>JAEEGL010995819.1_pt1 | contig 10448 bp, 3 predicted proteins | sample 9134231 | NCBI WGS metagenome assembly JAEEGL01 (sample SAMN16246548, study PRJNA631951) | gut metagenome | biome: gut microbiome; feature: rumen; material: fiber-attached | host: Bos | place: Iran: Karaj | collected 2018-10 | reverse complement strand
CTCGATGTCGGAGTCCTCGGGGGTCGCGAGGTTGTTCACGGCCTTGATCTTGTAGGAGTAGGCCGTCTCGGGATCGAGGCCCGTCACCGCCTGCGAGAAGGCGTCGCCCGCTTCGAGGCCACCCGCGAGGAGCGTCCACGCGGCCGGTTCCTCGTCGACCGTCTCCCAGACCTTTGCGTAGACGGTGCATTCCGTCGCCTCGCCGCCGCAGCTGCCGATCGAGCCGGAGAACTGCGCGTATTTCGCGCCCGAGTCGGAGAGCGCGAGCGTGGCGATGGGCTTCGGCGTCTCGGCGAGCGCGACGACCGCGTCGCCGTTGAGGAACGCGAGGTTGTTGACCGTGTCGTAGTCGGCCTTCACCCAGTCGTCTCCCATGTCGCCGCGGCGCAGGCGGATTTCGTCCAGCTCGGCGTTCATCGAACCGTAGCCCGAGCCCGTGTTGCCGCCGAAGGCGAGGTCCGACGAGCCGTTGACCGGCTCCTGGCCGTTGCTGGCGTTCAGCGAACCGGTCCATCTCTTCGCGCCGTCGTAGTAGACCGTGTAGGTTGTCTTCGTCCAGACGACGTCGACCTTGCGCCAGACGCCGTTCCCGGTGGAGTCCACGTTCAACGCCGCGGACTGGTTGTCCGCGGTGCCGGCCGAATACACGCGCATCTGGTTGTACCAGCCCGAGCTGTTGACGTTGAACTGGACGCCCCACGCGCCGTACTTGTCGTCCGTCTTGCGGCTGAACAGGTAGGCGTAGTCGGTGCCGCCGCGCGGACGGAGCCAGGCCGACGCCGTGAAGGTCTTGTCCGAACCGGTCGCCGCGAGGGCGTCCACGGCGGCGCGCTTCGGCGACGCCGAGTCGCCGAGGCTCACGAGGATGCGGCCGTTGGCGTCGGAGGCGCCGCCCCGGTCCGAGACCCGGCGCGAGCCGCCGACGCGGCCCTCCGCCTGGGCGCTGGAGTTGGCGTGCGTCACGCCGTCGAGCTCGTTCGTCGTCGAATCGGCGACGGTCTGGACGCCGTCACCACCCTCGCCGAGGTGCCAAACACCAGTGTAGTCTTCCCAGGCATTGGCGTGGCAAACAACCGAGCCGTTCTTAGACGAGCGATACCACATCGAGAACTCGACACCGTTCGTCATGCGCGGAATCGTGACCCAGACGAGCGACTCTCCGGCTGTATTCCACGTGTCGATCTCGTGCGGGATTCCGTTGCCATCTGCGTCAAGGAAGCAGAGGTCCGCGCCAGCAACATCGCCTGGATTGTAGAAGTCGGCGTAAGAGAAGCCAGACGGCGAATTATTGGAGAGTCTGACGAGCACCGGAAAGTTCGTAAGCTCCTGCGTGCCGGTGTAGCCGGTCACCGTGAACTTAACGCCGCGCGAGAACTCCGCCACGCTCTTGTCGGGGCGCTTAAAGCCGATGCCAGACATGAATGTCCCGGACTTGACGGCCGTCCGGCCGAGGTTGTTCGAGGCCATGAAGGCATAGTCGTAGTCCGCGTCTTCCACCAGGCCGGTGAGGTTCCGCGTGCACGACGCACCATCCGTGAGGCCCGAGGCGACAAGTGTCCAGTCCGGAAGCGCGTCCCCGGCCGGGGCGTAGGCAAAGTAGAGATCGCAAGACGAGGCACCAGAGCCCATCGAGTCAACCGTGGCAATCACATTGACGGCATCGACGTCCACCAATAGGGTTGAGGTCAATAATATCGGTTTCTGGTTGGCCGAGCTCGGCCCGGCCGTAAGGAAGTCGCCGCTCGCCATGGTGTCGTATTCGGCCTTGATCCGGTCGCCCGAAGCCACGCCGTCGAAGATGCGCAGCTCGTCCATGTCGCCCTTGAAGGAGTCGTCGCTCGCCGTGTTCTGGTAGGAGCCAAACGTCCAGGTCGCGGCCGTGCTCACGAGGTTGCCGACGCCGGATGTCTTCTGGTTATCCTGAGCGCCGTTGAAGTAGGTTGTCAGAGATGCGCCGCTGTCATACGAAAACGCGGCATGAGCCCAAACGCCATCCGGGAGCGTGTAGTTGCCGGTGGAGAACTGGTGGCTGTTGGGGGCGGCAATGTCGATGTAGGTGCCCTGCTCCTGAAGCCACAAGTAGCCAGCGCCGCTGTTCCAGCCCGGGCGGCTCGCGCCGAGGATGTGCGTACCGTTGCCGCCGCCGCCGTTGCCGTTGCGCTTGAACCAGGCGGAGACGGAGAACTTGCCGGTGTCGGAAAGCTTCGCCGCGGGCGTCGCGACGTTGAGGCCGATCGATTTGTTGGAGGACTTGTTGATGCCGCCGCCGACCTTGCCCGCGGCCGCGCTCGCCGTGACTGCCGCCGAGCCTGCCGAGACGGTCTGGCCTCCCGCAACGGCGTTTGCGATCGACGAACCGCCGTGGACGACAGCGACATAGTTAGTCCAGATGTCGTCCGAAGATGGAGCGCCGGGAGCGGATGCATTGTAGTACATTGTGAAGAACGTCCCGTTCGTGATGGTCGGCAGGCCGACCCAGATCAGCGACTCGCCCGCCGTGTTCCACGTCTCGATCTCGTGCGGGATCAGTCTTCCCTCCGCGTCCGCGAAGCGGATGTCGGCGCCGCCCGCCGCGCAGTCGGCGTAGTCGAACCCAGACGGCGAATCGGCGGCTAGGCGCACGAGCACCGGGAAGTTAGTAAGGGCCTCCGTTCCGGTGTAGCCGGTCACGGTGAACGTCGCGCGATAGGCGAAATGGGCGGGGTTGAGGAATCCAACGCCGGCCGTGAAGGTGCCAGTCTCGACCGTTCCAAGCCCCAGGTCGTTCGTGGCTGCGAAGGAGTAGGCGTAGACTGTGCCGATGTCGAGGCCCTCGAGAAGGCGTGAAAAGGTCTCGCCGACGGCGAGGCCCGTGGCGACCTGCGTGTAGGCGAGGGACGTGCCGTCATTAGGACCGTATGCGAAGTAAAGGTCGCAAGATGAACCGCCGCCGAGCTCCGTGACGCTGACGCCGACGGTCTGGCTTTCAGCGCCTTCCTGATGGTTGGAAAGCGAAAGCGTCGGGGCGGAGTAGGCGCGTGTCGAGAAAGTGCCTTCCACAGTTTGCGACATGGGACTGGTAAGATCGTTTACCGCAGTGAAGGAATATCGGTACGACGTGCCGTTCGCGAGGCCAGCAAGATTCGTGGTCAACACCTGGCCATCCGTCGCGGCCGCCGCAAGGACAACCGATTCCGAAAGCTCGCCGTCTTCGAGACCCCAAGCAAAGGTGACAGTTGCGGACGTCGCGCCGTCGCCGACGCTGGACAGCCGGATGGATAGCTGCGCGTCCGTGTAGCCCGGCGTCGCCGTAGCGCCGGCAAGGACGGGCGCCGCGCCGCCGAGCCGCGGGCCGGCCGTCAGGAAGGACGCACTTGTCATCGTGTCGTAGCAGGCCTTGATCCAGTCGCCGGATTCGACGCCGCGATGGATGCGCACTTCGTCGAGGCCGCCCGTCCAGTAGTTGCCGGAGCCGCTGTTCGCGCCGAGGGTCAGCGCGGCGGTCGGAGTCGTCAACGCACTCTTCGACTCGGAACCTTTGCTTAGGCCGTCCACCCAGAGCGACAGCGTACCGTTGGACGAGTATGTTGCCGTTATATGTCGCCAACTCTTGACGCTGGGAACACCGCTGAATTGCTGCTGGTCCTGACCTGCCGTGCCGATGGTGATTGTCGTATCGCTATTCTGCGTTGTGAGCTCGTATCCGATAGCGTCATTCCAGTTGGCCTTGCAGGAGATCATCCGCCCGTAACCGGGATTCTGCGAAATCGCCCAGCAGGAAAGCGTGAGCGTGTTGCCGTCGCCGAGCGTCGTCCAGTCCGCGCTGTTCGCATACCGAAGATATCCATTGTTGCTCAGCCACAGGGCGTTGCCGCCCATCACGGTCGGATACGTGTTGTCGTTCTTGTAGTCGGTGGTGCCGTTGACCGTTGCGGAAAGGCCGTGGACGGACTCCTTGTTCGAGGAAGCGAAGTGCCAAACAGCATTGTAGTTCGCGTTCGACCATACGGAGCCGTCGGTCTGGCAGGCGGGCTGCGCCGCGACGGTCGTATCGCCGTAGTGCATCGTGAAGGTCGTGCCGTTCGTGACGACGGGGACGCAGACCCAGACGAGCGACTCGCCCGCCGTGTCCCACGTGTCGATCTCGCGCGGGATGACGTTGCCGCCGTCGTCCGTGAAGGCCAGATCCGCGCCCTCTTCCGCGCAGTCGGCATAAGCAAACCCAAGCGGCGAGCCGGCAGAAAGGCGCACGAGAACGGGGAAGTTCGTGAGCGCTTCCGTGCCAACATAGCCGTTCACTGTGTACTGGACGGTGTACGGATTATCCGCGAATGAAACAAAACACGCCAGCATCATAGATGCCAGCGCAACAATTGTCTTCTTTGTCAATTTAATGCTCATAGCGGTCCCTCTTGGTGAATACCTCTCGTTTGCTGATGAAATTTTACCATTTTCCCCTAATACCTGTCAAACTTCAGCCAGCATTTTTTATGTGCATAATTTCGCGCCGCCAACCCACCTTGGCGTACTGCAACCTTGCTCTCGACCAGCCCTCTATCGAATCAGAATTGTCAGCCCGAGCGATTCGCGCACCGGACCGTAGGAAAGAAAATCAGTACCAGGCGCCTGCGTGTCGTAGTTGGCCTGCATCCACTCGGTCGTCGAGTTCTCGCCACGCACACGGAACTCGTCCGCATAGCCCTTGAACGCTTCGGCGCCGCTACCGTGGGATGTGAGCGAAAAGGCGTGGAAGTCGGCGTAGTCGGAGCCGTCGTTCACGTTGTGGAAGAAGTGTGTTGAATTGCCGTCGATGGACGAGCCGCCCTGTTTCGAGAACGTAAAGGCTGTCGTGCCGTCCGCAAGAGCGTTGGCCTGCGCCGAACCGCTGAAGTTCATCGAGACGTGGCGCCAGCCCGTGTCCGGAATCAAGGAACTCTGCCGGTAGCTGTGGCCGCCGTTGCCGCTGATGTAGCCGGACATGTAGATTGACGCGCCCATCACATAGTTGTCGCCGGAACCGAAGATGCGGGCGTCACTCGTGTTTTGGCGGTCCACCCAGAACTCCAGCGTCATGTGCGGCGTATAGCCGAGCCAGGCACCGCTGTCCTTGACATACGTGGTGGCGCCGCCGGAGAATTGGACGCAGCCGCCGACGATGCCGTTCGTCACAGTCGCGTCCGCGGAGGCGGTCGCGTAGTGCTCCGCCTGGGCCGAGTTGGCGTAGACACGGCTCGTCGCGGGCGAGAAATGCCACACGCCGAGGTACCCGGCGTCGGTCCAGACGCGGGACGACGTGAGCGCGGCCTGCTGTGTCACGCCCAGCACCGGCATCCAGTACATTGTAAAGGCCGTGTTCGTGCTGGAGAGCGAAGGAAGCGACACCCAAATCGTCGATTCGTTGGAAGAATCCCACGTATCGACCTCGTGCGGAATAATGTTGCCTGCTGCGTCCGTAAAGCGGATTTCCGACGGATCTGAAACCGTTGTCGCGTCAAAGCCGGGAATCGAGGAGTTCAGCCGGACAAGCACCGGGAAGTGCGCGAGCGTCCCCTCCCCGTCGTAGCCCATCGCCGTCATCGTCATCTTGCGCTTGTAGCCAGACTTCGCAAGCGCAATCGCGTTGGCGGTCGCGTCGTAGACGGCAGTGTAGGTCGCGGCTCCCGCCACATCGGCGATGGCCGCATCCCAATTCGCAAAGGTGTAGGTGTATTCGTAGGTGACAGTCGGCGGAACCGTCGGCACGACAATTTCAGCCGCCGCCGTTCCGTATTCGTAGATCTCCGAGGAAAAGACGGTGCCGAAATCATCCTTGAACACGATTGTGTACGAACGGAGCGTCGGCGTGTAGACGGCCTTGTAGGCAATCGTCATGCCGCCTGTGACGGCGGGCAGATCGGCTGTCGCGTAGACCGTGCCGTCGCCGCCGACAAGCGTCCATCCGGCGAATGTGTAGGAATACTGCGCCGTTGATTCCTTCGTCGGCTCCGCGTGCGTCGGCTGCGCACCGTCCGCGACAAGCGTCGAGGCGGGGTCGAGCGCTGTCGAGCCGTCGTCGTCGAACCAATGGACGATGGCATCCGTCACGGAGATTTCCTCGAAGATCGCGTAGTAAGTCGTGTCGTCAGCCGCAGAGACCGCCGCGAGGTTGATTGCCGTCGTGGCGTCCGGGTCCGTGTTCCAGCCGACGAAGTTCCAACCCGTTTTCTCAGGCGTTCCGGGCGGGACGGGTGCATCGCCGTCTATCACAATCGTCGAAGCGGTCGTAGAGACCGTCGCGCCGCCGACCTCCATCGTGCCGCCGTTCATCCCGACGTCCCACATCATCGCGTGCAGCGGAACCGTCGCCGAGCCGATGGGCGGCACCGGGACGCCGTCCACGACCGGATACGCCTCGCCGCGCGCGTCGGCCGCGAGGGGAATCGTCGCCGCGTCGGCGCTGCCGCGCAACGCCGTCCAGGTCGAGCCGCCGTCCTGCGAGTAGGCGATGTTCTCCCAGTTCGCGTCGTGCTTCACCGGCCAGCCGGTCCGGAAGAGGACGCCCGTCTTGTCGATCGCCACGACGCGCGCCGCGTTCGGATTGTTCGCGTCGTCCCGCAGGACCGGCGTCGAAATCGAGGCGTCGTGCGTGAGCGTCTCCCCGAAGATCGAGAACGACGAAACCAACTGCATCGGGTCGGCGAAGAACTTCGTGTTCTCGTCGTAGTTGTTCACACTGACTTTCGTCTGCGGAGCGTTCCCGGCCGAGCGGAAGTAGCTGTTGTAGGCATTGCAAGTGCCCTGGTAGAGCGAAATGTCGTTGATCGCGGCGCCGTTCTGGTAGTAGTTCCAGACGACCGCGCTATTGAGGACATTCACCGTCGTCCAGACGAAGAACGTGCTACCGCGGGCGTCGCCGTTGCGATTCACGTTGCCCGCCGCGGTGCAGTTCACGTACCATGTGTCGCAGCGCGTGTCCACCGCGCCGCCGCCCCACTCGTTGCCGTCGTTGTTCACGAACGTACAGTTTGCGAGGACAACCTTCGAGCTGCCATTGTCGACGCGCAGCGCCGGCCCCCAGTTGTTCGCTCGTCCGAGGTCGAACTCCGTGTCTTCCACAACCAGATTGCCTTGGTTGCCCATGCCCATGGTGCCGCCGTGGCGGACACCATTGGCATGGCCCCAGTTTTCGCGGAAAGCACAGTGGCGGACCGTGTAGTGGGACGATGCACCACCGCCGGAGATGTAGATGCCGGCGGGTCCATGAGCGGCGGCGTTCTTCTCAAAAAGCGTGTCAACCACGGTACCGTTCACGACGGTCGAAGAAAACGCCAGCGTGCCGAGGTCGTTACCGCTTCCATGGTTTCCGTCCCATCCGTAGGTCTCGGAAAACACACAATTTGTGACGAGGACATTCGAGCCCTTGGCGCAGACCGTGCCGCCAATCACTAAGTTGTTGCCGGCGCCGCTGGCGCCGTTCTTGGTGAAGGTCGAGTTCGAGAGCGTCAGATCACCGACGACGCGAAGGCATCCGCCGCCGTCGTTCTGGCTGAAACCGCCACTGCGCGCGGTACCGTTGTTTGTCCAGCAGCAGCTGTCGATCACGGCACTCCCGAGGATCGACACGGCGGGACCGACGTCGGGCGTCGCACCGCTCTGAGTCATCTTGGAGCCGGTAAAGACGAGATTCCGGAGCGTCGTCGTGGCGGCGGTTCCGGTCGCGTGGATCAGGTAGGTCGTCCGCGACGAGCCGACGTAGGAAAGTCCCGAGGAATCTGCCGCCGCGCCGCCGCCGTCGATCGTGACGGGCGCAGAGGCGGGGCCTTCGATCGTGAGCGAGCCGACGTATTCGAGCGGGCCGAGCGTCTTGTCGAGTGCGATCGTCGCGCCAGCAAGGGAGGCGCCGAAGACAATCGTGTCGCCGTCAGCCGCCGCGGCGATTGCGCCGCGCAGCGTGGCAGGATCGGAGGCATCGTCGCCAGTTGAGGTGACAGTCCATGTCGCTGCGGAAGCGAACGTAGTGGCCAACGCCGCAAGCGCGGCGAAGGCGTATTTGTGTTTCCTCATATGCATTTTACTCCTGATCATATTGAAAGCCATTAAACGCGCGGCGGATTTGCCGCGCGTTAGAGCTGATCTCGTTCAAGCCTAACATCAATATAACTGGCCAGGCAGCCGATTAGCTGTCAAAACCCTTAGCAATTCGGTTATATAATACCACTTTACGTGGAAAAGTGTCAAGAGATGAGTGTCGGGGTGAAATCAAAACAGGACTTGTTGTAGTTATCAAAACAGGACTCTTTCTTTAGGTGTCATTGATGTGTCTGGGTGCTACCGGCATAGCCGGAGAGGAAGGGTCTGGCGCGTCCCCGAAGGGGCGGCCCGCAGGGCCGAGCGCCCGAACTTTTGGGGACAGCCCTCATAAAACCCCAGAAAAACAAGGCTATCGCGGGGTCTGTCCCCAGAAATTTTATCATCGCGGAACTGAACTTTTATCCGTGTCAGAAAGTTCAAGCACGTTCCCCTACCTTGTCGTAAGCGGGAGATTGGCTCCTGCATAACAACGAAAAAGAAAGTATAAAGAGGTGCGTTATGAACAACAGGAACTTCAAGAAACTCATGGTCGCGGGCCTTGCATGCATGGCCCTCTGCGGAACGACCCTCGCCGCGCCACACGGCGGAAACGGCAACCGCCCGCCGCAGAAACCGGCAGTCCACCAGAATGCCAGGAGACATGCGCACCACAACGCTCCCAGGCCCGCGCACCATGCGCAGCACAGGGCGCCAGCGCATCATACGCATGTCGTCCACCATCCGGCTCCGCCGCCACCACCGCCGCGTCTCATGCCTCCTCCGCCGCCGCCGACACAGACGGTAGTGGTGCATGAAGAAACCGGCCTTGGCGCCCTTCTCGGCGCGCTTGTCGGCGGGCTCATCGGCGCGGCGCTCTAAGCCGCGCCGCTAGTCAATGATTACGCGCGTGCGGACCGCGGCGGACTTGCCGGCGCCAGCAACCGTACCGTAGGGGTGGCATTCGCAAATGGAAATGATTTGTTTTCCCCATAACGTTATGCCGATCGAGTCCCGAATACGGACGCGAAGCGTGGAAAGCGAAACGCCGCGGAACTCGACCTGTTTGCGCTGATACTCAGGCGCATTTGCAGCCGTGTCCTTCTCCACTGCCAATTCGCCGACAAGGATTTCCTCTCCACCTTCTACGGAATAGAACTCGACAACCTGGTCATGATTGTCGACGGAAATGTCAACGGCCGTAAGGTCGATCGTGTTTTTGAAAGCGAATTGGGCATACTCGGCATCATGGTCCAACGAACCCGCCATCCATCCAGCGTTGTAGCCAGTATGCCATTTTCCGTCAACGAGGTGCCCGGCTCCGCCGGCTCCATCTTGCGGACGCCAGATGGAGGAAACCGTAACATCCATAAACTGGACAAGGCCTTCGTTGTAAGCTCCGCCCAATGTCGCCAAATCGATCGGATTGTCGAACACGATGGCGTCACCGCACCGTTTGCAGACATTAGTTCCGCTTCCGTACTCGAGACTCGTTCCGCGTTTAACCAAAACGGTTTCGTATTCGTGTCCCAACGGAAGTGCGCTGAGCGATTCGCGATAAAAGAACTCGCCGCACTTCGTGCACTGACATTGGTCGATGCCATATTCGGTACAGTTGGCAGAAGCAGGAATAGCTTCCCATTCCGTCACGTATTCTTCGGGATGTACGCATCCGAGTTCGGAGGGATCAACGCCCCAGACTTCGATTTCCGCCAAGGTCTGCTGGGACCAATCCGCCTCATCCCACACAACCTTCACTTTTTTGACGACCTTCTCTACGGTAAACGTCCTCTCACCAGCCGCCGTTATTTGTGCGGCAATCGTATCCCATTTGCTGCCATCGGCCGAAGAGTAGAGAGAATACGCCTTGCCGCCTTTGTGGCCTGTCTTGACCTCCGTTACGTAGCATCCGCTTGGAAAAGTGTCGTCAAGATCGACGACAAGGTAGGCACCGGCCGTGTTCTGCCATCGGTAATCTGTAAAAGTGCCATTGAAAAGACTGTCCGACCAGTCGCCGCCACCCAAACCGGCCTTTCCCTTGGTCGAACTACCGCTGCGATAGAACGTTGAGTGTTCGACAGAAGAAACCTTAACCGCTTCCCAGGCGAGAACATGTCCAACGGCGAGGGCCGTAGTCGCAAGGAGAAAGAATGTGATGTAGTTTTTCATATCAAAGCGTCCATGATTGTCATTCATCGCCCAGCAGGTCCGAGAGCGGCGTGCCGGCGTCTATTTCCCCAGAAACGCGAAAGAGCATGAAGAACTGCGTAGGCCGGTCTTCGGTGGAGACAGGCAAGTCTACCGCACTTCCATCGGCATGTACGCACGATACGCAGCGCCAGTCGTCGTGGTCGCTGCTCAGGGTCGTGCAGCCGAACGCGGCATACCAGCCGCCCGACTCGGCATCCTTTAGCCCGATGACG
>JAEEGL010814626.1_pt1 | contig 10448 bp, 11 predicted proteins | sample 9134231 | NCBI WGS metagenome assembly JAEEGL01 (sample SAMN16246548, study PRJNA631951) | gut metagenome | biome: gut microbiome; feature: rumen; material: fiber-attached | host: Bos | place: Iran: Karaj | collected 2018-10 | reverse complement strand
TCTGCTGCAAATAACGCGCGCCCTGCGAAACTCACAAGTGATATCTATTATCTATTATCCATTATCTCTTATCTATTATCTAGTTTCCAAGCAATGACCACGCTTCACGGCATAAAAATCGAAGTCGCCGACTCCTTCCCCCGGCGCGCCCGCGGCCTCCTTGGCCGCGACGGCCTCCCCCCGGGCGAAGGCCTCCTCATCCCCCGCTGCAACGCGATCCACACGATCGGCATGCGCTTCCCGATCGACGCCGAATTCCTCTCCCGCGACGGCTCGACCCTCCGCGTTGTCCGCGACATCCCCCCCGGCCGCCTCCTCGTCTGGGGCGGCTGGCGCGCCCGCCAGGTCCTTGAAACCCAGGCCGGAGCCGTCCGCGCCCGCGAACGCATCCACCAGCTGATTTCCGACGGCGTCTACGCCGGCCTCATCGCCGCCGACGCCGACGGCGGCCCCATCCTCCTCGAAGGCCTCCAGTGCTTTTCACAGTCTCGGGGTGCGGGGCCGTCGTGCCCCGCCTCGGGGAGCGGGGCCGTTGCGCCCCGCCCCGTCACCCCCGAGACCCGCTGCGACATCGCCTCCGTCGGCAAGCTCTTCACCGCCTCCCTCTGCGCCCTCCTCGTCGCCGAGGGCCGCCTCGACCCCGACGCCCCCTTCACCGACTACCTCCCCGAACACGTGCTGGCGAAGGAAAACTGCGACATCACCGTGCGCGACCTCGCCTCGCATGCCGGCGGCTTCGACAATTCCAAGCCCTACCAGGTGCCTGACACCACGCGCTTCCTTGAGGAGCTTTGGCGGAAACGCCCCGTCCGTCCGCGTCGCGAGCGCTTCGAATACGCCTGCTCAAACTTCATCTACCTCGGCAAGATTGTTGAGAAGCTCACGGGCCTCGACCTCGACTCCGCCGCGCGCAAAATGCTCTGGGAACCCCTCGGCATGTCGCACACCACTTGGAATCCGATTCCCGACAACGGCCATGTCATGGAATACCCAGACCCGCCCCACCGCCGCATCGGCGACCACAACGACGCCTCCTGCTTCTACTTCCCCGCTCCCCTCGGCAACGGCAGTGTCTTCACCACCATCGGTGACATGTGCCTCTTCCTCTCCGACATGCTCCACCGCCGACACTTTTCCGCTGCCTACTACGATCTTCTCTTCAAACAGGAATATGAACAGGGCGGTGTCCGCCGCACATTCGGCTGGGACATGAAGGGGCCAAATTCCCCGACCTACATGACGGACGAAACCGGTTTCTCCGACCAGGCCATCTGCCATTCTGGCTGGACTGGTCCCGCTGTCGCCGTCGACCCCGTCCGCGGGCGCGCCGCAGTCGTGCTCGGCAACCGCACCGGCGACATGCTCGCCTCCCGCCTCGGCCGCATCGCCATCCTCTCCCACCTCTGCTACGGCTAATTTCTTTTTGTAATCTGAGATTTGAAATCTGAGATTTGTAATTTGATATTCACTACTTCCCCACTGCTTTGGCATTTTTCACCCCACCCAAGGAGAACACAATGCCACAGACAGCAGCAAAACGCGAAAGGTCGCCGCTCAAACCCGTATGCGGCAGCCTCTTCAAGCGGAAGGGCGGCAAGTACCTTCCGGTCAGGAGCCAGATTGAGGCTCCATTCTGGTTCGAATTCAGGCTTCCCGGCGACGGTCGCGTCTGTCGCGTTGCCCTTCGCACCACCGACCCCGTCGTCGCCCTTCTTCGAGCCGATGCCATCGTCCTGAAGAGCCACCAGTTCGCCGAGGAAATCTTCCTTCGCGGAAAACTGACACCCCGCCCCCAATCTCAGGGTGGGGCCGTCACGCCCCGCTCTCCCCGCTCCCTCACCGTTGAAAAGGCGCTTGAGCCGCGCGTCTCCCTCGCCAAGCTCTGGGAGACTGTCCGAACGCGTTATGACGCCCGCGCGAAATCGCTCGAAACCTATCGTCAGCAGACCGCCAAATTCGCAAAGTACGCCCTTGCCGCCGGACTGCACTACGCCGACGAAGTCACGCGCCCTTTCGCCGAGGACTACGCCCGCTGGCTTTTCCCGCGCGTCACCACGGCTGACAAGCACATCGGTTGCCTGCGCCGCGAATGGCAGCTTCTCTTCCCCGACGCGCCCGCCAACCCCTGGAACCTTTCCATCCGCCTTCAGAAGAAGGAAAAGGACCACGCGATGAACTATCGCGCCCTCACCCTCAACGAGATTCGCCGCGTCTGCCAGACACTTGAGCGGCTGCGTCAAGATAAGTCGCTCCTCTCGGGTCGGTCGCGGATGCTCGACGACACCCTTCTTTCCGACATGGCCGACGCCATCGTCTTCTGCTATCACTACGGCCTCCGCATCGGGTCCGTCGGCGTCATCCGCTGGGAGGACTTCACCCTCGCGGACAAGACCTGGAGTCACCGTCCGCCGAAGACCTCACGCGCGACGCTGGGTAATGATTATCCTCTTCTTCCCGAGATCGAAGCCATTCTGTCGCGTCGGCGTGCGGAGGCGGGTGGCCATCCACACGGTCCTGTTTTTCCAGCCTTCGCGCGGGCGCACGCAACGGCGGAGCAAACACTCAACCTCACGATCAAAGCCGTCTTCAAGCTCGCGCGGGTAGAGGACTCGCCGCTCAAGGGACGCGCCACTTGGCACTCCTTCCGCGCAACATTCATCACGCGGCTCACGGAAAACGGCTGTCCCGAGGCGATTGTCAAGGAGCTCGCGCAGCATGTCCGAGCGGATGTCACGCAGCGCTATGTCCACATCTCGATGGGGGTCAAGCACAAATGGCTCCAGACCCTACCTGATTTAGGTACGACAGACCTCGCCGCCGACTATTCAGACAACCCGGAACTCGTTGTCCTCCAATAACTTGCATCGACGCTCTCAAGGCCTCCACTGCCCCGGCATCGCCGCATTGTATGGTATCCACCCTACATTTCCCCTACACCCTCCCCCGCACAACCCTCCCTTTCAACGATGTAAAAGAGATATGAGTTAGTAACAGCAGCTTGCGCGCTTGCGGCTGGCATGGCAATGGCCCAGGTTCAGAGCGCCAACATCGTCGGATACCAGCAGATTACGCTGGACCAGCAGTACACCATCCTCGGCGTCAACTTCACCGCTGTCGATGGTACGGCATTGTCTATCCAAGACGCATTTCCCTACGTCGCCGGCATGACGAAGGGAAACAGTATTGCCACCGCTGACCAGATTCAGATTCAGAATGCTGCTGGCGGCTATGACACCTACTATATGTCGAACGGCAAGAACGGCAAGGGCAATACCGTTTCGGGTCTTGAGGGCAAGTGGGCCGCTTCTGGCAAGTATGTTGTCGCAGAGGCTACACTTCCAATTGGAACGGCCTTTTGGTTCATCCGCAAGGACACAACCAGCCCGCTCACAATTAACATTGCGGGTGGCATTTCACTGCTTGCTTCAAATAGCAAGGGTATCGACGGCACCTATAAACTCATCGCGAACCCCTATCCTGCCGCCCTCGTGCTCAACGATGGCATCCCCTATGTCGCTGGCATGACGAAGGGCAACAGTATTGCCACCGCCGACCAGATTCAGATTCAGAATGCTGCTGGCGGCTATGACACCTACTATATGTCGAACGGCAAAAACGGCAAGGGCAACACCGTCTCTGGTCTTGAAGGCAAGTGGGCCGCTTCTGGCAAGTATGTTGTCGCAGAGGCTACAATTCCGGCAGGTAAGGGCGCTTGGTTCATCCGCAAGGGTGATACGGATTTCAATCTCACGATCACCCGTCCCTTCAATCTTGACTAACCTTTTTAGTGAAAGGAACACCAACAATGAAGAAACTTCTCACAATCGCGGTCGCGGTCCTTGCCGCAGCCGCCATGCAGGCCGCCTCCGTCAACTGGGGCAGCGGTAGCACCGTCGACAGCTCCAATACGGAGGGCTTCACCGGCAACGGCTCCGAGAAAAGCGACGACTACATCGGCTACGCCTCGGCGGGCACGGTTTACACGCTCATCTTCATGGGCGCAACTGAACCTGGCGCTCCTACCTCCTACGACCCCGATACGGGGAAGACGGACAAGGAAGGAACGGTTGTCGGCCAATACACGCTTACCGCTGACGACGCCTACAATGGTGGCTTTGCGCCTGATCCGTATGTGGCTCCAGCAAGCCAAATGGATGGTTGGTACATGGTCACCATGTACAATCCCTCCACGGGCGGGGCGGACTCCATGAAATTCGAGATTTCTGGGTCGACAGATACGGGTAGCGCCTTTGACTCCGTATCTCTCATAACCGGCGCCGTTGGCAGCAACATGGGCAGCCTCTCGGTTGTCCCGGAGCCCTGCTCGGTCGCCCTCCTCGCCCTCGGCCTCGCGGCCCTCGGCCTGAAGCGCAAGGTCGCCTAACATCGCATGGCGATCCTTCACTAAACCCAAACCCCGAAAAGCCGCGGAAGCCTCCGCGGCTTTTCGGTTTGACGGGACTCCGCTCGCGGCGAAGTACGAATGGGCGGCGGGGTGGCAAAAGGTTGCGGCAGAGGCGGATGTTTGGTATAATTGAACCCATGAGCGATTTGGAAGTCATCATACACCGGGAGGAAACGGGCGGCTACTGGGCCGAAATCCCCGCCATGCCCGGATGCTTCTCCGACGGGGCGACACTTGCCGAAGTCCGCAAGAACATAGCCGAGGCGGCGCAGTGCTGGCTCGGCATGGAGCTGCGGCTCGCCCTTCGCCGCGCGAAAGTCCAGCCCGCCCAAAAGGCTGAAGGCGCTGAGGCCGTTCTGGCATGAAGCCGCTCACGGCCCGTCAGGTGGAGGAGATCCTTCGGCAAAACGGCTTTGTCCGCATTGTCGGAACCGGGTCGCACGTCGGCTGGTTCAACGCCGCCACGGGAAAAAGGACGGTCGTCCCCCACCACGGAAACCGCACCCTCGGCCAAGGGCTTCTGAACGCCATCTTCAACCAGGCCGGCATCCCGAAGCCGCAACGTTAATGCCAGGGCGCGGGCGGCCCGCCCGCACTAGCCGCAACGCAACGCAGCTCTCCCTTCGCCGCCCTCTTGGGAGGGCCCGGCATCGTCCGGGCCGTTCTAGATTCTCTAGGTTTTCTAGTAGGAATCATTCCCCCTCGCTCTCGGAGGCCGATTGCAATCGACAGCCGAAAGCCGAAAGCTCCAGGCCGAACACTTTTCACTTTTCATTCTCCACTCTTTCGCCATGCTCGCCCCAATCACGATCTTCCTCGGGTCCTTCCTGCTCTTCGGCGTCCAGCCGCTCGTGGGGCGCACGCTCCTTCCGGCCTTCGGCGGGACGTCGTCGGAGTGGGTCGCCTGCCTCTGCGCGTTCCAGACGCTGCTCCTCCTCGGCTACTTCCAGGCGCACCGCGCCTCGGTCTCGCGGAGCCGCCGCCGCGTGCACGTGGCGCTGCTGCTCGTCTCTGCGGCGTGGGCCTTCTTCGCGTACGCGGGCTGGAAGTCCTTCGGGCGGGGGCTCGTGGGCGGCCCGCTGCCGCCAGGGGTACAGGTTCTTCTCTGCGTGCTGGCGCTCTGCGGCCTTCCCTACGCACTCCTCTCGGCGAACAGCTCCCTCGTGCAGGCCTGCGTGGCGGAGGCCGGCGGCGGGCGCGGCGTCTACCGCCTCTACGGCGTGAGCAACGCGGGCTCCCTCGCGGGACTCCTCGCCTATCCCCTCCTCCTCGAGCCCCACATCGCGCTCCCGGCCCAGTGGCGCGGCTTCGGCGTCGGTGTCGCGCTCTACGCGCTCCTGCTCGCGGCGCTCGTCCGCCGAGGGCAAGTCGAAGGTCAAAAGTCGAAAGTCGAAAGTCCGTCGGCCACTCCCGAACCCCGAGGCCCGAACCCCGTCAAGGCGGATGGCGCCAACTCCTCAAACAAAGGCGGCGATGGTGGAGGGAATATCTCCCATCTCCCATCTCCTATCTCCTATCTCCTATCTGCGCGATTCAAAGCTCCGCTTTGGATCGCGCTGCCCGCGCTCTCCTGCTTCCTCCTCAACGCGCTGACGGCGCACCTGACGCTTGACGTGATGCCGATGCCGATGCTCTGGGCGATCCTCCTCGCCGTCTTCCTCCTGAGCTACATAATCGGCTTCACGGCCTGGGCCGAGCGGAACGTCAGGCTGCTCGCGTTCCTCTTCCTCGCGCTCCTCTGCGCGGCCTTCTCCGTCCACGGCAAGGCCTGGCACAACATGCCCGTGCGCGTTCTGGTGTCGCTCTATTCCGCCCTGCTGCTGCTGGGCTGCGCGTTCCTCCACGCCTGGCTCTACCGCGTCCGCCCCGAGGCGGACCGGCTGACGCGGTACTACCTGCTGAACGCCGTCGGCGGGGCCGTCGGCGGCATCCTGGCGTCGCTCGTCGCCCCCCTCGTCTTCGACCGCGTGGCCGAGTACCCGCTCGCGGCGATTGCGACCGGCCTCTTCGCAGTCGCGGCGGCGTTCAGGCGTGCGGCGTCCGGACGCCGCCCCGTCCTTGCGCCCGCGGCCGCCGTTCTGCTTCTCGCCGCCGCCTGCCTTCTCCACTTCCGCTGGCGGGAGGACGCGTCGCGCCCCGTCGTCCACCGGAGCCGCGGCTTCTTCGGGACGATCCTGGTGCAGGAGGCGAAGGCGCGGACGTCGGCGGGCGAGGGGTGCATCCGCGAGTTCATACATGGCACGACCGTCCACGGCATCCAGGCGCACCTGCCGAGCAGAACGCGCATGCCGACGACCTACTACACGCCGGACGCCTGCGGCTACGCCATCGCGGCGCATCCGAAGTACCGTAAAGGCAAGCCGATGCGCGTGAACTTCGTCGGCCTCGGCATCGGCGTCATGTACTGCTACGGGCGGGCGAACGACTTCTACCGCGCCTACGAGATCTCCCCCGACGCGCTCGCAGTGGCGACGGACACGAACCTCTTCACCTTCGTCTCCGAGTGTCCCGCCAGGAAGGAGATCGTCCTCGGCGACGCCCGGCAGGGCCTCGAGGACGAGCTCCGCCGCGGCGTCGAGCCCTACGACGTGATCGTGGTCGACGCCTTCACGGGCGACAACATCCCGTACCACCTCTCGACGAAGGAGGCCTTCGAACTGTACTTCAAGCTGCTGAAGCCGGATGGCGTGCTCTGCGTGAACATCTCGAACTGGCACCTCGAGCTCGAACCCTTCATGCGGGCGCTGGGGGAGTCCTTCGACGTGCCGCTCCTGGGACTCCAGACCCACGACGACTACGGCCGGCTGGGATTCGCCGCGAAGGCGGCCTTCTTCTGCCGGAGGCCGGAGGGGCTGGCGATGCCGCCCGTCGGGCCGAAGTGCCGCATCATCGACTTCAACGCCTTCAGGCCCATGCCCTCCCTCCCCACCGACGAGAAGGGCAGCTTCCTGGGTCTCGTGAGGTAGTCCGCCATGTCCGTCGTCACCACCACATCCCGCCGCCGCCCGCACCGCCGCGTGCCGTCGCCCGCCGTCCTCGTTCTCGCGGCGGTGCTTCTCGCCGCCCTCGCCCTCTATCTGCTCCGGGAGGGCCGGGCTTCGTCCCGGCCGCCGTCCACCCCGCCCGCGCCTTCCCGGGAGGGCCCGGCTTCGTCCGGGCCGCAGGAAGGGGTTTCCTCCGTCCCGGCCACCTCCATCTCCGCCACCGCCCCTTCAACTCCTGAGCCTTTCAACCTTTCAACCAACTCCGCCGAGGACCCGCCTCCTCCGCCGCCGAAGCACTTCCGCTCGCCCTCCGAACAGCTGCTCGCGCTGATGCTCTCGACGCCGCCCGACGTCGCGATGCCGCCCCTGCCGCAGCTCGACCCCGACGACGCGCGCCTCAACGCCGACGCGCTGGCGGCGGTGACCAACGACCTCGTCATATACGATACCGACGGCGAGGACCTTGAAAGCCTCAAGGAGAATGTCGCCGGCGTCAAGTTCCAGCTTGCGGACGCCGTCTCCAAGGGCGTGAGCGTCGCCGAGGCGCTCAACGAGTTCCGCGAGCACCAGAACGAAGGCGTCGAGATCCGCAACGAGACAATCAAGGCCATCAACTCCATCGAGGACGACCAGGCCGCTGCCGAGACCTTTAAAAAGGCCAACGAGGAGCTTGAAAAGGAGGACATCCTCCCCATCCGCCCCGAGGAGGTCGGCTTCGAATCCGCCCCCTGACCACCCTTTCAACTGTTCAACCCTTCAACCATCCGACCATGAAAACATTCAGCATTCGGCATTCCGCATTCTGCATTGCGCTGGCGCTGGCCGCCTTCGCGACCGGCGCCAGCGCCCGCCCCTTCCGCCCCGAGGCTGCGGCCAAACCCCACGTGCTCTTCGTGAACGTCGGCGGCGCGCTGCCGGACGCCGACTTCGCCGACGTGGCGGAGTACGCCGCCTCGCGGGTCCAGATCAACATCTGGACGAACTCGATTCCGGCCAGCATGGTGCGGGAGCTGATCGACGACCCGTCGGCCCTGGCGGCCCGCTTCGGGACGAACTGCTGCACGGCGGTCTTCATCGAGAAAAACGCCAAGGGCTACTCCTTCTTGAACGCGCAGGGAAGCTGGTCGATGGTGAACCTGCGGGGGATTGACCGGGGAAATCCCTCCGCCGAGGTGCTCCGCGACCGCCGCGCCAAGATGTTCCTGAAGGGGCTGGCGTACGCTTGCGGCAGCGGCAGCTCCCTTGAGCCGAAGTGCTCGCTCTACTACGGGAGCTTCACCCTTGATGGCATGGACAAGACAGGCGTCCAGATCTCCCCGATGTCCTACTTCCCCATGCTTGAGACCCTCCGCGCCATCGGCGGCCCCGAGATCCTCTCCCCGCCTCAGCCCGAAGAGTAGCGCCGCACCTCGGCGAAATGGCGCCAATCGGGGCTTGCCCTTCCCTCGGCTGCGATGGTAGAATTCCGACTATGCGGAAAACCCTGACACTCCTTTTCGCCGCAGCCATACCGTTCGCCGGACTTTGCGCCAGCGTCGTTTGGGATTCTGGCAGTCTTGAAGGGTCGATGGGACGTTACACCTGGAACCTCGAGGTTGTCGAAGGGACCAATATTGGCTTTTCGTTTGACACCGCCGCGAGTGGTGCCTGCTTGACCATCTCCCCTTTCCACCTGCTTGCAAACTGGGCAGAGGAGGAATGGGTTAATCGATGCCGCGGCTATGAACAAATTACTGCGGAGTCCGTAAAAGAGGGCGTCTTCATGGCCCGTAGCGCCCAGCTGGGAAATTACGAAGGACCGGACATAGATATTGACAGTAACGGGGAAATAACCTTTGGCTACGCCATTAGATTTGGCGGGAACGACTCGGATTGGATCTATGGCTGGGTGACGTTCATGTTCGAGACTGGCGTTCCATACACTAGCAGCGGCTGCTATGTAATCGGCGAGGACGGCATATACGCCAAGTCGGACGACTACATTCCAAGTGCATACCCAATCATCGAGTGCCCCGAACCATCAGCCGCCGCCCTCATCGCCCTCGGTCTCGCGGCTCTGGCCCTGCGGCGCCGTTCTGCTGTTGAACCGTTCAACGATTTTCGGTGACGGATTACGGCTCAACGCGCCAAAACCAGCGGCCTTCTCCCCCGTTCTTCCGCCGTCCCCGAATTTTACGTCTCTCGCAGGGATCGGGGGCAATCCATGCGGACACATGGAAAAAACGAGAGACGCGGCGAGAGCCGGGGAGCGGGGTCATTAAAGAAGAGGCCCGAAATTCAAAGGTTGGGGTTCCCTTCGCCCGCAGACGCGAAGCATGAGGTCATCACCCTGCTCCTACTCAAATTCCTTTGGCTTGAGCTGGCGAAGGACGTTCCGCTTGAACTGGCGGGGGCCGCCGAAGAACGAGCGTTCGGATTCTGTCATGCCGAAGCGCGCTTCCAGCTTTTGCTCGATCAGCTTAACGGTGCAGACCAAATCCGCAACCTGGAAGAGCCTGTAGCGGTCCGGGCGCACCTGCTGCGCGAATTTGACCGGATGGGCAAACTTGCCCTGAAACGCGGAGTGCAGAAGGTTCGTGACGCACGACTGGCCGCAGTCGTAGTACACCTTGATCTCGTCGAACCCGGAGAGGTATTCCGCATGGGAGTTGATGAAGGACTCCAGCTGCGCCGACAGCCTTTCTGCGATTTGGTCGCCAGACGTGACATACCGCTTGTCCACGGTGAGGCAGTGGTACTTGATGGCGGCCCGGTGCGCGAAGGACAGCATCCGGAAGAAGATTCTCGCACGGAGTTCCCTGTTGAGAAACACATAGCCCTTCTCCTGCCTTACGATGGGACCGGCGTGGAAACAGAGGTTGGAGAGGTTCAGCTTTGCGATTTCGGCGTCGAACTCGCTGAACAGCTGCGACAGGTCGTTGCCCTGGTCGTGGAACACCAGCGAGAGGATGTAGAAGCGCGACAACTCGTCCGGGTACTGGAAGCGACCGGATTCGTCGACGAAAATGCTCAGCGTCCTTTTAGCCATGTAAGTAAAAAAGAAGGAGACGGGTCACCCC
>JAEEGL016697837.1_pt1 | contig 10449 bp, 4 predicted proteins | sample 9134231 | NCBI WGS metagenome assembly JAEEGL01 (sample SAMN16246548, study PRJNA631951) | gut metagenome | biome: gut microbiome; feature: rumen; material: fiber-attached | host: Bos | place: Iran: Karaj | collected 2018-10 | reverse complement strand
GTGTACGCAATGCTTATGCAGCGGGTGAAATCAATGCATTCCGAGGCTGGGGCGAATCTGCCCGCCTGCCAGGCTGGTATGACCAAATCAATAAGGAATGGTATGAAGACCGGTATCAAACAGGATCGAACGTCGGCAATACATCCTATGTAGCACTTTCCCTTCTGCAATATGATGCGCTGTACGGCAGCGAAAAATATCTGAACACTGCCGGAAAACTGATGGACTGGGTGATAGACAACTGCAGTAAAGAGGGAGACGGCTTTACTGCCGGCTATGACGGCTGGCCGGAGAGCGGCGATGAGACAACATATATTTTTACCTATAAGTCTATTGAGCATAATATTGATGCATTTGCGGCATTCAGACAGTTATATAAGCGGACCGGAGAGCAGAGATATCAGAATGCGGCTGACAGTGCCTTACGTTTTGTTAAATCGATGTATGATGAAGAAAAATGTCTGTTCTATACAGGTACTCTGGATGACGGTATAACAGCAAGCGCGGATAATACTGTACTTGACGCACAGGTGTGGGCATGCCTGGCGCTGGGTGAGGAGTTTTCTGCGTATGAGGCCTCACTGAATATTGTGGAAGAAATGAAGATAGAGGAGGGTGGATATCCGTTCTGCCTGGCAAACATAAACGGCGGCTGGTGGGCGGAAGGAACGGCCTACACGGCACTGATGTACAGGTTCCATAGCGATGATGAAAAAGCACTTTCAGCGCTGAAGACCATGACATCTATACAAAGAGAAAGCGGTCTATTCCCAGCGGCAACTGTGGAGAATCTTTCCACCGGGTTCGGGCTTTTTGACGGCTCTCCCTGGGAGTACGGCACAGCTGAACATCTTGCGCCGACGGCCTGGTTTGTTATGGCGGTTCAGGGTTTTAACCCCTATGCGTTTTTCTGAAACCAAAGGAAATAAATCGGAAACAGCAGGACATAAAAAAGAAAGAAGTTTTTTACAGCTGTTCGGATAAAATAACCACCTAATACTATTGAAAAATCAGAGAGGAGAATCATCATGTCAGGAAAAGGTATCATCATTATAGCTATTGTGTTGTGTCTTGCCTGGATCATATTTGGGGAAAAGATACACAGACTCATGGCGGAGATTTTTACGAGCAAGGCAAAGAAGGAGGAGTGTATCAGACAGCTTATGGATGGAGTATCAGGTTCAGACGAATTTAAAACATGTAAAAAACTATGCACACCTTTGACTGCGAAGGATCTGGCCGGAAGGAAGCTGAATAATCAGATTATTTATTACCTGAACACGCATCGCGGCCTTGATTTTGCTGCTGAGGCTGTGAAGCAGGCATCAAATTCCGAATCACTGATAAACTCCATTAGGGAAGATTACATCAGGCGACTGATAAATGGTGAATCAAATTTTAATGTTAGAGAAATATCTGAAAAAGTCTGCGCACCGTTGACGGTGGAAGATTTTACCGGCAGGACGTTAAGCAAAGAGAACGTTTATTCCCTGGATAAGACACTTAGTGCAAAATTTGTTGCTGATGTTGTGAAACAGGCGCCGAATTCCGAGGCACTGATGAAGAGTGTTTTGGATGACTTAACTTCTGAAGTCTATGAAAAGAAAAGATCCGACTGCAGACACGCAGAAAGCATCCTGAAAGCGGCATATCAAAAAGGGATTTATACAGAAGAAATTCAGGCGAAAGACGGCACTGCCTTACAACCCCATATGGATATCGATTCCTGTCTCCATGATGATAGACCCGGGATCTATTTCAAACTGTGAAAGGTACCTTTCATCCTTCCCGTTTTATGCTGCTGCCGACAATGGCCTGTCAGGCAGGCTGCAGCTACTGCTTTGCTCAGAAAACGGGAGAATTCATGAGCCGGGATACGGCGGAAAAAGCGATTGATTTTATCGGCCGTATTGCACCGGCGGGAAAGGACATTTCCATGACCTTTCATGGCGGAGAGCCGCTGCTGGCAGGTGAAGAGTTTTATGCGTTTATTCTGCCTGAACTGATGAAAAGATTTGGGCGGCGCGTACATATTTCCATACAGTCGAATCTCTGGGCTATGACGGATAACCTTGCAGAACTGTTCCGGAAATACAGGGTCGCTGCCGGAAGCAGCCTGGATGGCCCGCAGGAGCTGTGCGACCGTCAGAGAGGCGCAGGATATTATGCCAGGACAAAAGCGGGTATGGAAATCCTGCATCGTCATCAAATGGGGACAGGAATCATCTCAACTCTGACAGCAGATTACGCGGATCAGGCTGCCTTCCTTTTTCAGGCAAGCTCACAGCCGTATTCTCTGCATGGGGCGGTGCCGCCGTTAGGCGCAGACAAAGGGAAACCGACTGTTGACGCGGAAGAAATGAAACGCATCCTGCTGGACAGCTACCAGGCATACAAAGCAGATCCCGCTCACGGCAGGATTGTCACAATTGACGCCATGACGAAGGGCTGCTTTCAGGAGAAAGGATGCACTTGTACCTTTATGGACTGTCTGGGCATGTTTGCGGCGATTGCACCGGACGGGGGGATCTATTCCTGCCAGCGGTTCTGCGGGGAAAAGGAATTTTGCTTCGGCAACGTCCGAAACAGCCCGGATGAGCGGGCGGTTGTGCGCAGCAGGGCATATCAACAGCTGTACACTTTGGAAAAATCCCGGGAAGCAGCCTGCACCGGCTGCAGGCATTGGGAGTACTGCCGGGGCGGCTGTCTGTATAATATGATTGCGGCAGGGAAAGAGAAGGATCCTTACTGTGAGAGCTATCAGGCAGTTTTTGACAGGATAAATCTGGATATGGCACGGGAAATGGGAGCGAGCCTGCTGGACAGAAACGAGCCGACGCCTGTGCTGGCAATGGCAGGTGTTGTCCTGCATCCATATGATGTACACTGCGGTAAGGAGCGGGTGCTGAAAGCTCTGGAAAGAGGGAAGCGTATCAAAGCAGACACAGGAGACGATTTGCGGGATCCTTACCCGGAATACGGGCTGAACAAGCTCTACCTGCATATTACCTTCGATTGCCCGCTGCACTGCTCTCACTGCTATGCGGACGGAGGCGTAAGGAAATCCGGAGAGCTTTCTCCTGCGCACTTTGCGAAAGTAGTGCGCGAGGCGGTGAACTGCCTTTTCCGGGCGGTTGTGATTACAGGTGGTGAACCGCTTGCGTATCGCGGCTTTCACGCTTTATGCCGGGAGCTTGGCAGGATAGACCGCAAAGGTACAAAACTGATTCTGCGATCCTCCTTTGGGTTTCCGATTACACGGAGACAAATGAAACTTCTGTGCGAAACATTTGATGAAATCATTGTCAGTGTTGACGGAAACAAGGAGACACATGATGCCCGGCGCGGAACGGGAAGATATGATCAGACAATTTATAATCTGAAGTGCGCTGTTTCTCTGGGAGCGGCAGACAAGCTGGGGATTGCTGCAGTTCTGAGCAGGGACGCGATCAACGGAATACCCGGAGAACACGTTTCTGCATTGGCAAAAGAACTTGGGATCAAAAAAGTGAATTTCAAACCTCTTCTGCCGCTGGGAAGAGGAAAAGGGGCACAGCAGAAAGCATGGCAGTTGTGTTCAGCGGATCATGTTCATCCTGAAGACTTTCATATCCGGCATTCGTGCGGGCTGGGCCAGAATTTATATGTGGAGCCGGATGGTACTGTTTACCCCTGTTACGCATGGTGCGAGCCGGAGTATAAACTCGGGAACCTTGGTGCAGAAAGCCTTCAGGAACTGCTTGGACGAGGCACCTTATACGAATACTGCCTGCATGATGTGGACAGCAATGAAAAGTGCCATACCTGTGAAGTCCGCTATCTGTGCGGAGGTATCTGTAAAGCCTGGGTAAAAGATCATAAAAATATTGACAGCGGAGAATTTGACTGTTCTGCACGAAAAGCATATTTTTTGAAGGAAGCTGTGAAAGCTGCGGCAGAAACGGCAGCAAAACCTCTGCATGGGGAAAGGCTGTTCTGAAAGGAAGTTTATTATGGATCTATCGACCTCAAGCATCAGCAATGAAATTGAAAAGAGTATACAGGAAGAGTTTTCTGTCTCACAGGCGGCGATTGATGAAATAAGAAAACGCAGAGAAAAAGGGCAGAAGCCGGAATCTCTCTCCAATGAAGAGATTCGTAAGGGAGATCCCGTCCTTGATACCTATAAAGTTCTTGACGATGCCATCCACGGTGGCATGGGCAGCGTGTGGAGAGTACATCATGAGAGCTGGAATGTCGACCTGGCGATGAAACGCCCACAGCCCCGGTTTTTTGCCGAAGCCGGAGACGGGCGGAAAGAAGAATTCATCCAGGAATGCGAGAACTGGATCAATCTTGGCCTGCATCCGAATATAGTCTCCTGCTACTACGTCCGTGAAATCGGAGGCGTACCGACCATCTTCTCCGAGTGGATGGATAACGGCAGCCTGAAAGACAGAATCCGTGACGGCTCCCTGTATGAAGGCACACAGAAAGAAGTACAGGAACGTATTCTGGATATCGCGATCCAGACAGCGAGAGGATTAGAGTACTCCCATGAAAACGGCCTGATCCATCAGGATGTAAAGCCTGGGAATATCCTTTTGACAAAGGATTGGGATGCAAAGGTAGCGGACTTCGGCCTGGCGAAAGCGCAGAGCCAGCTGACGGAAAACGAGAAGCCGGTTTCCACCGGGTATACGATCCAGTACTGCCCGAAAGAGCAGGCGGAAGGCGCACCTGCCGAAAAGTGGATGGATGTCTATGCCTGGGCACTGACAGTGCTTGAAATGTACGCCGGCAAACGCCTATGGGATACCGGTACGGAGGCAAAGGAGCACGGTGAGGAATACTTCAGCCAGTGTCGTATATCGCTCTCCACTGCCATGCAAAAGTTGATTGCAGACTGCCTGAGAGGCTTTGTCAGTAACTTCCAGCCTGTTGAGCGTATCCTGACGGATGAATATAAAGAAAAATTCGAAAATGACTATCCCCGCCTTGCCTCGCAGGCTGCTGCTGATACAGCAGGCAGCCTGAATAATAAAGCGCTTAGTTTTGTTGATCTGGATCAATCTGATGAAGCAAAAATGTTGTGGGAAAAAGGACTTGCGATAACGCCTAATCATCCAGAGAGTGTGTATAACCAAGGTCTGCTACTATGGCGGTCAGGACTGATTGATGATGTTGAGCTGTTTTCAAGAATCAGAAGAATAAGCGGCGAGGATTACAAAAGTGCGGAGGAGAAAATTGAGAGAATAAAAACAGAAGGCGGTGTATTAAGACATTTCTCAGAGGATACTTATAATCCAAATGCAAAATATGTGATTAATAAAGAAAAAGAAGAACAGGGAAAGCAACTTGCCTGCAAACTGTTTCCGGGAGAATCCATATCGTGTGTTTATATGGATATGGAACAAAACAGGCTTGCGGCAGGTACAAATCAGGGAAAGCTATTCATCTGTGATTTAAACGGAGTTTATAAAGCATCATTAATTGGACACAGTGAAAAAATAAGATCTGTTTACCTATATAAAGATCTCCTGTTGTCATCATCGCACAGCCAAGTTAAAGCATGGGATGCTCAAGAAGGCCGCTGTCTAAGTACAATAAGCGGTGAGTTATACTTCAATGGATTCGGACACATATGGTATGATGAAGAGGACGATTTAATATATACTCAGCATGATATAAATGAAGTGTCCGGTTTTTCTCTGCGTAAGAGAGGTGAAAAAGCAGCCTTTGAGTTAAGCAGAATTCAGAACTCTTCAGTAAGGCTTGATAAGGATAGGCTGTTCAGAACTATCTGTAAGGAAGTGCAGCGATTGATATCTTCCGGAATATACGGAGACGCCTTACAGAAGCTGCAGGAGGCGCGTCAGGTTGACGGATACTCCAGAAACAAGTTAGTATTAGATCTGAATGAAGAGATTGGTAAGCATTGCTGCAGAACCGATTACCGCGGGTTATATCAGAGAATCTCTTTAGAGCTTACTGAAGCGGAGTTTTTGAATGCGGACTTTTCCCACGATGGACAAAATCTGGTTGTTAATGAATTAAAAGGGTGCAGGTATTATGATATCAATACTGGCAGGGAAAAATTCTGCCTTGCTAAGGAGGACGTTTCATCAGCTGATGTTGTAAATGCTGACAAAAGCAGGCGTATAGAAGCTTTTCATAATCGTGTAATTATAAAGGAAACTTCTTCAGGCAGAATACTGTGGGAAGGATATGTTAGAGGAAACGAAAAAAGAAGAAACAGCGATCTTCAGGATGTTTATTTTCTGGCTGACAACAGAATTCTGGTATGTCAGAAATACTCTATGATAGGTGCCCGGACTAATAATGGCATAGAAGAATATAATAATCTCTTTATCATTGACCTTGAGACAGGCGTGGAACAACCGGTTCAGAATATTAATAATGCTCTGCGTTTGGCAGTTGTTCCGGATGGGAGCTTTGGGGCGGTTTTCAACTACGAACATGATATATTTTTCTTTTCCACAGACCATTTTCAGCCTGGTAAGAAAATGCAATTGACGCCAAAGTATCCAATAATTGAAGGTCCCTATTACATGTATGCTGGAAAGCCAAAAGACTTTAAATTCAGTCTGGATGGAAGATTTTTGCTTGTTTCGGCGGTATACGGAGAAGCCAGCAAAGCTATTGTTAATGTCTTTGAAATTGATTGGGAGTATAGCCCTGTTGAGGATTTGCCAGTTGATAAACCGGAACCCGATGATTCGGCTTCCCATAGCTTTGTTCCAGACGAATTCCGTGATGATAGTTCAGCTAGTAAAGAGTATACTGTCAGCACGGACAAAAATGATCTGTCCGAGCAGCCAGACAAAACAAGCGGAACAGAAGCCAAAGACAGTTTCTGGAGCAAAATCCTGAAGAAGCTGGGCGTTTAAAATATGGAAGGCCGCTGTAAAGATCTGTATTTCTTAGTTCTAACGGGAGGTTTATTATGGAACTTTCGACATCGAGCATCAGCAATGAGATAGACAAGAGCATACAGGAGGAGTTTTCTGTCTCGCAGGCAGCAATATATGATGCCAAACTGCGGAAGGAGAAAGGACAGGAACCGGAGTCCATCTCCAACGAGCAGATCAAAAAGAATGATCCGATTCTCGATACCTATAAAGTCCTTGATGATGCCATCCACGGCGGCATGGGCAGCGTGTGGAGAGTGCATCATGAAAGCTGGAACGTCGACCTGGCGATGAAACGCCCTCAACCCCGGTTCTTTGCAGAAGCCGGGGACGGGAGAAAAGAAGAATTCATCCGGGAATGCGAAAACTGGATCAATCTTGGCTTACATCCGAATATTGTCTCCTGCTATTATGTGAGAGAAATCGGAGGAGTACCAACCATCTTCTCGGAGTGGATGGACAACGGCAGCCTGAAAGACAGGATCCGTGACGGCTCTCTGTATGAAGGGACAGAGGAAGAAGTACAGGAGCGCATTCTGGATATCGCCATCCAGACAGCAAGAGGATTAAAGTATTCCCATGAGAACAACCTGATCCATCAGGATGTAAAGCCTGGGAATATCCTGCTTACGAAGGACTGGGATGCGAAGGTAGCAGATTTCGGCCTGGCGAAAGCGCAGAGCCAGCTGACGGAAAACGAAAAGCCTGTCTCCACCGGTTATACGATTCAGTACTGCCCGAAAGAGCAGGCGGAAGGTGCACCTGCCGAAAAGTGGATGGACGTATATGCCTGGGCACTGACTGTACTAGAAATGTATGCCGGTAAACGGCTTTGGGAAACCGGAGCGGAAGCAAAGGAACACTGGGAGGAATACTTAAACCAGTGCCGTGTTTTGATCCCAAAAGTGTTGTCTGTGCAGCTTGGAAACTGCATTTCCAAGCCGACAAATGTTTTTTCATATATTGAGAACGATCTGATAAAACAATTTCGAAAAAGTGTTGGGTACGATTATCCACGTTTAACATCCACCGCCGCTGCCGATACTGCAGACAGTCTGAACAACCGTGCACTTAGCTTTTTAGATTTGGGAAAACCTAAAAATGCTGAAAGTTTATGGGAAAAAGCACTGAGTAAAGAACCAGATCATCCTTTCAGCGTGTTTAATGCTGGGCTCTATAAATGGAGAAAGGGCAGCATTACCAATCTGGATTTTCAACGTGAGCTTGAGCAAGTTCGCGGAGGAACACGTGGGAAACTCTATCAGAACCTTTTACGAAGTGAAAAGTATGAAGAAGGTCAGTGGAAAGAGCTTGGAGAAGAAATCTTTACGAGCAAGGAAGAGGCAATGGCGTGTGTTATAAACGCCAGGTATTATGATGCTGTTTTTTGTCAATATGACATCTATTCACATACACCAGAGAAAGAATCAAGTCGTCTCTGCGATCTGGGAGATGGGTGCTTCAGCATTAACTATACGCATTCAGATCGATCTGTGAGGGATGACTATTACCTGATACAAATCATCGAGAACCATACTGGTCGTATCATAACAAGCATGGAATGTACAACACATACCCAGGATAAGGCTCGTGTAGCCATTTTAGGAGTTTATGCTTTGCGCATAGCGCAAAATACCTGTCGTATAGCGGTACTGCTTGAAAACCATGGAATTGACCCCATTCTTCGTCAGGAGTTGGAGGGATTCTACGTTGAAGAATTCGAGGTTTCTCTCGGAAATAAAACTGATTATATGTTGTCTGCCATAGAATCGACAGAAGATCTTTTGGGAGAAGAAGCTAAAGTCTCGGTTCTCCTGGAGCAAACTGCAGAGCATATAAAAAAACGGCGTTACCGGGAAGCGGTGAACACCTTGAACAGAGCACATAAATTTGACAGTGCTGTGTCACGACAGGAATATCGTACATGCATCTCAGAAATTGGAATGAAATGCACTTGGGGAAAGATCAGACAACTTGTGCGGCTTCAGGTTCTTACGGATACCCCAAAAAAAGACCGGCTGTGTTTTGGTGATTGCTACCATGTAATATGCCGGGATAGAAGCAATGATAAGTATTACTTGGAAGATATTCGTGATTTTAGCTTTAAAGAACTTGAACTCAAAGAGGCTACGCAGGAAGATGCGGAGCAACCGACCGGAAAGCATCTTGTGTCGAGCAGATTTGACGCTCAGAAATCCATTTGCCATCTGATATACTGGGAAGAAGAGAATAACAGGCTGTTGAAGATGGCATCAGCAAGACTTCATACAAAAGTTTCTGATAATGACTTTATCCAGAAGAATATTAACCCGAGAGGCTTTTGCCTGATGCCAAGCGAACATTATCTGGGCTATTTCATTAATGGTGTGATATTTGTAAATTCGCTGACGACGTATGATCTGGACTATACATCTTTCATGACTGAAGAATTCGGATCCGGCGGGGAAGAATTGAAGAGACAAATTTCTGCTATATGGCCTTCGGTATTCAGCGACAGTCTGTATGTTGCAGGCGGAAGAAATGGTGTTTCTCAATTTGAGAAAGATAGTTTAATACTCAGGATTTCTGTTGAGCCGGGATCTGTGGGGAAAGTGATGCAAAGAATCAAAGTCCCGGAAGATATTTTGGCGATTTCTCTAAGTCCCGACGGGAAGATTTTGGCTGTCGGCACAGCATCGGGGAAACTGCTTTTATATGATGCGAAATCAGGCGCAGTCCTGTTTGAGGTTTTAGAGACCAGTGTGGATGTGAAGTTTTATGACTATACCCACGATACCTATAAGCTGTCCTTTAGTTTAGACGGAAACTATCTGATTGCCGGCAGAGCGCTGTATTTTATTGATAGAGAAGTGATTTACCATGAACCAACGGACTGCAATGACGAAGTTCTTCCGTATTTTGATCTTTTCTTAAAACAGAATTTGGTAATAACAACAAAAAGGGAGTTAAGGCTGTATAGACAGCTTGCTGCCGCCGGGTATGGTTATTTTACCCAGAACAGTGTTTCTGATATGCTGCTCGATTATAAAATGAGGAAGATCAGACAAAAATCCGTTCTCGGTCGAATGGTGCAATTTGTCTTAGATCATCGGAAAAAATAAAAATTTCGATTGCTTGGGCAGAGAGTATTGACCGGTATAAAAATCATTGATGAATGATGACCGACAGGAGGTTTATCATGGAACTTTCGACATCTACCATCAGTAATGAGATAGAGAAGAGTATACAAGAGGAGTTTTCTGTCTCACAGGCAGCGATATATGATGCCAAACTGCGGAAGGAGAAAGGACAGGAACCCGAGGCTATCTCCAATGAGCAGATCAGAAAGGGAGATCCGGTCCTTGATACCTATAAAGTCCTGGATGATGCCATCCACGGAGGTATGGGCAGTGTGTGGCGAGTGCACCATGAGAGCTGGAATGTAGACCTTGCCATGAAGCGCCCCCAGCCGAGATTCTTCGCCGAGGGTAGCGAAGCGAGAAAAGAAGAATTCATCCGGGAGTGCGAGAACTGGATTAATTTAGGCTTACACCCGAAT
>JAEEGL016660524.1_pt1 | contig 10449 bp, 7 predicted proteins | sample 9134231 | NCBI WGS metagenome assembly JAEEGL01 (sample SAMN16246548, study PRJNA631951) | gut metagenome | biome: gut microbiome; feature: rumen; material: fiber-attached | host: Bos | place: Iran: Karaj | collected 2018-10 | reverse complement strand
CTTGATCTTCCAAAGGACAAGATCATCTGGGATGTGGGACATCAGTCATATACCCACAAGCTCCTTACAGGCAGGAAGGAGGGCTTTGATACCCTTCGCCAGTACGGAGGCATGAGCGGGTTCCCAAAAAGATGTGAGTCTGACTGCGACTCTTTTGACACAGGTCACAGCTCAACATCTATTTCTGCAGGTCTTGGCATGGTCAAGGCAAGGGACCTTAAGGGGGAGGATTATGCCGTTGTATCAGTGATCGGCGATGGTTCCCTTACAGGTGGTCTTGCTTACGAGGCTATGAACAATCTGTCCAAGCTTGAGACCAACTATATCATTATTTTAAATGACAATGAGATGTCCATTTCCGAGTCAGTGGGAGGAATGGGCAAATATCTGGACAGTGTCCGTACAGCCCAAGGCTATCTTAAGCTCAAGGAGGATGTGTATGCACAGCTTCGAAGCAATGTTAAGGTAGTAGACTCCATCAGAAGGACCAAGAACAGCTTTAAGCAGCTCTTTGTTCCGGGAATGGTGTTTGAAAATCTGGGGATCACTTATCTTGGGCCAATAGATGGTCACGACACGGCAACACTGGTAAGAGCCATCAAGGAAGCCAGAAAAGTTAAAAAGGCTGTCATGATCCACGTGGTCACCAAGAAGGGCAAAGGGTATGAGCCCGCCGAGAGGCACCCTGCAAGGTTCCATGGAACGGAGCCGTTTATTGTAGAGAACGGTATCCCAAGGAATCCCAGGACCACTGCCAATTACCAGGATATCTTTTCAACGGTAATGTGTAAGCTTGGAGCCCGTGATGACAAGGTGGTTGCAATTACAGCAGCCATGGCCGACGGAACCGGACTTAAGAGATTCAGAAATATCTACCCGGACAGATTTGTTGATGCGGGGATTGCTGAGGAGCATGCAGTGACCTTTGCAGCTGGCCTGGCAACCGGCGGATACAAGCCGGTATTTGCGGTGTATTCTTCATTCCTTCAAAGGGCCTATGACCAGATCCTTGAGGATGTGTGCCTTCAGAATCTTCCGGTTGTGTTTGCAATAGACAGAGCAGGACTTGTGGGAAGTGATGGGGAGACTCATCAGGGAATCTTTGATCTGTCCTATATGTCCACCATGCCCAACATGCATATCATGGCCCCTAAGAATAAATGGGAGCTGTCGGATATGCTCAAGTTTGCAGTGAACTTTAACGGGCCCACAGCTATCAGGTATCCAAGGGGCAACGCATACGACGGCCTCAAGGAGCACAGGATGCCTATCGAGATGGGCAAGTGCGAGCCTATCTATGAGGAAAAAGACATATGCCTCCTTGCAGTTGGCAGCATGGTCCGAATAGCTGAAGATGTCCGCAAGATATTGAAGAATCAGGGACTTAAGTGTTCCCTGGTAAATGCCAGATTTGTTAAGCCCATAGATACCGATTATATCCATTTGGCATCAGGTTCCCACAAGCTCTTTGTTACCATGGAGGAGAATGTTGCCTGCGGCGGATATGGCGAGAAGGTAAGGGCATATATCGATGAAAACAGGCTGGATAGCAGCGTTCTTAGCATTGCCATCCCGGATCAGTTCGTGACCCATGGCAGCGTGGACAAGCTAAGAAAAGAGCTTGGAATAGACGCGCAGTCCATCGCAGATAGAATTTTAAAGGAAGTACAAAGGTAAGTTTATGGCAAAGGAAAAAGAGAGACTGGATGTCCTTGTGGTTTCAAGAGGACTGGCACCATCTCGTGAAAAAGCCAAAGCACTTATTATGGCGGGAGACGTCTTTGTAAACGGACAGAGAGAAGATAAGCCAGGGACCACCTTTGAGGAGGAAAAGATTACTTCTCTTGAGGTCAAGGGTGCCACGATCCCCTATGTCAGCAGAGGCGGACTTAAGCTTGAGAAGGCAGTTAATAATTTTGGCCTTGACCTTAGCGGCAAGGTCTGCATGGATATAGGTGCATCCACAGGAGGCTTTACTGACTGCATGCTGCAAAACGGCGCAGTCAAAGTGTATTCAGTGGATGTCGGACACGGACAGCTGGACTGGAAGCTTAGAAGTGATGAGAGAGTTGTCTGCATGGAAAAGACCAATTTCAGATATATGGTCAGGAATGACATTGAGGATGATCTGGATTTTGCTTCCTGCGATGTCTCTTTTATCTCACTTACCAAGATACTGCTTCCTGCAAGACGCCTTTTAAAGGACGGCGGAGAAATGGTATGCCTTATAAAGCCCCAGTTTGAGGCAGGCAGGGACAAGGTTGGCAAAAAAGGTGTCGTAAGAGATCCCAAGGTACACAGCGAAGTTGTACACAGGATATATGACTATATGGGAGTTGCGGGATTTGAAGTCCTGCACCTTGAGTATTCTCCAATCAAAGGACCTGAGGGCAACATCGAGTACCTTATCCACATCAGAAAAGATCCGGCAAAAAATGCTGAAATAGCGGACCTTTCAGAGTCGGAGGGTGAGAAGCTTTTAAAACAGATATGCGAAGAAAAGAGCGGCATATCATTTAGTGATGACAACAACAGGCTCATAGAAGAGACTGTAGCAAAGGCTCATGGAGAGCTGACATAAAGGGACATATGCCCATGGAAAAATTTTGTATTGTCACCAACAGGAATAAGGACGAGGCTTTAAAGCTCACTGATCACATCAGGGAATACCTTGAGAGCAGGGGAAAGACCTGCGTTATAGCCAAGGAAAAAACCGAGGAGGACCCTATCTTTGTAGACAGGAAGAACTTAAGTATCATTCCTGAAGACACTGACCTGGTGATAGTTCTTGGCGGTGACGGAACGATGCTTCAGGCTGCAAGGAGCATAGCCTACATGGATATTCCCCTTGTTGGAGTCAATCTTGGAACCCTTGGGTATCTTACAGAGATTGATAAAAACGGTGTGGACGAGGCCCTTGACAGGATCCTTGAAGGAAAATACGAAATAGAAGACAGGATGATGCTTCGTGGCAGCAACGAAGATGGTAAGAAGGACTATTCCTTAAACGATGTCATCATCTCAAAATATCAGGGAATAGCAGCTATAGGTTACAACATATACGTTAACGGCCAATTCCTTTGCAGCTACTATGCTGATGGGCTTGTAATATCAACGCCCACAGGATCTACCGGCTACAATATGTCAGCCGGAGGACCTATCATAGAACCACTGGCAGATATGCTGCTTGTTACTCCCATTTGTCCCCACTCCCTTAATGCAAGGAGCCTTCTGTTTTCATCAGATAACAGGATAGAGGTGGAGCTTCTAAAGGGCAGGAACGGATATGACCAGCAGGCCATAGTCTCTTTTGACGGAAGCGGTACGCTCCTTATAAACACCGGAGATAAGATCGAGGTCAAAAAGTCCAAGAAGACTACCAAGATCCTCAGACTTAATCAGGTGAGCTTCCTTGATAAGATCAGTAAGAAATTTGAAAAATAAATATGAAAAGAGGGGAATATCTTGAAAAAGAACAGACATGACAAAATTATTGAACTCATCAATAATCATGTGGTTGAAACACAGGACCAGCTTGCAAGCCTCTTAAAGGAGGCGGGCTATGATGTGACACAGGCTACAGTGTCAAGGGATATCAGACAGATGAAGCTGACCAAGCAGGTTACCCCTGACGGAAGGCAGAAGTACGTCTATACCACTGCAGATCCTGAGGTCATGCACGACAAATACGTCAAGATATTAAAGGCTGGATTTGTCAGCATGGATCTGGCCCAGAATCTTCTGGTAATAAGAACTGTTTCAGGAATGGCCATGGCTCTCGGAGCAGCTATTGATGCTCTTGACATGCCTCAGATTGTTGGCTGTATTGCCGGAGACGATACAATTTTTGTTGCTATTAAGACCAATGAAGAAGCATCTGAAGTAATGAATGAGTTTTACGAAATGCTTGGAGTTGGCTGATCCGTAGTAGAGTTTTGGATGGGGTTCTCATTTTAGAAAGATGAGAGAGGTAATATGTTATATAGTTTGCACGTTAAGAATCTTGCTCTTATCAAGGAGCAGGAGATCGAGTTTTCGCGGGGACTCAACATTTTGACGGGAGAGACCGGTGCAGGTAAATCCGTTATCATCGGCTCCGTCAATCTGGCTCTGGGAGGCAAGGCTGATCCTAATCTTATACGTACCGGGGAGGACTACGCTTTAGTAGAGCTGGTATTTGGGGTGGACAGCGATGAAAAGAAAAAGCTCCTTAAGGAAATGGATATTCCCATTGAGGAGGATGGCACCCTTATCCTGCAGAGAAAGATCATGCAGGGCAGGAGCATTTCAAAGGTTTCCGGTGAGACTGTCACAGCAAGACAGCTTCAGGATATCTCCAATATTCTCATAAACATTCATGGTCAGAATGATCACCAGGAACTACTTCACAAGAAAAAACACATGGAAATCCTGGATGGCTACTTGGCAGATGAACTAAGTGGCCCTTTTGGTGAGCTTAAAAGTGTCTATGACAGGATGAAGGAGCTGGAAAAAGAGCTTTCGGAAGTGGACATGGATGAGAGCGCAAGGCTAAGAGAACAGGAACTTCTGGAGTTTGAGATTGGCGAGATCACTGAGGCAGAGCCTGTGCCCGGCGAAGATGAGGAGCTGGAAAACGCCTACAGGAAGATGACAAACAGCCGAAGGATATCAGAGGCTGTAGGAAATGCGTCTCTTCTTACAGGATACGGCGACGACAGCGAGAGCTCGCTGGATATGATAGGAAGGGCAGTGAGGGAACTGTCGTCTGTATCTTCCTATGACGAGGAGATAGAAGGACTTCTGGCTCAGCTTTCTGACGTTGAAAATCTCCTTTCAGATTTTAACCATGCACTGTCAGGGTACATGGATGGTCTTGAGTTTGATGACGAGAAGTTTAAGAACGTTGAGGACAGGCTCAATATCATAAATCATCTCAAGGATAAATATGGCCAGAGCATTGAAATTGTGCTTTCTGAGCTTTCCAAAAAGCAGGAGAGGCTTGAGGTCTTGACAGACCTTGATGCTCACAAAAAGAAGCTGACAAAGGAGCTTGATGAAAGCAGGTCGAAAGCTCTTTTGCTCTGCAGCAAAATATCTGACATCAGGAAAAAGGGTGCCGGAGAGCTTTCCAAAAAGCTGCATGATGCGCTGGTTGACCTCAACTTTCTGGATGTGAAGTTTGATATTGATGTAAGGAGCGATGAGGATAAGATCACTTCAAGGGGCTATGACGACGTGGAATTTATGATATCCACCAACCCCGGAGAGGCGCTTCGTCCCCTTGATCAGATAGCCAGCGGAGGTGAGCTTTCAAGGATCATGCTTGCCCTTAAGACTGTGGTGGCGGATCGCGGCGACATCAGCACTCTGATATTTGACGAGATCGACGCCGGTATCAGCGGTAAGACCGCCTGGAAGGTCTCCGAGAAGCTTGGGACACTCTCCAGGGATCACCAGATCATCTGCATAACCCATCTTCCCCAGATCGCAGCCATGGCAGACACACATTTCATGATCGAAAAAGGGCTTCAGGATGGCAGGACAGTGACTAATATCTATGGCCTTTTAGAGGATGAGAGCACAAGAGAGCTGGCAAGGCTTCTTGGAGGCGACGAGATCACGGATGCGGCCATAGAGAACGCTAAAGAGATGCACCGTATGGCACAGGATGCCAAAAGAGGATAAGAGATGACAATCGACAACGACGATCTTTTAAACAGCATAATAGCATCCCTTGGAAGGATCGATACTATTTCTCTTGAGGAGATACCGGGTATTGATCTGTACATGGATCAGCTCACTTCCTTAATGGATGACAGGCTCAAAAAGACCACCAGGCATCCGGAGACTGACAAGATCCTTACCAAGACCATGATCAACAATTATGCCAAGAATGATCTGCTTCCGCCGCCGGTGAAAAAGAAGTACAGCAAGGATCACATAATCCTTCTGATATTCATTTATTACTTTAAGAGTGTTCTTTCGATAAGTGATATACAGACTCTTTTGGAACCACTGAAAAAGAGATTTCAGCTGCCGGAGGGTGAGTTCAATCTGGAAAAGATCTATAGCACATGCTTTGATCTTCAGAAGGAGGAGCTTAAGCCTGTGATCGAGGATCTTAAAAAGAAGTACGAGAGATCTCTTTCAACCTTTGAAGAGGACGGACTTACTGAGGATGAAAAGAAAAAGATGCAGATGTTTTCTTTCATCATTCAGCTGTTGTACGACGTCTATGTAAAGAAGCTCCTTATCGAGAAGATTCTGGACAACATAGTGCTGGACGAGGCAAAGACCGGTAAAAAGCAAAAGTCCAAAGAAGATAGAAAGAATAAGACCAAGGAATAAGATATATGGGAATTTACGATACACTGAATATGCAGCAAAAAGAGGCGGTCCTTCAGGTTGAAGGGCCGGTTCTTATACTTGCGGGTGCGGGCTCAGGCAAGACCAGGGTTTTAACCCACAGGGTTGCATATCTTATAGATGAATTTGGGGTCAATCCCTGGAACATTCTCGCCATTACCTTTACCAACAAGGCCGCAGGCGAGATGAGGGAGAGGGTAGACAAGATTGTGGGCTTTGGTGCGGAGAGCATATGGGTTTCCACCTTTCACTCCAGCTGTACCAGGATACTGAGGCGGCACGCAGATAAGATTGGTTATAATACAAACTTTACCATTTACGATGCAGATGATTCCAAGACTCTTTTAAAGGATATCTGCAAGAGGTATCAGCTGGAGACATCCCAGCTCAAGCTCCGTCAGATACAGACATCAATTTCCAAGTGCAAGGACAACCTTGTGGGGCCTGCAGAGTACGCCATGTCTGCCGGCAATGATTATCTAAAGAGCAGGATTTCCAAGGCCTATACTGAGTATCAGAGTGCACTTAAAAAGAATAATGCCTTTGACTTTGACGATCTTATCATGAAGACCGTGGAGCTGTTTAAGAATAACCCGGATGTACTTGATTACTATCAGGAGAGGTTTAAGTACATCATGGTGGACGAGTATCAGGACACCAATAATGCCCAGTTTGAGCTTATAAGGCTCCTGGCTGACAAGTACAGGAATCTATGCGTTGTGGGTGATGATGATCAGAGCATCTACAGGTTCAGGGGCGCCAACATCAGGAATATCCTTGATTTCGAGAAGGTCTATCCAAATGCAAGGGTTATAAAGCTTGAGCAGAATTACCGTTCCACACAGCAGATACTTGATGCGGCCAATGCTGTTATTTCCAACAACTACGGCCGTAAGGACAAGGCACTCTGGACTGACATCAAGGATGGGGAGAAGGTGCACCTTAGGCAGTTTGAGACTGCTCCCGAGGAGGCTGAGTTTATTGCCTCTGAGATAGGACGCCTTAAGAGAAACGGTAAATTACGATACGATGATACTGCGGTTCTATATAGGACCAATGCCCAGTCCAGGCTTATTGAAGAGAGATTTGTTTATGAGGGTATTCCCTACGATATTGTGGGCGGTACCAATTTCTATTCAAGACGTGAGATAAAAGACCTTTTGGCTTACCTTAAGACCATAGATTCAGGTCTTGATGACATTTCCGTAAAGAGGATCATAAATGTTCCTAAGAGGGGCATTGGAGCTACAACCATTGACAATGTCCAGAACTATGCCAACGAGAGGCAGATAAGCTTTTTTGAGGCTCTTACAGAGGCAGATCAGATCGTGACAGTGGCTAGGAGTACCACCAAGCTCCTTGATTTTGTAACCATGATAAGGGCCTTCAGGACTAAGATGAATGAGATGTCACTTGAAGAGCTCCTTGAGGATGTCATCGACGTTACAGGATACATGAACTACTTAAAGACTCTTGATGATGACGATGACAGCGGCGATAACGACAGAGCTGGTAACGTGGACGAACTTATATCCAAGATTGCAGCTTATGAAGAGAATGAAGATTTAGAGCAGCCAACCCTTACAGGATTCTTGGAGGAAGTGGCTCTTGTTGCGGATATAGACAGGATCGGAGACGACAACGAGAAGGTTCTTCTCATGACTCTCCACAGCGCCAAGGGACTGGAGTTTGAGAACGTATATCTGGCAGGCATGGAGGAAAATGTTTTTCCAAGCTACATGACCATTCAGATGGAGGATGCAGATCCTGAGGGCATTGAGGAAGAGAGAAGACTTGCCTACGTTGGTATCACCAGGGCGAAAAAGAACTTAACCCTCACCGCGGCAAAACGCAGGATGATAAGGGGAGAGACCCAGTACAATCGCTTAAGCAGATTTGTAAATGAGATACCGAATTCTCTTTTGGATAAAGAAAAGCCTGTTTCTGCTGCATCATTTCTGTATGATGACGGGGAATCCCTTGATGATTACGAGGGCGTTGAGAATACCTATGGCAGAAGATCTTCCTTTGCTGATGAAGATGGGTATGGTGATAGCTCTTTTGACGAGGGCGGCTCGCATTCAGGAATAAAGTCTGCTTATGCCAAGGGACTTGCCAGGAAGGCTGGAAGCTCATCTTCAGGATCCGGAGCAGGAAGTTCTCTTTCCAGCACATATAAACTTAAGGCAAAGCCGGTGCCAAAGAAGGTGGCGCCAAGGGCAGTGCCTGACAAGCCATATATTGCAGGAGTTGCTGCAACCCATGCCAAGGGATCCCTGGCAGGCTTGTCCAAAGGAATGCCATTGAAAACAGAAGCTCCCGACTACGGCGTTGGAGATAAGGTGAGCCATGTGAAGTACGGAGTGGGGCGCGTGACTTCACTGGAGAAGGGACCAAAGGACTATAAGGTTACAGTTGAGTTTGATGACTGCGGGCAGAAGATAATGTATGCCGCTTTTGCCAAACTTAAAAAACTATAATGTGGTATACTTGATATATCAAAAATTTTTTTACGGAGGGGTTACAAATGGAAGTAAAATCAAGAATTGAAGACTTAATCGAAATGTCACGTATCAATGAGCTCCTGGACAAGAGAGAAGCTGCAAGTGCCAAGAAGCCTTCCACAGTGATCCTTTGGTGTCTCGCTGTGCTGGGTGCAATCTCAGCTGTTGCGGTTATCGCTTTTCTTGTATATCGCTATATGACTCCTGCATTTGAGGATGATTATTACGATGATGACTTTGACGATTTCGAGGATGATTTCGAGGACGAGGACTTCATCAAAGAAAGCTGATAATTTATTGTGAAGAAAAAAGATGTTGTACAGGGAATCGTAAGAAGAGTGGAATTCCCTAATAAAGGAATAGTTGAAACCAGTGAAGGGAGGGTCATCGTAAAGGGTGTCCTTCCTGATCAGAAGGTATCTGTTCAGATCCAGAAGGTAAGAAAGGACAGAGCGGAGGGCAGGCTCCTTGAAGTGATCGAGGAGGCCAAGAATGCTGTGGACAGTCCCTGCATACACTTTGGAAAGTGCGGTGGATGCAGTTATCTTACCATGCCTTATGTCAAGGAACTGGGGCTTAAGGAACAGCAGGTAAAGACGCTACTTAAGCCTGCTCTGGACAGACAGAACTGCAGATTTACCTGGGAGGGTATCAAGACCAGCCCGGTTAAGTTTGCGTATAGAAATAAAATGGAATTCACCTTCGGCGACGAGGTGATGGGTGGCCCCCTTTGTCTTGGTATGCACAAAAGGGGCAGTTTTTATGACATAGTGACAGTCAGCGGCTGCAGGATAGTGGACGATGACTATCAAAAGATCCTTTCGGCTACTTTGGACTTTTTTGCGCCTATGTATGAGAGGGAAGAGATCTCTTTTTACCATCGCATGAAGCAGGTGGGGTATCTTAGACACCTTCTTGTAAGAAAGGCAGTAAGGACAGGAGATATCCTCATTGATCTTGTCACTACAACCCAGGAGGAGCACGACCTTACACCATATAAGGATATGCTTCTGGGACTTGATCTCACCGGCAGGATATCAGGTATCCTTCACACCAGGAACGATTCTCTGGCTGACGCGGTAATTGACGAGGGCACAGAGATACTGTATGGTCAGGATTACTTCTTTGAGTACCTGCTGGGACTTAAGTTCAGGATCACTCCATTTTCGTTTTTCCAGACCAACAGCCTTAGCGCGGAGGTGTTGTACCAGACTGTCCGCGGCTATATCAGGAGCTTGTACGACCAGAAGGCTATCGACAAGGACGGCATCATCTACGACCTGTACTCCGGAACCGGCACAATCGCTCAGCTTCTTGCACCTGTTGCCAACAAGGTCATCGGTGTTGAAATTGTTGAAGAGGCTGTCGAGGCCGCCAAGACCAATGCTCAGCTGAACGGTCTTGATAACTGCGAGTTCATCGCCGGCGACGTACTTAAGGTACTTGATGACATCGAGGACAAACCTGATCTCATAATCCTTGATCCGCCCCGCGACGGCATCAACCCCAAGGCTCTTTCCAAGATCATCGACTACGGCGTTAAGTACATGATCTACGTATCCTGCAAGCCCACATCCCTTGCCCGTGACCTGGAGAT
>JAEEGL015900874.1_pt1 | contig 10449 bp, 12 predicted proteins | sample 9134231 | NCBI WGS metagenome assembly JAEEGL01 (sample SAMN16246548, study PRJNA631951) | gut metagenome | biome: gut microbiome; feature: rumen; material: fiber-attached | host: Bos | place: Iran: Karaj | collected 2018-10 | reverse complement strand
ATTTTGGATTTATCGGAGTTCCTATCGTAATAAAATATCGTAACCGCTGAGAAAGCTGAAAAGAACGTGATATTTTTGTAAAATATAATGAAGAAGATGTAACTAATGCATGACTTGAAGCCATTCAACTATGAGATGACTATGAAGAAGGAATGCCAGAAAAAAAACCTAGAAAATCTGATCAAACTGAAAGGAATCCTTATACAAATAAATGAGTTCGTAAACGAGAAAAACATGTAAGTAAATATGATGAAGTAAAAAAGATAAAAAATCAGAAATTTCCAACTGATAGTGAGGTTGAAAATCATGGAGAAAAAAATACAAAATCTAAAAAATTTGAAACAAAAAAATCTTCTACTCACGAAGCAAAAAAACCAAAGAAAAGAAACCAGTATTCAAACGTAAAAAACGTGAGTCAGAAAAAAATTAATGCTATGTTTGCAGAAGCATATTGAGATAAAAAAAATAATAAAAAAAGGAGATAGACAGTTAGTTTGATTTTACATTCTATGTAAAAATGAAAATATCTGTTATTTGATCATGAAGCCGATGATTGGCACTAAGTGATGTGCTCGCATATAATGGAAATGATGTATTAGTTTATGCTAGAGATTCTTATAATGCTCATGAGATTAATACATTCCATACAGCTCAAAAATATTTGTGAGACATATCGTTTGATAGGAAAATTAAAGCCACAAGTAATCTAAAAGAATGTTTAGAATTCTCAAATTATTTAGTTATAGCTGTCCCAAGTAAATCTATTATTCAAATACTCAAAAAAATTAAATCAAAAAAAAACTCTGAAAATTATTTTTTTATCAATGCAACTAAATGATTTTCCAAGAAAAACACTATTCAAGAAACTATAGATAAATATTTTCCAATTCGTAGATGATTAGTATCTGTACTTTGACCATGATTTGCTAAAGAAGTTATTAATAAAAATATTACATGTATTTGTTCTGTTTCCAAAATTGAAAAAGAGGCATTGTTTGTTCAAGCTTTATTTTCTAATAATTATTTTAGGGTATATACACAAACCGATGTAATATGAGCAGAAATTTATTCTTCTATGAAAAATGCAATTGCTATAGCTAGTGGAATGGTTGCTGGTTTATGATATAATTGAACAAATACTAAATCATGTTTGATAACCCAATGATTGAGAGAGATGTCTATAATCTGACATATTTTGTGAGCAAAGCAAGAAACATTTTTTGGTTTGACTTGACTTGGAGATTTAATGCTGACATGTTCTTCTGACGAATCTAGAAATTTTCAAGCATGATTTAGAATATGAAAAGATAATTCAGCTAAAAAATTTTTAAAACATAATAGTATAACTGTGGAATGAATAGCTACGATAAAAGTAATAGAATGAATAAGGAAAAAATATAAGTTAGATTTGCCAATATTACATGCATTATATTTGATAATATATAAAAATAAAAAGCCATTGGATATGCTAAAAAAAATTATGCATCGTCCTTTGACTGATGAAGCAGAACTTTATAGACAAATAAGCGATGTAAAATAAAAAAACCATCTTTTATTATGAGATGGTTTATGTGATTTTTAGCTGTAGATTTATTTCAATTTCTTATGTAGTTTAGAAACAAATGCATAAGAGATTCACATTAATAAACTAACAATTACAACAATTTCAACTATGAAGAATAGTAGAATTATTCACCATTTTTCAAATAAATGAGAAGTTATTGTGTATGAAAACAGTTGTGACATATAATAATCAAATACTCAGATAGATATCAGAGTTAATAATAAAGAGATTAGAAATCCTCATATAATTGAATACAAGATAAGCCACAAAAATGGTGAGATAATCTGCGTTTTAGAAGCTCAGAGTAACTTTTTTACTTGAATATCATTCCAAAATCTACTAAAAATTGAGTTTAAAAAGTATACTGAGAAGGAAAGAACAGCCGCAGCAATAATAATTACTAATGATATTGATAATACTTGTACGAAATTTGATAATTTAATTACATTTCTAATTCTGTTATCCTGACTCTTTAGGTTATCTAATTGCTCAATATCTTGGATATTTAGTACTATATCTTTATATTCTAGCATTACATTTTTTAATGTATTATATTTAGATATGTTTGGAAGTGTGACGTAGAGTGTTGCTGGTAAGGGGTTATCTATTCAGAATTTTTCTAAACTTCAAGTTAATTCAGGTAATCTTTTCATCATAAAATCCATTGCATCATCTTTAGTTAGTAGATTCACTTTTAATCATTCTTTTTCTAAACTATCTTTTAATTGAATAAGTTGTTTGTAAAGTTTTGTTTCAGTCTCTACATTATCGTTTAAATAAAAGTACATTCAAAGTTTATCATTTAACGAGGAATTTAATGTATTTCCATACATAGAAATTCAGATTAATATATTTAATAAGAATAAGAGAAAACCCGACAAAACACTGATTCGAATCATTTGTCCTCTATAAGAACGAAATATTGATTTTACATCATCGATGAATGGCCTAGATGGTCTTTCTTTTCATTTTGAGAAAAATGATTTAATTTTGTTAGTTTTTAATTTAGGTAATTTCAGTTTTGTGGAGTCTAATCGTTTAAAGTTCATTTTGTTTATTGTATGAATTAAAATTATATAATCAGTTTAGTTGTTTAAGTTAAAATACTTTTTTCATGATAAATATTTCTCAAATAATAATATTTTTTTATCATACCATCAGATTGATTTATCTACGACTTGTAATTCTTCATGATGTTTATGAAAATATGATATCATCTTTATGGATTCTTCATAATCTTCATCGAGGATAGCAAGCTGAATGATATTGTAAATCACTTCAGCATCTAGAGAATTTTGTTTAAAAGCTTTTCTTAGAAAATCTCTTCATTTTTCACGATTTCCATATCGATATTCGCTCAATCAATAACAACGAATAATTTCATGATTTTCTCAATTCGTGATTTGCATAGCTTTTTTTAAATAAGTGCGGGCTTCTTTTCGGTTATTTTTTTCCATTTCCAGTAATCCTTTTACGTATAATCAAAGAGGATCGTCTTTTTTTGTAGAATTTAAGAACGTTACGGCTTTATCTGCTCAATCCATATTTCATTTACGATATTGAATATCAGTAATCATCAATAATGCTTGTTCATTTTTTGGATCGTCTGACAAGATTTGATTTACAATTTTTATTGCTTCATCGTATTGTCATTCATCAGCGAGTTTGTGAACTCTGTCTAAGATTTCTGTTGGTATATATTTACTCATATTCGAACTACATAAATAAAACTATTAGATATATGATTATAATAATTATTGGTAAAAAAAGCAAAAAAAATGGCTAGTCTATCTGTACTTTTACTTTACTCTTTCTTAAAAAAATATGGAATATATTTTAAAAAATTTCGAAGTAATAAATGATATAAATATTAATATTTTTATGAATTTGTTATACTTGATTATTTGTTAAGGAAGAATATTAATATCGGTATGATTTAGATTATTTTATTATTCATAAATTTAATGTTTGGATGGTTATTTAAGAAAACTTCAAAGAAAAAGATTCTCGTTATTTCGGGTTGATGAGCACGCTGAAGTTATGCTCTATGAGTTTTGAAAGCAATCGAAGAACTAGGTATAGACAGAAATATTAAGGCTGTATATTGAGTTAGTATAGGTGCGATTATTTGAGCAGCATGGTTAAACTGAATAAAAGCTGAAGATATTTTTCAAATTCTGCTAAGTTTATCTGTGAGGGATTTTTATTGAAGAGATATACTCAAAAAATCTTGATGATTTATGTCAAATAAAAAAATTATATCTCTATTCGAAAAATATTTACCATCAGACTTTAAATCTCTAAAATCTCCATTTTATGCATGAACTGTAGATACAAATAGTTCGGAATATATATTATTTAATCAATGAGATTTACGTAAAATTGTACTTGGAAGTATGTCCATCCCATGAGTTTTCCCTCCTGTGGAATATTGAGATTATTCATTGGTTGACGGATGAGTCCTTAATAATTTCCCTGTAGATATTGCAAAAAAAAGATATCCTAATTATGAGATTATTTGAATTGCGTTAAATAAATTTCAGACTAATCAAAAAATTAGGTCAGCTTTTGATAATCTATTGGTAAATTTAGAAGTTATGATGCGTGCAAAACTTATTGAAAATACTAAATTAGTGGATTATTTATTTTACAGAGATCTTCCTATCCCAGTTTTGTCACTAAGTAAAAGACAAATGCATGAAACATTTGTCTTATGATATGAAGATTGAATTAAAATGTTTAAGAATGACAAAATTAATTAATATTCTTCACCGATTCATCTTTTCACTGAGCTATTAAATCTGAACCTCATCATCTCAAATTATATTTTTTTGCTAGTTCTTTAGCAGAAAGTGAGCCATCTGTAATTATTACATAATTTCACTCATCTGTATAGAGCAAAATAGCTTTATCTGAAGTAAAAACTTCTTTTACAATTCCAGTCAAGGCTTTAAAATTTGTCCCATTTGGTAACTGGATAATTTTTTCAAAATCTGAATTTGAACGACTTTGAGCAGATTGTAAAGTTGTACGAATTGATGCAGTTTCTAGCGATTCTACACGTTCTTGCAATTCAGAGTTCTCTTTAGTATATTTAGAGATTTTTTCATTAATTTGTGTATAGGATTTTACATCTAAAGTTTTTGATGCTTCGTCTAGAATTTCTTCATAATTATGCAATTTTTCAATAACTTTTGGTCATGTATAAGCAGTAATTCTTTTAATTCATGAGGCTACTGCTTCCTGTGAAATAATAGTAAATGCTCAGATATCCCTAGTATTACTTACATGAGTTCATCCACATAGTTCTACTGAAATATTTTCATCTCAATTATGTACACGGATTACACGCACTTCATCTCAATATTTTTCTTCAAAGAATGCTTTGGCTCATAACTTTACTCATTCATCAAAACTAGTTTCAATCAAATCCACAGGAAAAGCACTATAAATAGTCTGATTTATATTATTTTCTATATTATGAATTTGTTCTGAAGTAAGTAATTTATCTGCATAAAAATCAAATCTTAACAAATCTTCATCAACCAAAGAACCAGCCTGTTTAGTATTTGGAAAAATCTTTGCAAGCTCTGCATGCAATAGGTGAGTGGCTGTATGAGCTCTCATTTTAGCATATCTCTGATCCATATCTATCGAAAGTTTCATCCTTTTTTTACAAGCTAATTTAAATTATTGATTAATCTGAATGGCATCTCATAAATCTCATTGTCTAACTATTTCAGTTTCTCCATTTTCAAGTTGAACCTCAATAGTCTGATCCATTTCATCAATCTCTTCATCTTCTGTAACTATAATTGGAGTTCCAGTATTTTCTGGTTCATCTGGGTTAATGTCAGGTAGTATTTCATCTATTATTTGTATATCTCATGTAATAGGTTGTAAATCTGAAATTTCATCAATTGCATCATTATTTTCTCCAGTTTCTTGCTGTGGTGAGAACATATAAACTACATAAACTCAAATCAATGACACAGCCATAAAAATTACGCAAATTCGAATAAATATTCTCAATGCTAAAGGTTTTTGATGTCTCATAAAAAAACTTTATAAAGTAAAACTTAATCTTGATTATAGATTTAACATGTTTTTTTTCAAGGGATTTGATATGAAATAGTGATATTATTCAGATTTTAATGAATCTTGGTATCTTTTCATAGAAGTTATGATTTCTTGTTGAGCTTCAATGATACTTCAAAATCATCTTACTTCTACTTTATCATATTTTTCATGTTCCAAAAACTTAATCTGTTTGAAAATTGTGAAAAGTTCTTCTTTCATGTGGTGTCATAGATCATCTATATCATGAACTTCATCTCGTCTAGGATCTACATCGCTAGTTGGTACAGCGATAATTTTTGGATCATCTCATGCGTTGTCTGAAGTGTATAGCATTCAAATTGGTCTAGCTTTTATTAAGCATCCAGGGAATGTTGGGTTTGTAACTAATAAACATACATCACAAGGATCTCAGTCTAGGGATAAAGTTTGAGGGATGAATCCATAATCAACAGGGTAGTACATACTACTATGAATTACACGATCTAATCTAAAAGAACCTAATTTATGGTCGTATTCATATTTATTATTTGATCATTTTGGAACATCTACAATTACATTGATGTATCATTTTTTTTGGTCTACAAATGCTGGAATATCATGTATTAGGTGCATGTTTGATTTATTTTATAGAATAAAAATCGTGTAATGTTTAAAATAAATTTTTGGAGATAAAATGCAAATATTTTACTTGAAATCTTTTCTTATATGTTTTTTATTTTTGATTTTTTGATTCATAAATTGTAATGCATTATATCAATTCTAGTTGGAGAAGCATTACAAAATTCGTCTATAGTCAGAATTAAACATCCTTTTATACTTTGCATAAGTGTGATGGTTTCATATGAATTTGTTTCTATTTTTCTCTGGATGTTAGATAGATTGGATTTTGAAGTTTTGTCATAATCATAAAAATATGATAAGGAGTTATTTAAAGTTCTTTTTGATTCTTTTCATTCAGTAAAATTCTCAATTTTTTGGCAATTCTCTTCATTTAAAAAAAGTAAGTATTCTGAGAATTCTTTCAGATTTTTTTTGATATTTGAAAGTTTATGTGCATGAAAATATTTTAATGCATTTTTGGCTTCATTTTTTAGGTATCTAGCGATACAAAGTCAATCACAATGTTTTACGATTTCTTCGTATATCTTATCCTTTTTATTTTCAGATGTTTGGCTTTTTCTTGGCATGTTGAATATTACAAAAGCAATAAAATTAGATTTACTTTCTTATCATAATTGGAAAACATTAACTTTTGTTTTTGATTTTATATAGTCTAGTAGGTGAACGTCGTGCGTAATTAATAGAATAGTGTTTCATGAATGATTAGCTTCAACTAATAAATCTCCAATTTCTTGAGTGTATTCTCGGTCTAGATTTCATGTAGGTTCGTCTGCAATTATAAATTCAGGGTTATTAATCATAGCTCTGGCGATGGCAACTTTTTGTTTTTCTCAACCAGAAAGGGCATTACAGTCTAATTTGTTTATGTTTTCTATATGAAGTTTAGATGTGATTGTTCTGTATTTGGCTTGAATAGTAGTATCATCATCTCATTGAATTCTGAGAGGGTAGATGATATTTTCTTTTACAGATAAAGCATCGATTAATTTATAATCTTGAAAAATAATTCAGATTTTTCTTCTATAATTTTGGATATCTGCATCCGAAAAACGTGACATATCATCCATTTTATAGTATAGAGTTCTTGGCCTAGTTTGAGGCTTAAATTGTCATATTAAAAACTTTACTATGGTAGATTTTCAAACACCAGATTTACCTATGATGACTGTGAAATCTCATTTAAATAATTCAAAATTTAATTTCTTGAAAAGAGGTTGCTGTGAATCTGGATATCATCGTGTTAAATCTTTGATGGCTATAAGTGGAAAGTTCTCTTCGTCTAGTGTGGACATCGATTTTCTTTAAATATAAATGATAATTAATTATATTCTATTACCAAAAAAAATGCAAAATTTTTGGATGAATTATCGAATGTTTGAATTGACATTTTTTACTTCGATGAATTATGATATGTCTTGTGTTTTTTGTAGATTAAAATTTTCATTTCTTGCTTTTTGTATTTGTAATATTATAATTATAGAGTAATTTTTTATCAATTAATTTTTAACCGATGAAAGATATATTCTTATCATGAATTCAATGATCATGAAAATGAACTCAGGCAGATTTATTGATGGAAAATTTTCCAAATAAATTTAAGTATTTTGAAACGTGAGGCATTTTGCGTGCTTTGTCTAGCAATGATAATGCAATTTGAAATTATATTAGAAAAGCTGTAGAGTCTTGAGAATTGATTAGAGATGAAGTGACAGTGGCTATTTTTAATGTTTATTTGCAAACTGTAGAAAAGAAAGATTGTTTACTTATAGATGGAGTTTTACGTAAAATGTGACAAACTAAAGCAATATGTGAACAAATGCAAAAAGCTGATCGTGATTTTGTGGTTTTACATTTTGATTTGCCGGATGAAGTGGTTTATCAGCGTTTGGCGGGTAGAATTGTTTGTAAAAAATGTGGAAACAATGCAAATTGAGGTAAAATATGATGATTATGTGAAAAATGTGGGTGAGAATTGATTCGTCGTGAAGATGATTCAAATCTTGAAGCTGTAAGAACGAGAATTGAGGCTTTCCATAATGAAACTGAACCTTGATTAAGATGGTTGGAAGATAATGGTTGGTTGGTACATATTGATGCGAATAGAAGTGTAGAAGAAATATATCAGGATGTGTTAAAATATATAAAATAATATCTCAGAAATAATAAAAAACCTTGGTATTGTCCAAGGCTTTTTTTAATAATATGATTACATAATTAGAAATCTTCGTTCATTTTTACATAATATCATTGATCATGTCCACATAATGGGCAGACCTTTGGAGGTTCTTTTCATTTCCAAACGTATCCGCATTTTGTACAAGTCCAATAAATTTCTTCATCTCTCTTGAAAACTAAATCATCTTTTACTAAATCGTGAAGTTTCTTATATCTTTCTTCATGATGTTTTTCTGCAACCATAATAGCTCTGATTCTAGCTGCGAATTGAGGGTATCATTCTTCTTCTGCTACTTTTGCAAATTCAGGATACATATCTGCCCATTCTTCGTATTCTCCAGCGATGGCAGTTTCAAGATTTGTTTTAGTATCACCGAATTTAATCATTGTAGTAGTTTCTATATCGATATAAGGCATTTCTAATCATTCTTTTTCTACAAATTCTTGCATCATTTTGAATAATCGTTCAGCGTGTTCTTTTTCTTGTTCAGCAGTTTCAAGAAATACATTTGCAATTTGTAAATATCCAGCTTTCCTAGCTACACTTGCATAGATTGTATAACGATTTCTAGCTTGAGATTCTCATGCAAAAGCTCTAGCAAGGTTTTCTAATGTTTTTTTCATTGTTAATTTAGTGAAAGAATAAAAATTATTCTGATTTTTATTATTTACTTGGTTCAATTATTGTTGGTTCGTTTTTATGAAATTTTTCGTTCCATTTAGCTTTAAGAATTGCTCTATATCTTCGACAGTATTGGCAGATACTGAATAGACATGAAGTCAAAAGATAAAGTCCGACTGCTGAATTTAGTCAGAATACCATTAATCACATCATTAGACTCATTCAGATGTTCATTCATGACATCATTTTTGTCATGTCAGGTAGTGAGGCTCCTGGAACTTTTGGCATAGCTTTCTTGTTTTGAGTAATTTGAGTTAGTTGCATTTGTAGGTAGTATAATACAGTAACTATAATTGTTAATATCCAGTTTTGGTTTGTGAATAAATCCATTCCTAAAAACATATGATTCATATTCCCTGCTTCTAAGTATTTTTGACCAAAACTGTAGAAAAAACTGTATAACCAATCTACATCTGCAGGAATTCATCCATTTTGAGCGATCATCCAAATTACTCTATAAAGTCAGATGAATACAGGAATCTGAATAAGCATTGTAAGACAACCTTTGAAAGGTGCTTTTCATTCAGATTTGAATAGTTTCATTGTTTCTTCGCTGAGTTTCTGAGGGTCATCAGCGTATTTCTTTTGTAATTCTTCAACTTTTGGTTGAATATTACTCATTCACTGTGTCATATTGTTTGATGCGGCAGATGATTTATACATCAATCATCTTACAAGTAATGTCAAAGCAACGATAGCTATTCGAAGCTGTCCTCCAGAAATTGCTAGAAATATTACTAGGATATTGAACACAGGACGGTACAATATCTGAGTTACCAATATATTCCAAATATTCATAATTTATATAAAATGAAATAAAATCTGATTTTTTTAAACCTTTAGAACTTCTTCACTTTTTAGTTTTACTAATTCATCAATTTTGGTATTCATTTTTTTAGTTAATTCATCGATATTTGATTCATTAGCTTTATGTTCGTCTTCAGAGATTTCTTTGGTTGTGAAAGATTTTTTACTATCATTCATGGCATCTTGTCTAACTTTTCTGATGTTTCATTTGATATCTTCTCACATTGCTTTGATTTTTTTAGCAATTTGCTCTCTTCTCTCTTGTGTGAGTTGAGGAACTTTTACTAGGATATGTGAGCCTTGATTATCTACTCATACTCATAAATCTGCTTCATAAATTGCATTTGTAATGTGCTTTGAATTAGATTTGTCTCGAGGCTCAATTTTGATTGTAGAGTGATCAATTGTTGTAATAAGAGCAATTGCATTCATTTTCATAGTTCCATAGTCTGTTTCTACGTTTAGATTCTCTACCAATCATGTAGTAGCTCTTCAGACTTGCATTCATTTGAATTCATTT
>JAEEGL015500479.1_pt1 | contig 10449 bp, 13 predicted proteins | sample 9134231 | NCBI WGS metagenome assembly JAEEGL01 (sample SAMN16246548, study PRJNA631951) | gut metagenome | biome: gut microbiome; feature: rumen; material: fiber-attached | host: Bos | place: Iran: Karaj | collected 2018-10 | reverse complement strand
CCGCGCACGCCGTGAGTGGAAACAATCTGACCGAGTTCAAGATACTGCTTCACAATAACAACACCTTAAAAATGACAATACGGGCGATTAAAAAATCGCCCTTATGTGTCATAATCTTTTTTAGTCGATATCGACCTGGACCTTGCTGCCGTCCTTGGTAGCGCGGGCCTTGATAACGGTTCTGATAGCCTTGGCAATTCTGCCCTGCTTACCGATAACTCTGCCCATCTCGCTCTCGTCAACGTGAAGGTGGTAAACGGTGATGCCTCTTTCGTTGGGTTCGTCTACGCTGACGCTGACCGAATCGGGATTCTCAACAAGTCCCTTTGCGATCATTTCAAGAAGCTCTTTCATCTGAGAAGACCTCCCTAAAATCAATCAATAATGCCGTTCTGCTTAAGGAGAGCCTTAACGGTATCGGTCGGCTGAGCGCCGTTCTTAATCCACTGAGCAGCCTTTTCAGCGTCAATCTTGACAACTACCGGCTCCTTCATAGGATCGAAATAACCGATTTCCTCAATGCACTTGCCGTCACGGGGTGAACGTGAATCCGCAACGATGATTCTGTAGAAAGGAGCCTTCTTGGCGCCCATTCTGCGAAGTCTGATTTTTACTGCCATTTTGTTTTCCTCCAAAATATATTTGAATTTTTATTTATACCAATCACTCAAAGGTGCTTGATTACTTAATTACATCGGGAAGCCGCCCATAGGTCCCTGACCGCCGCCGAGGTTCATTTTACCTAACTTGCGGCGCATACCCTTCGAATTAAACTGCTTCATCATCTTCTGCATATTGCGGTACTGGGCAAGAAGGCGGTTGACGTCCTCAACCTGCATTCCGCAGCCCGCCGCGATTCTGCGCTTTCTCGAAGGATTGATGATATCGGGATTTGAGCGCTCCTTCGGCGTCATTGAATAGATAATCGCCTGAATAACGTCAAGCTGTTTATCGTCGACGTCGATATCCTTAATTTTGCCGCCGATGCCCGGTATCATTGAAAGAAGGTCCTTCATCGAGCCCATCTTCTTTACCTGCTGCATCTGCTCAAGCAAGTCGTTAAGGTCGAACTTGTTTTTACGCAGCTTTTCCTCCATCTCGGCGGCCTTTTTCTCGTCGAGCGTCTGCTCCGCCTTTTCGATAAGCGAGAGCACGTCGCCCATGCCGAGTATTCTCGAAGCCATTCTGTCGGGGTGGAAGTAGTCGAGCTCGTCAAGCTTTTCGCCCGTACCGACGAACTTGATAGGCTTGCCGGTTACGGCTCTTGCCGAGAGCGCCGCGCCGCCTCTGGTGTCGCCGTCCATCTTGGTAAGCACCATACCGTCGATACCCAATGTTTCGTCGAAGGTGCTCGCAACGGTAACGGCATCCTGACCGGTCATGGCGTCAACTACGAGCAGTATTTCGTGCGGATGAACCGCGGACTTGATATTCTGAAGCTCCTCCATAAGCTCGGCGTCGATATGCAGACGGCCCGCCGTATCTATGATAACGTAGTCGAAGCCCTTGTCCTTTGCATACGAAACCGCCTTTTCGGAAATCTCGACGGGATTGCCCTGCCCCATTTCGAATACGGGCACGTCAACCTGCTCGCCGACAACCTGCAGCTGCTTGATGGCAGCGGGACGGTAAACGTCGCACGCTACTAAAAGCGGTCTGTGGTTTTCCTTCTTGAGCTTTAATGCGATTTTTGCACAGTGCGTGGTTTTACCGGAGCCTTGAAGACCGCACATCATAACGATTGTGGGCGGATGATTGGCGTAGGCAAGTCTTGTCTGAGTGCCGCCCATAAGGTCGGTCAGCTCCTCGTTGACAATCTTGATAACCATCTGCGCGGGAGTAAGGCTCTCCATAACGGCGGAACCTATCGCCCTGTCGGTAACCCTCTGGGTAAAGTCCTTGGCTACCTTATAGTTAACGTCAGCTTCCAGAAGCGCAAGGCGTACCTCGCGCATCGCCGCCTTAACATCGTTTTCGTTAAGCGAGCCCTTGCTGCGAAGCTTTTTGAAGGCAGATTCAAGTCTGTCTGATAAGCTTTCAAATGCCATCGTGATACCTCATTCAATAACAGAGAGCGCAAGAGACTTGATTTTTACGGTAGTCTCGTTTATCTCTCTGGACAAATCGTGTTCAAGATTATAGGCGTTAATCGCGTCGGCGCAGTCGATAATCTCGCGGATGCGCTCTTCAATCTCGTCGTTGCGCTTTGCAAAGCCGAGCCGCGCCTCCATATCGTAAAGCTGAGCCTCGGCGCGCTTTATAGCGTCGCGTACGCCCTGACGGGTGATACCCTCATTCTCGGCGATTTCCGCCAGGGAAAGGTCGTCGTTATAGTAGAAATTCAGAAAATCTCTCTGCTTTTCGGTGAGCATTTCGCCGTATATATCATATAAAATGGTAATCTCTACGTTGTTTGCCACAGCACTGACCTCCCGTCTGATAATAAAAGTCACCCTGTAAAGTGATTTACTTTACAGGGTGCTATTATACTATGCAATTACTGTTTTGTCAAGAGAAAAATCTCTTAAATCAACCCCAGTCGATAACGGCGGCGTTATCCTCGTTAAGCGGATCGCCGTTGCCGATTTCAATACCGCCCGAAGACTGAGTAGTCTGGGGAGCGGATGTGGCGGGTGTTGAGTTGTTCTCGGTAGTTGCGGCCTGAGTTTCCTTAGCCTGGCTGATGGACTCGGCCTCCTTTGTAACCTGTTCGCCGGTCTTGGTAACAAGGTCATCATATAAATCAACAGCGCCGTCAAGGCTTGTAGTAACGGGAATATGCTCGCCTTCCTTATTGGTAACGTATTGTTCGCCGTTTTCCTCGGTAAGTACCTCTATTTCGGCGGCAGACGTTGTTGTGGTTTCGTCCTCGCCCTTTTTGGTGCCGCAGGCGCAAAGCATAACGCATACAATAACGATTATGACTGCAATAGCAATAATTGTCTTTTTCATAAACTGACCTCCGTATTTGGATTACCAAAATATTATAACAGTATGTGATGATATTTGCAATAACCTTGCACAAATAAATTTGTGAATAAAAAATATTGAATTTGCATAAAAAGTATAGTATAATCGGCATATAGTTAAAAATTAAGTATCGGCGGTGAAAAAATGAGCGAGCTTTTTAAGAATTTTCTTGACAACTGTTTGTTCCAGCTTCCGTATATCATAAGAATCGTCGTGGCCGTCGTGTGCGGCGCGGCTATCGGTTACGAAAGAAGCGTGCGTCAGAAGGACGCGGGCATCAGAACCCACGTTATCGTGGCTCTCGGCTCGGCGCTTATGATGATAATCTCAAAATACGGCTTCTTTGACGTAATTATCACGAACAGCGTTCAGATTGACGCTTCGCGTATCGCGGCAAATATCGTCACGGGTATCTCATTCCTCGGCGCGGGCGTAATTTTCGTGCGCAATGCCTCGATTAAAGGTCTTACCACCGCGGCGGGCATCTGGGCTACGGCCGGCGTAGGCATAGCGATAGGCTCGGGTATGTACGTTATCGGCGTTTTCTCGACCGCGCTTATGATTGTGCTTCAGGTTATACTTCACAAGTACTTCCAGAAGATTGAGACTCCTGCGACAAACGAATTCCTTATAGTCACAAAGGACAGCAAGGAAAGCGTAGAAAAGGTCAAGAGTTTTCTGAACGACAGTTCCCTTGCGGTACAGAGCTATGACTGCAGGCGCAACGACGACGGAACGATGGCAATGAAGGTGCTCGTACGTTCGGACGGCACGGTGGACTTCAACAAATCGGTTGATTATCTTCTCGAAAACGGCGACATTCTCAGATTTGATATGGACGACATATCACTGTAAATACGGCAAAGACTAAAGCGGCAGTTTTCACTGCCGCTTGTTTTTTTATCTGTCAGAGACTGAATGTGTATTTATTTAAGCTCCGCTATCGTTACGCCGTCCTCGCCCTCGCCGTAAACACCGAGACGGTGCGACTTGATACTCGGATGTGATTTCAGGTGCTGCTGGACGGCCTTGCGAAGCACTCCCGTGCCCTTGCCGTGAATTACCGTGAACTCGTTAAGTCCCAGCCTTATCGCCGAGTCAATATAGCGGTCAAGCTCCATAAGCGCCGTTTCTGCGTCCATACCGCGCAAATCAACGCTCGATTTTGCGGTTGTCGGCGTTGACTCGACCGAGCTTCTCGGCTTTACGGAGCGCTGTTTATTCTGAACGGGCGCCTTTTTCTCGCCCAAAAGGCGCATATCGGACATATCGGCCTTAGTCTTCATTATGCCCGCCTGAACCTCAACTGTGTCGCCGTTGATTGAAAGCACCTCGCCCTCAACGCCGAGCGAAGCGATACGCACTCTGTCGCCGACCTTCAGCTCGCGCGGAAGCTTGTAGTCCTCGTCGTCGTCAACGTAGTATTCGTCAGCGAGTATATCGTCAACATCGTTGAGCTTTGAGCGCATAGCCGCCCTCGCCTTTCGCGCCATTTCGGAGGCGTTCTTTTCCTTCTGCTGCTCTTTTTTGAGCATATCGATTTCCATCATCAGCGAGTTAGCCGCGCGTTTGGCGTTCTCAACTATCTTCTTGGCCTCGTTCTGAGCCTTCGTTATCTCCTGCTCGGACTTTCTCTGGGCGTCTATAAGCTTCTTTTCCGCCGACTGACGTATGCGGTCAATCTCCGCCTGCATATCGGCGGTTTTCTGCTTTTCGGCTTCCATTTCGTTACGCGTTTTTTCAAGCGTATCGACCACGTCCTCAAAGCGCGAGTTTTCGTCGGAAACAAGATTTTCCGCTTCGTCGATAATCTCACGCGGCAGCTTCAGACGCGCGGAAATAGCAAAGGCGTTCGAGCGTCCGGGTATGCCGATTAAAAGTCTGTACGTGGGCTTGAGCGAGTCAACGTCAAATTCGCATGAGGCGTTCTCAACCCTCGGTGTGCGAAGCGCATATTCCTTAAGCTCGGAATAATGCGTTGTGGCGGCAATCCGCGCACCCTTTGAGCGAAGATATTCAAGTATCGCAACCGCGAGCGCCGCGCCCTCAACGGGATCGGTACCCGCGCCGAGCTCGTCGATAAGCACGAGAGTTTTGTCGTTTACGAGCTGAGTTATTTCAACTATCTTTGTCATGTGCGCCGAGAAGGTCGAGAGCGACTGCTCAATCGACTGCTCCTCGCCTATGTCGCAAAGCACGTTTTCAAATACGGACAGCGAGCTGTTGTCATTGGCAGGTATAAAAAGTCCGCATTCGGCCATTAAGGTAAGAAGTCCGATAGTCTTTATCGAAACGGTCTTGCCGCCCGTATTGGGACCCGTGATAACAAGCGAATCAAAATCGGAGCCGAGCTGTACGTCTATCGGCACTACCGAGCTCTGAGCAAGCAGCGGATGGCGCGCCTGTTTGAGATTCAATTCTCCGATATCGTTCATAACGGGCTTTGAAGCCTTCATTTTATAGGCAAGCTGAGCCTTTGAGAATATGAGATTAAGCTCGACCGCACTGTTGTATGAAGCAATTATCGTATCGGCAAATTCGGCGCACTCGCCCGAAAACTCATAGAGAATTCTCTCAATCTCGTCAAGCTCACGCGATTTGAGCACCTTGATTTCATTATTTGCCTCAACTACGGCGGCGGGCTCGATAAATACCGTCGCGCCGCTTGAGGACGTGTCGTGCACCATACCCGCGATATCCTTGCGGTTCTCGCTCTTGACAGGAACGACAAAGCGTCCGTTACGCTGGGTTATGATAGCCTCCTGAAGCGAATTCTTATAGCTTGACGAGCTTATCATTTCGCTGAGCTTGTCACGTATCTTGGACTCCTCAAGCCTGATTTTGCGTCTTATATTTTTAAGCTCGGGCGAAGCGTTGTCCGACATTTCGGTATCGGACAGTATGGCTTCACCGATTTTTTCTTCAAGATATTTGTTCGAATAAAGCGAGTTGAAATAATCGTCAACGGCAGTTTCCATACCCGACGATTTTTCACGCCAGGTGTTGATTGTGCGTATAACGCGCAGCACCTGCGCGATATCAAGCAGCTCGCGCATATTAAGGCAGCCGCCCGCCTGAGCGCGGCGAAGCGCGTTGTCGATATTGATAAGTCCGCCGAAGGACGGAGCTCCGAATTTCGCTATGAGCGTATGCGCCGCTTCGGTTTTATCGAGCGCGGCGTTGACCTCGAAAATATCGCTCTGCGGTTCAAGTGCGAGCGCCTTTTCGCGCGCGTCTTCGCAGGCGGTTTGTTCCGCGAGCATATCGAGTATCTTATCAAGTTCCAAAAACAAGTAATCCTTTTTCATTATGTATTCCTCAGTGAATTATAAAAATCAAGCGTTTTGAAATGCTTTTCGGTTTTGGTTTTGAGATACGTTTCGGTTATGTAGCTTAATTCATCAAGACTTTCGTCGGGAAGCTTGAAATCGTAAAGCCCTTTGAGCTCGGAAAAGACGATGTGCCGCATCGCGCTGATAATTTCAAGCGGTATGGGAAGCGCAATTTCGCTGCCCGCGCAGTTTTCGCAGTACAGAAGTCCGTGCTCAAAATTGAAAAACATAGTGTCCGTCTCGTATTCGCCGCACTTGTCGCAGGCTATGAGGTTGGGCATATAACCCGAAAGCGAGAGAAGCCGCAGCTCCATAATAGCCTTGAGCTTTGCGGGGTAATGAGTGCCGTTTGAGAGAAAATACAAAGAGTTGAGTATCGTTCTCAGATACTCATTGGCATTCGTTTCCTTGGGCGCGAGTTCAAACGCAAGCTCGGCGAAGTACTGACCGAGCGCGAGCTTTTCAATATCGTTGCGAAGCCCGAAAAAGACCTCCGTCGCCTGAGCCTCGTCAATTATGTAAGCGTCCTTACCCGTATAAAGTGTGAGCTTTGAATAGCACAAAAGACCCGTAGCCGACTGCTTTTTGCTCTTTACGGATTTGGCGCCCCTTACGAACGCCTTTATCACGCCGAGATCGGCAGTCAGCACGGTGACGAGCTTATCGCTTTCGCCAATATTCTGTTCCTTAAGAATCAGTCCGTTTGTGTTCAGTCTCATTTTTCTGTAACGACTTTTCCCCGTCCTCGACGGCTTTATAGCGTATATAATCCTCGATTTTTCCGGTTTTTGAGAAGATTACCCAGTAATCCTCGCTTCGTCTCATACAATCACCTTTTTCATTGTTTCTCATTAATATTTTGAGAAATCAAGGCGATTATATTACTGTCAATCCAATCCAAAATTGTGAATAAGTCCCTCGCGGTTACGCCAGTCCTCCTTGACCTTTACCCAGCACTTAAGGTTGATTTTGATATCGAAGAAGTCCTCCATATCCTGACGGGCGAAGGTTGAAATCTTTTTGAGCATCGCGCCACCCTTGCCGATGATAATGCCCTTATGGCTTTCACGCTCGCAGTAAATCGTAGCGTCAACGTCCATAATATCGGCGTCGTCGCGCTCTCTCATTCTCTCGATTGCGACAGCCGTACCGTGAGGAATTTCCTTATCTAAAAGCCTCAGCATTTTTTCGCGTATAATCTCGGCGGCAAGCACTCTTTCGGGCTGGTCGGTCAGCGTGTCGTCGGGGAAGAAATGCACACTCTCAACCGCCTGATTTTTTAGTTCGTCAAGCAAATCCGAAAGTCCGTCGCCCGTTTCGGCGCTGACGGGTACAACCGCAGCAAAATTATAAAGCGCGGCAATTTCGGCAATTTTCTTCATCAAGTCCGTCTTTTCCTTCACCGTGTCAATTTTATTGATGGCAAGGATGACGGGCATTTTTTCAGCCTTGAATTTATTTATAAGCTCAAGCTCCGCGGCGTTAAGCTTTTCGTCTGCGGCATCAACCACGAACATACAGCAGTCAACGCCCGATATCGAATCGGATACCGCCTGTACCATTTTTTCGCCGAGCTTGGTTTTCGGCTTGTGAAAGCCGGGTGTGTCGGTGAAAACAAGCTGAACGCCGTCGTCGGTCGTCAGCACGCCCATAATGCGTGTACGGGTGGTCTGCGGCTTCGACGAAACGATTGCGATTTTCGAGCCGATAAGCTTATTGAGTATTGATGATTTTCCTACGTTTGCCTTGCCGACAATTGCGACAAAGGCGGTTTTTGATTTTGGTGACATAGCTTTTTCCTTTTTCGTTTTTTAACTGTCAAGCGTTTCTATAAAATCGACAATCAGCTTTGAGCAATCCTCGGGTCTCTGTTCATAAATCATATGGGAGCCCGCAAGGCAGACAACTTCACAGTTACCCATCTTTTCGGCATAGGGCACGATAACGCTTTCCCTTAACTCTTTTGTCTGTTCAAGCATTTTATCGACAGTTTCCTCGTTACCTTCATAAACTTCCGGACGGGGATTGATTTTCTGCTTATTTTTCTCAATCTGACGGTTTATCCACTTGTTATTTTCAAGTACTTCGTCAACCGTCTGTATGCCCCAGGAGGCGCAAATATAGAGCTTCGGAATATCGGTCGTAACAAGCGTATCAAAAGCTTCCTGTGCATTTTTCGCAAGTAATTTTGATTCGGAAAATCCTGCGATATTCTCATACTCCATAAGTGTCAAAGCGTCGCCGAGATACTGTTCTTCGTCAGAATAGTTGTCGGGATAAAAATAAAAATCCTGCCTTAAAACATACCTTCCGAAGCCGAGTTTTGCAAGGAATACTTCAAGCCGTTCAAATGCGCCGACTGAGCCGTTAAAATCAGCTTCATCTTCAAAAGCATCTTCGGAAAGCTGACTGCCGTCAACAAACACAACTGCCTCAATTTCATCGGGATAGTTAGAGCACCAGTAGTTTGCATACGCACCGCCTATTGAATGAGCCATAAGCAGATAAGGCGGATTGTAACCTGCATTTCTGAGAGCAGTACGGTAGTCACTGACTATTTGCTCATTGGTCATATCGTTATCGGTATCGCCGCTGAAGCCGTATCCTGCACGGTCAACAAACACAACGAGATTATCCTTTTCAATTTCCTTTGTCATCTGTCTTGCGGCAACCGAAAAATCAGCCATACCCAGCCCTGCAAGGCCGACAACGGTGTGCTTGCCGTCCCTGTTGCCGAAAGCTGAAACATTTATTGAATAATCACCTACCGAGACAGGATTGTAATAACCTTGCTCCTTTAGTAATGCGACCTCTTTTTTTCTATTAACTCTGTGAATAACAAATGTTACAGCGGTAAAAGCGACAAATAACGCAAGCAGAATAAGCAGTACTTTCAGTATAATTTTTCCGACTTTTTTCATATTTGTATTCCTTTCATTCGTCAAACTTCAATTGTCTTTATTAATTCTCTGATGAATTGTCACCCGTTGACGCTTTTCCGAAGCCGAAGAAGATAAACAGTGTTGCGGGAATTATTGAAAGTACGAATATTACAAACATAATCGGCTTGTCCGTGTAATATTCATACATAGCCTTAAATGCATCGGGCTGACCGAGTATTGCTATACCGACAAGTACGGCAAATATAGCCGCTATCAGCACTGCGCCTGCGGCTGTGTCCTTTGCAATTCTTCCTCTTTCGGTATGCTCTGAAGAAGCTAAATCCACAGAGCGTTCAACGGCTGTATTAACCAATTCAAGCGCAGTTACAAGCGCATTTGCAAGAAAGATAATTGCAAACTGTGTAGCATTTACTTTAAAGAAATCATATATAAGCAAAAAAGAGTACATATATACCATACAGGTAAAATGAATTCTCATATTGCGTTCATATTTAAGAGCGTAGTATATGCCCCTGAATGCGTAGGCAAAGCTCATAAACAGCTGTTTATAATTTTTCATAATTATTCCTCGTCAAGATAATAACTGCCGTTTCTTTTAAGTCCTAACTGTGTTAAAACGCTTTCTTCCTTTTCACGCATATGTACTGCTTCAATACCGCCGCCCTCGTGGTCATAGCCTAAAAGGTGCAGAACGGAATGAACGGTCAGAAAAGCGATTTCTCTTTGAAGGGAATGTCCGTACATCTCTGCCTGTTCAACGGCTTTAGGAAGAGAAATTACAACATCACCGAGCATTTTTGCTCCGGTATCGTGATTTATGTCATATTCCCCGTTTTCGCCCAAAGGGAAGGAAAGAACATCGGTTTCACGGTCAATGTTTCTGTACTGCTTGTTGAGCTTATGAATTTCCGAATTATCAACAAAGGTTACGCTGATTTCCGCAGAGCCGTCAAACTCCTCCTGCAAAAGTACGGCGTTACAGCAACGGCGTACCAGCATTCTTACGCCTGTGGGAATTTTTACTTCTCTTTGCTCGTTTGAAATAATTACCTTGATTTTATCGGTCATCTTTTTCTTCCCTCCTCGCTTTTTTCGTATGCCTTTATGATATCCTGAACAAGTCTGTGTCTTACAACATCCTTCTCGGTAAATTCGTTTATCGCTATATCGGGAATATTCTTAAGTATTCTCATAGCCTGCATAAGTCCGGATTTTTTACCGTCGGGCAGGTCTATCTGCGTGAT
>JAEEGL015322791.1_pt1 | contig 10449 bp, 12 predicted proteins | sample 9134231 | NCBI WGS metagenome assembly JAEEGL01 (sample SAMN16246548, study PRJNA631951) | gut metagenome | biome: gut microbiome; feature: rumen; material: fiber-attached | host: Bos | place: Iran: Karaj | collected 2018-10 | reverse complement strand
GTATATATTCTTTCATCAAATCCTTCATAATGACCACATATAATTATTAAATGTTTTTTATCCTTAAACTCATATGCTTTCTTTTCGTTATAAGTTTTGCCTCTTGGCGTTAGTAATATAACATATGCATCCTCATCTTTAACGCTCTCTACTGCATTAAAAACAGGTTCACACATCATTATCATCCCACCACCACCGCCAAATTGATAATCATCAACTTGATTGTTTTTATATGGCGTATAATCTCTTATATCAATAATTTTTATTTTGACTTTTTCTTTTTCAATGGCTCTTTTAATAATGCTTTCACTTAAGAATCCATCAAACATTTTTGGAAATAATGTTAATATATCTATTCTCATAAAAACACTCCTATGTCATGAAAATATATTCGTTTATTTATTTTATCATATTTTGTAATAAAAGTATCATTATATGGAATATATTTATCATTTACTTTAATTAATTTATTTCCGTTATCACTTCTATATTCACTAATCTTACCCACTAGTTTTTCATCAAGGTATACTTCGTAATTAGTAATATCACTTATAAGTATTTCATTATCACTTAATTTTAAATCGTCTTCATTAATATAAACATTTGAACCTTTGTATTTAAGTACATCATTAATATAATCTATTCCATAGAATTTTAACATATCAAATTGTTTATGCTTCCTATAAGTTTCTATCTTTAAAGATTCTTTTTCAAGGCCAACATAAACAACATTATCTTTTTTAAATACTCTTTCTTTAAATTCAAAATTACTAATAAGTCTTACCTCTCCTTTTAAAGCATGAGTATTAACAATTTTTCCCACATAAATATAATTCATATTAATTTCCTTTATACAAATGGTATAAAACTATTCCAGTAGATACCCCTACATTTAGGCTTTCACATGACTTTTCCATTTTTATCTTAATAACTTTATCACATTTAGATAGAATACTTTCCTTTACACCATTACCTTCATTACCAAATACAACTGCATACTTATCCATTTTATTAATATTATCTAAAGATTCATCAGTATGAAGAGAAGTACCAATTAAACAAATATTTTTAGATTTAATAGAGTCTATCACATTATTTATGTCATCTATAACAATATTAGTATTAAATATCATACCACCTGTACTTCTTAGTACTTTTTCATTGTACGGGCTAACAGAATCTTTAGAAAAGACTATAGTATCCACTCCAAAAGCAACACTATTCCTAATTATAGTGCCAGCATTTCCAGGATCTTGTATATCGTCTAAAATAACTATTCTATTACCTAATGTTTTGGATTCATTAATCCTCGCAACTCCGATTAATCTTGGAGAACTTTTTAAATCACTAATACTCTTCATAACATCTAAAGTTACATTATTATATTCAAAATCATATTTACATTCATATCCATCTAGTACATATAATTCTTTTAAAGCGTTATTTTTAATGGCTTCTTCTACTAAGTTTTCACCTTCAATAACAAATAATCCACATTCTAAAGAATACTTTTTATTTAAAAGTTTTCTTATTTCTTTGATTCTACTATTATCTTTAGATGTTATTAACATATTAGTCCTCCTTTAAAATTTTTTGTGATTCTTTATAATCTGGTTTATATTTTTTAACATATCTCCAGAAATTCTTTGAATGATTAAACTCTAAAAAATGACAGAGTTCATGTATTATAACATAATCTATTTCATTAATGCCATATTTTATTAGTTCAAAATTTAATTTAATTAATTCCTTCCTTTTGTTGCAATATCCCCATTTCCTTTTCATTTTACCAATAAGTACTTCTGGGTATGGAATTCTTTCCTCAAATAAATTATAACATATTTTTACTCTCTCATTAAATATCCTTTCGCATTCATTTTTTAAGAAAGTATTTAAATAAGTTTTATTTTTTACAAATACTATGTCCCCACTAAACTCTATTTTAGAAATTGTATTAAGTATAACAACATTATATTTATTTCCTAAGTAATAAAACGACTCTTGTTTTTCTTTCTTTTTCTCTACGTGATTATTCATTTTAACAATAGAATCTAAATTACTTTCTATAAATGATTTTATTATACTTTTAGGCATTAAATAATTACAAGTGATATGTATTCCGTCTTCTTTTACACGCAAATACATATTTTTATTGTTTTTTCTTGTAATAAATACATCATAAATTTTACCGTTTATTTCTATTTGCATAATAAAACCTCATAAATATTATAACAAATAAAAAAGAACATATAAACTATATGTTCTAAACTAGTCAGCTTGTACGTAACTTAATGTTACTGCAAAAGTAATACTTTCTTCATCATCTGGTAATGTTACAGTTCCATCTTTATATTTTACTTTAACAGTCACTGTTTCACGTCCTAAAGTATTACCAGTTTTCTTAGGTAATATTTTACCAATATTATCAGTTGTTGCTGTATAATCTACTCCATCATAAGTTACAACATGTTCTACATACTCAGGAAGAGATGCAACTGCTGGAGTAATTGTTATCTTTTTTAATTCAGCATCAAATGTACCTGCATTTACTACATCTATATCAAATGTATATTCATCTCCTGGTTCAGGTAATGAAACAGTATATGTTACATCTGTTGTACTTACTGTAGCAGCTGGATTAGAAACAATTGTGCTTTTTTCATCTATTGATGATGTATCAAAATGTACATCCCACTTAGCACTTGCAAAAGTCGCAGTACCATTAATATTTAAATTTTGTGCATATGATGCAAAACCTATTGACATCACTAAAATAGCAATTGCTAAAAGAGATATCGTTATTGTTTGTGTTGTTTTTTCTTTTCTCATAAATTTCACCTACTATCTATATTAATTATAAAGTTAGATTATCGATATGTCAATTTTATACAAATAACTTTACATAAAAAAACATCATTATTTAATGATGTGATTTTATTATAAATCTCTATTTCTTAAGAAAGCAGGCATTTCAAGTTCTTCATCCTCTTCTTCAGGAACAACTTCTACAGCTTTCTTTTCTCCTTCGATTGATCTATATAATGGTTCAGTTGAATCTTCAAATCCTGTTGCAATTACTGTTACAACGATTTCATCAGTTAATGCTTCATTGATAACAGCACCAAATATAATGTTTACATCAGTATTAGCAGCAGCTCTAACAACTTCTACAGCATCTTCTGCTTCGAATAATGTCATTGAGTTTCCACCAGTAATATTAACAATACAATCAGTAGCTCCATTAATAGTTTGTTCAAGAAGTGGACTATTTACAGCTTGCTTAGCAGCTTCAACTGCTCTATTATCACCAAATCCAACTCCGATACCAATAAGAGCGTCTCCTCTTCCTTCCATTATTGTTCTAACATCTGCAAAGTCTAAGTTTACAAGTCCAGGAACTGAAATTAAATCAGATATTGATTGAACTCCAAGTCTTAATACATTATCAACTTCTTTAAATGCAGCATTTAATGGTGTAGATCTATCAATTAAATCTCTTAATCTATCATTTGGAATAACAACTACTGTATCAACATGCTTTCTAAGTTCATCTAAACCTACTAAAGCATAATCCATTCTTTTCTTTCCTTCAAACTTAAATGGCTTAGTTACAATAGCAACTGTTAAGCATCCAAGATTCTGAGCAATTTCAGCAACTACTGGAGCAGCACCTGTTCCAGTACCACCACCAAGCCCACATGTAACAAATACCATATCAGCTCCACGTAAAGTATCTTCAATCTCTTCTTTTGTTTCTAAAGCAGCTTCACGTCCAACTTCAGGTCTTGTACCAGCACCTCTTCCCTTAGTAATTGTTTTACCAAGTTGAATCTTATGCTCAGCCTTTGATACATTTAATACTTGTTGATCAGTATTAGCAACGATAAATTCAACACCACGTAAACCAGAATCAATCATTCTATTAACGGCGTTACATCCTCCACCACCAATACCAATAACTTTAATATCAGCAATTTGATCCATTTTTAACTTATTATCCATAATTTCACTCCTTAACTATTGAAAAAATATCCATATATTTTTCCTAGTATTGTATTGTTAGATTTTTTTATATTCACTAATTCGTTTTGTTTTTCTTCAGTAACAGTATAAGCAAGTCTTTTTCTAAATGCAAGTTTTTCATGATAGTATTTAATAAGTCCTATTACGCTTGAATATTTATTATGTCTACATCCCATCTCTTTTACATGGGTAAGTTCCATATCTTTATTAAATACTTCATCTATTACTAAGCTAAAATCATTTAACTCAGTAGCTCCTCCTGTAAATATTATATAACTTATTTCTAACTTTGTTAAGAGATTTATTTGCTTTTTTGATAGTTCAAGTATTTCTTTCACCCTTGAGTGAATTATTTCACTTATTTCATACTGGCTAATCTTTATAGTTTCTTTCTTATTATTAATTATCTCTTCACTCCATGAAGTGGATGCATTTCTTTTACTTGCAAGAGCAAATTTTTCTTTTAAATCACGTGCTCTTTTACGAGGAATATCATATATATAGCAAATATCTCTATCTATATTTTTGCTTCCTACTTCAATACTTTCTGTCTCTATTAATATACCTTTTTTAATAATGCTTACTTCAGTCTTTTCGTCCCCAATATTTACTATAGCAACGTTCTTTTTGTCCATTTCAGCATTTTTAAATTCATAGTAGTCAGCGCATCCTCCAAAGTTTATATCTACTATTCCTACTCCTAAAGCTTCTAGAACGGAAACTGCAGAATATATATTCTTTTTAGGTGCTATAGACATAACTGCTTTGCATTTTATTTTACTAGCACTTTGTCCAATTGGATTTTTAACTTTTTTATTATCATCCAAAGTAAATTCAATAGGCATTATTCCAACAAATTCTTTATTATTTGGAACTTTATTATATACGCAAGCAGTTAATACGTTGATAAGATCATTACTACTAATAACTTTATCTTCACTTTGAACAGCAGTTTGACCATCTACTATAGAGAATTCTGCATAATATGAAGGTATTGTTAATAGTACTTTATCTATTTTAATATTAAGAATTTCTTCACACCTAGAAAACAATTCTTTTAATGAAATAATTGCTTCTTCAGGATTAACAATTATTCCTTTTTTTATTCCTTTAGACTTAACTTCAGATACAGCAAGAACGTGAACTTCATCTTTATAAACTTCACCAACTACTAACTTAACAGTTGAACTACCAATATCTAAACTTGATATTATTTCTTTCATGTATCCTCCTAGTCTTTATTCATTATATCAAAAATATTATTTTTTTAAAAGATTAATCCTTAAAAAGGTATCTTACATTAAACTTAATCTCAGTATTATCATTAATAACACAATCTTCACAAGAAACATCTAAATATACTCTTTTAATCTGACCACTTTTAATTACATCATTTTTTTTAAGAGAAGATTCTATAGTAATATCTTCTTCTTCTAAGTTAGAAGTTATTCCAAATATACTATATTCACTTAAATAAGCATTAACATTTCCACTATTATATAAGTCAAAACTTATTCTATCTTTTCCATTAGAGACAACATTTAATGTATCATTAATCATATTAACACTATTGTTTTCTTTAAGATAGTTTATTTCAAAGAATTTTCTATTTACTTTTACTTTTCCACTAACACTAGAATTCTTTAAATAAAATGTTATATCTAATATCAAAATAAAAAGAATGAATGATGTTAATAAAAGATAATATACTATTTTATTCTTGTCCATTTTTTCTCCTCTTTATCCTAATAAAATAATATCATAAAATACCATTTAAAATCAACATTGATATAGTGAAATCTATTAAAAAAAGCATCAATTAGATGCTTATTTAGTAAGAGCGACAGCTGATGTGGAAGATGCTACTTTTAACAGTTCTTCATTTGTTAAATTATCACTTATAATGTAATAGTCTTTTCCATCCATAGTCCAATTAAGAGTTGTACCAGTTAAATTACCAAGTACATTTTCATAAAATACTAATTCTCCAGATGATACATTTACTTCAAATTCATCAGGGGCTTTACTTGCTTCCTCAATTAACGTGAACGATTTATCTCCAGCAAAAGTAAGAATTACTCTCTCAGATGTATCAGTTTTAATAGTTTCTTCATTTTTAAAAGTAGTACCTTCTGGTAAATACATAGGATATACTATAGTTTCTATTTTACTAACACTACAACAATCTTTTGAAATAGTAGTATTAACTTCAAAATCTTCTTTAGATATTTCTGGTTTTAGATCTATACTTGATATTTTAAAATTAATATTAACTATTCCTTCTTTGTTAAAAACTTCAACTTGTTTAGGTAAATAATCACTTCCAAATGTTACTTTTTGACTTATAAGGGAACTATTATTTGGATAATTTACTGTAGATGATAATACATAATCTTCACCTTTTTCTTCTATAAGTACATTTGAATCATTTTCTAAGTCCTTAAGTAATGATGATAATATATATGCTTGACTACTATTGTATGGCCACTCACTTTGGAATTTAAAACTTTTATTCAATTCAGGTGTTATAACATATACTCCACTATCATTTTTTAATATTATTTGTTCATGACTATTATCTTTATTTATAAGTGATGCTTTATAATAATCTCCTTCCATATAAATAACTTTTACATCATAATGGTACATATCCTCATTACTAACAATATCCATTTGCCCTATTAATTCATATTTATCTGTTTTTAATGCTTTTTTATACTCTGATATTACTTTACCAGAACTTACCTTATTACATCCAAACAATAATAAACAAATGAAAACTAATAATACTTTCTTTATACTAATTCCTCCTTCATTAATAAAGTATATTTATATGATTATTTATTATGAATAAAAACTAATTTGTAAACCATACGTAAATTGACAAATATTCTTATTTTCTATAAAAATATATATGATAAAATACGTTTGAAAGGAGAAAAAATGAAGAATAATAAAAAATTAATAATTACTTTATCAATAGTTGTATTTGCATTAATAATTGGCATGATTTTCTTGATAATATTCTGTAAAAAAGAACCAAATGTTCCAGAAGAAAAGGAGCCTACTCCTGCTCCAATAGTTGAGCCTACTGAAATAGAAGATGATGAAGAACTTGAAGAAGTAACACTTAAAATAACAAATAAAACATATTCAGTAAGTTCTAAAAAAACTGTTTCTAATTTTAAAACACTAATTAAAGATTTAAACTTTAATAATAAAGAAACTGAAGCAATGGATGATGAGTTTGATTTATATGCCGCTATTGAAGATGGGGTTATAATAGTAGATAATGGACATAAATTATATAAAATTGATTCCATTAAAAATCCAGTTCATCTTATGATATCTGCTTTAAGTGCTGCTGATACATATCCTATAGAGTTATATGTTCTTACTAAAGAAAATAAATTATATAATGTGCTTATATACGAAGATGATCATGCCACTATTAATCAATATAATATAAGTAATATACAAAACTTTGCATCAAGTATTGAACTAAGACTAGATAGTACTGAAGAATGGAGAAACTTTATTGTTATTAAGACAACTAACGGAAAATATTATACTGATTATCATTTCACATCATCTGAAAAATATAATTCAACTGATACTATAAAATTAGTAGAAATTAAATAAAAATGAATTTTTCATCTTTTTTTATTGAAAGAAATACTCTATTTAATGTAAAATAGATAATGGATGGTGATTATATGAAAGTACCTTATGCGCTTAGAGTATTAAGTGGAGCAAGATTTAAGAATTTAAACAAAGTAATTAATTCAATACATGAAAAGACTGGTAAAAGTAAAATATATCTATTCTTTGATATTATTAACTGCGCTATTAGATATGGAGCCGGTTATAATGATTATGATATATTTGAATTTTACGATATTAAGCATGATAAAAGAAAAACTTTTGTGACAAGATTTAAAAACAAAAAGATGTTAAGTATGCTAAACGATCCTGCATTTAGTGATTTGTTTGATAAAAAGAGTCAATTCAATGAAAGATTTAAAAAATATTTAGGTAGAGAATTTGTAAACATGCACACTTGTACACTTGGTGATTTTAAAAGATTTGTTAAAAATAAAGAATATATATTTGCAAAACCAGATGATGGAGATAGTGGCAAAGGAATTGAAAAACTAAAAGTTAAAGATTTTAAATCAACAGAAGAATTATATAATTATGTAAAATCAAAGAACTTTGGAGTTTGTGAAGAACAAGCGGTTCAACATAAAGATATGGCTTTAATGCATCCTAATTCAATTAACTGTGTAAGAATTCAAACTATTGTTACGAATGGTAGACCTGAAGTAGTATATGCTGCTTATAAGGCTGGAAATGGTGGCCATTATGTTGATAATTTAGGATTTGATGGAATAAATATTCCAGTAGATTTAAAAACTGGTAAACTAGTAAAATATGGAAGAACTGAACATAGGCAAATATACACTGAGCATCCATATACTCACATTAAATTTGAAGGATATCAACTTCCCCTATTCAAAGAAGCAATGGATATGTGCTTAAAAGCTGCTCTTGAAGTACCTGAAGTTAAATTTGTTGGATGGGATGTATATATTGGTGAAAAGAAACCAGGAATTATTGAGGGTAACAACTTCCCTGACTATTATTTCTGGCAACTTCCAATTCATAATCCTGAAAGAATTGGACTACTTCCTTGGTACAAAAAAAGATTACCTAAACTGTAATCTTTTTTTATGCATAAAAATTGCTTTTATGATAATACTATTACTAAAGGAGGAACTATGAACACTATATATAAGATTGCATTAGTTCTTGTTATTATTGGAGCAATTAACTGGGGACTTATAGGACTATTTAATGTTAATTTAGTTTCTTTAATATTTGGAACAGATTCCCTTTTATCAAATATTGTTTATGTACTTGTAGGAATTGCCGGACTATTTTCATGTGGTATTTTAATGCAACCATTAGATGATGAAGCAAGAGCACATGCTCATAGATAATTTAAGTATAATAAAAAGCACTTCTTATGAAGTGCTTTATTATTTTAATTATAAACCAAGAGTTGCCTTATCTATTTTTAGACCAGGACTCATAGTTGATGAAATGCTTACATTTTTTACAAATGTACCCTTAACACTTGTTGGTTTATTCTTAACAATTTCAGCTACGATTGCTCTTAAGTTTTCTTCTAATTTCTTTTCATCAAAAGATAACTTACCGATTGACATATGAACATTTCCATAAGAATCATTCTTATATTCAACCATACCTTTTTTGATATTAGCAACAGCATCTTTAACGTTAGTTGTAACTGTTCCAAGTTTTGGGTTTGGCATTAAACCTTTAGGTCCTAAAACTTTACCAAGTTTTCCAAGAGCAGGCATCATTTCAGGAGTAGCAACGATAGTATCGAAATCGAACCAATTTTCTTTTTCGATTTTTTCTAACATTTCTTCAGCTCCACAATAATCTGCATCTTTAGCTTCGTCAGCTTTAGTCTTAGTAACAACTAAGACTTTTTTAACTTTACCAGTTCCATTAGGAAGAACAAAACTTCCTCTAATGTTCATATCAGTTTTCTTAGCATCAATATTTAAGCTTAATACTAAATCTACTGATTCATCGAACTTTCTAGTTTTAAGACTCTTTAGGACTTTAATCGCTTCAGTAACATCATAATTCTTAGTCTTATCAACATTACCTAATGCTTCCACATACATTTTACTATGTTTTTTCATATTAACCTCCTCATGTGGTTTTTGGATTATCTTTTATATCTTACGAATTACTTTTCTTCTTCGTTTTCGTTATTTTCTTCTGTATTTTCTTCTTTAGCTTGTTCAGTTGATTCTACTTCAACATTTGCGCTACCTTCAGCCATAGCCTTAGCGCTTTCTTCCATCTCTTCTAGTTCTGCTTCTAATTTTTGAGCTTGTAATTCAGCTTCATGAGCTTCACGAGCTTGTTCTTGAAGTTCTTTATCATTTAAGCCTTTAACAGCTACTCCCATATTTCTAGCAGTTCCAGCAACAATATTAATAGCAGATTCTAAATCATATGCATTTAAATCTGGCATTTTAGTTTCAGCTATTTTAGTAATATCATCTTTAGAAATAGTTGCAACAATATCATTAGCACCTTTTTTACCAGCCTTATCAATTCCAGCTGCTTTCTTGATTAATGATGGTGTTGGTGGAGTCTTAAGTACGAAATCAAATGTTCTATCTTCATAAATAGAAATTTCAACTGGTACTATATCTCCCATCTTTTCTCTAGTTGCTTCATTGTACTTAGTACAAAATTCTTGTAAGTTAATTCCTGCAGGTCCTAAAACAGTTCCAACTGGTGGAGCTGGTGTAGCTTTTCCTGCTGGTATTTGTAACTTAATCATTTTTACAACATTCTTTGCCACGAAAAACACCT
>JAEEGL015163404.1_pt1 | contig 10449 bp, 5 predicted proteins | sample 9134231 | NCBI WGS metagenome assembly JAEEGL01 (sample SAMN16246548, study PRJNA631951) | gut metagenome | biome: gut microbiome; feature: rumen; material: fiber-attached | host: Bos | place: Iran: Karaj | collected 2018-10 | reverse complement strand
TTTCACCGATGCCGATACCCGGGAAACCCGGCAACGGATATCATATTAATATTTATGCATCCAACGGAACCGATGAAGATGTTGTCAAATATGCGGCAGCGGGGATCATGGAGAAAATACGGGAGATCACGATTTTTCTTAATCCCAAGGATGCTTCCTATTCCAGGCTTGGGAATAATACGGCACCCGATAAGGCGAACTGGTCAAGCGGCGGAGAGTCTGAGCTTATGTGCATAGAGACATATAAGGGAAAGACGAGGATAGAGCTCAGATCTCCTGATGCCTCAAGCAACCCGTATCTTGTATATGCCCTTCTTATACATGCGGGTCTTTCCGGGATCGAAAGAAAGCTTCCGCTTCCGGAAGAAATGGATGCAGAGGCTGCGCTGCTGCCGGGATCCAGAAGAGAAGCAGGCAAGCTGGCAGGAAGCAGTGATTTTGTAAAGGGCATTGTTCCGGAAGGAATAGTAGCGGAATACATAAAGGGGTAATTAATGGCCGTACGTGATAATGCGAATCATTCCATATTGATCGTATCGGCTTCAGAGCAGTTTGACGCTATAGTAAAGAGGTCTCTTACGGGTTTCACCACGATAAATGTGGTGAAAAGCGGGGCGCTTGCAAGAAGATCAGTCATGGAAAAGGATTTTGATCTTATAGTTGTGAATTCCCCTATGCCCGATGAAACAGGCATAGAGTTTACTCTTGACATAGCTGAAAAAAGCAGAGCTTCAATCCTGCTTGTCACCCCAAAGGAAATATATGAAGATGTGCTTGAAAAGGTAACTGATTACGGAGTGTTGGCTCTTCCGAAGCCTTTTCCGAAAGGGCGTGTGGATAAGGCTGTGCGCTATCTTGTTTCCCTGCAGAATAAGATCCATAGGCTGGAAAAGAAGGTTATTTCAGTTGAAGAAAAGATGGAAGAGCTTCGTGTTGTGAGCAGAGCAAAGCTACTGCTTGTGGAAAGCAGGCATATGACGGAAGATGAGGCGCATCGTTATATTGGAAAAGAAGCAATGGATAACGGGGTATCGAGAAAACGCATAGCGGAGAAGATCCTTGAGGATGCAGAAGACTGAAAAGCATTGACAGTTTTGGCAGTATTTAATAAAAATAATCCGGATTAAGGATGCATTTTGTGCAAAATTAGGATATTGCAAAACGTTGAAGATAATAGTAATATCATGGCATAAAGCAAAGGCGCTTAGGGAAATCCCTGAGCGCCTTCAGCATTATATAGAGTAACCGGCAAAGAGGTCGCAAAGGCATATGCCTTAGCGGCCTCTTTTCATCGGAGGGCAGGTCACGCAGTATATGTTATGCATCAATTTGAGCGTGGGCGAGAAAGGAGTTAGTTATGAGTACAGAGATCATGGAGTATGTGAGCAGTGAGGTGTACGGCGTCTGGTTCTTGATAGGCGCAGCCCTGGTGTTCTGGATGCAGGCAGGGTTCGCTATGTGCGAGACCGGGTTTTCAAGGGCGAAGAATGCAGGCAATATCCTGATGAAGAACCTTATGGATTTCTGCATCGGTACGGTAATGTTCATTCTGATCGGTTTCGGACTGTTCCTCGGGGAGGATGCCCTGGGAGGGTTCCTGGGTCTTCCAAATTTTGATATATTTACAAATTATGCTCAGTTTGACTGGTCCAATTTCGTATTCAATCTGGTCTTCTGCGCAACGACCGCTACAATAGTTTCCGGCGCCATGGCTGAGCGCACAAGGTTCATTTCATACTGCGTTTATTCAGCTGTGATATCGGCAGTGATCTATCCGATAGAAGCGCACTGGACATGGGGCGGCGGATGGCTTGCACAAATGGGCTTCCATGATTTCGCAGGATCCAACTGCATACATATGGTAGGTGGTATCTGTGCCTGTATAGGAGCAGCAATGCTTGGGCCCCGTATCGGTAAATATGAGAAAGATGAAAACGGAAAGATCACAAAGGTTAACGCATTTCCCGGGCATAATATTCCTATCGCGGCATTGGGCGTTTTCATTCTCTGGCTTGGATGGTATGGATTTAACGGAGCGGCTGCAACAACTGTAGGACAGCTCGGATCAATATTTGTTACAACCACTATCGCGCCTTCTGTTGCTACTGTAGTGTGCATGATATTTACGTGGGTAAGATACGGCAAACCTGATGTTTCAATGTGTCTGAATGCTTCTCTTGCAGGACTTGTGGCTATCACGGCTCCCTGTGATGTGGTGGATGTACCCGGAGCGATGATAATAGGAGCAGTTGCAGGCTTGCTGGTTGTATTCGGTGTATGGTTCTTTGATTATATCGCACGTATAGACGATCCGGTTGGTGCCTGCGCGGTTCATCTCATAAACGGAATATGGGGAACCCTTGCGGTCGGTCTCTTTGCAACAGACTCAACCCCTACCTATTCGCTTGCGGACTCAAACGGAGATAAGATGCTGGGTCTTTTCTACGGCGGAGGTTTTAAGCTTCTGGGTATACAGTTCATCGGAATGATGGCCACGATAGTCTGGACAACAGTAACTATATTCATTACTTTTTCGATCATCAAGATGGTCATGGGACTGAGGGCATCTGCGGAAGAAGAGATAGAAGGACTTGATATCACTGAGCACGGTCTTCCCAGCGCATATTCAGGATTTGCTATCCAGGATATGACAGGAACAGTAATGGATGTAAACGAGAACACAAACCTTGGTGAAGACTCTTATGATAAAGCAACGGAGGCGCAGAAAAATGCTTCTGTGAAGGTAATAAAAGAAGTTACGATCCCGGCTGAAGGCAGCGCTTTCTATGACACCGGAATGCATAAGGTATCAATTATCGCGAAGCTTGCAAGGTTTGATCATCTGAAGAGGGCGTTGAACGAACTCGGTGTGACAGGCATGACAGTAACACAGGTTATGGGCTGCGGCATACAGAAAGGCGCCGGAGAGTACTACAGAGGAGTTGAGCTGGATGCAACGCTTCTGCCGAAGATCAAGGTTGAAGTCATCGTCAGCGGCATACCTGTAGATGCAGTGATAGAAGCTTCAAAGAAAGCTCTGTATACCGGTCATATCGGTGACGGAAAGATCTTTGTCTACAACGTGACAAGAGTTGTAAAGATAAGGACAGGCGAAGAGAACTACGCAGCATTACAAGACGTGGAATAAAAGCCCTGTCTAGAGACGCTAACAGCCATGAGCATGAAGGCCGACAGGCCGGAATGCGAATGGCTGAAGTGGAAGTGCGACTAAAGAGAACTTTAGTCGCACACAGGATTTTTAAAAGCTATAAGGAGACATTGATGGAAGAAAAATGCGGTGTATTCGGAATTAAAAGCAAGGTGGACAAGCCCCTGGCGCAGACAGTGTATTACGGGCTCTATGCCTTACAGCACCGAGGCCAGGAAAGCGCCGGGATAGTCGTAAATTACGACAGGGAATTCTATTCCCATAAAGATCTTGGACTTGTGAGTGACGTTTTTTCACAGGAGACTCTTGAGAAACTGCCGGAAGGAAATATTGCCATAGGGCATGTTCGATACGGAACCACCGGCGGGACATTACGGGTCAACTGTCAGCCAATAGAGGTGCATCATCACAAGGGAAATCTCGCCCTTGCTCATAACGGCAATCTTTCAAACGCAAAAAAACTTCACAAAAATCTTGAAGCGTCCGGCGCAATCTTCCATACGACAAGCGATACGGAGATAATTGCCTATCTGATAACTCAGCACAGACTTAAAGAAAAGAGTATAGAGGATGCCGTATCAAAGGCTATGAATGATATAGAAGGAGCTTATTCTCTGGTTATTTCCTCCCCCACAAAGATGATCGCCGTAAGGGATCCGCATGGCTTCAGACCTCTGTGCTATGGGATCACTCCTGACGGCGATCATGTCATTGCATCAGAGACCTGCGCTCTTTATGCTGTGGGAGCACAGTGGGTGAAGGATCTTGAACCCGGGGAAATGCTGGTTTTCGAAGAAGACGGCGTTATATCACGAAAAGAACACTGCAATACAAAACCTAAGAGAACCTGCATTTTTGAATATATATATTTTGCAAGGCCAGATTCAAAGATTGACGGCATCTCAGTACATCGCTCCAGACTGCTGCTCGGAAAACTCCTTGCAAAGGCTTCGCCTGTGGAAGCGGACATCGTCATAGGTGTCCCCGACAGCGGGCTTGATGCGGCCCTGGGTTATTCCGCGGAATCGGGAATACCATACGGGATTGGGCTTATAAAAAATAAATACATCGGACGGACATTTATATCTCCCGGACAGGAGGACAGGACCGACAAAGTCAAGATCAAGCTTTCCCCGATAAGGTCGGAAATTGAGGGGCGCAGAGTAGTACTCATAGATGATTCAATAGTCCGCGGTACGACTATGAGACGGATAGTCCAGATGCTTCGTGATGCAGGCGCTGTGGAAGTTCATGTCAAAAGCTCGGCGCCGCCCTTTCTTCACCCCTGCTTTTACGGGACTGATATCGATTCGGAAGAAAACCTCATAGCATGCCATTATTCAATTGAAGAGATATGCCGCCTTATCGGCGCGGATACTCTTTCATATCTTCCCCTTGAAGCATTAAAGGAAATATCCGGAAGAGAAGATTTCTGTGCTGCATGTTTTGACGGATCTTATCCGACGGATATTTAGAGATTTTCTACTTTTTTTCTTTTTTTTCTGCTATATTTATGATGTCGGGGGTAATAGCTGCTTTTTGTCCCCGGCAGGTCGCTGACGTTTTTTTGTGGAGATAAAACATGGACGTATTTGATTTTTTTGATCGTGAGGAAATTGACAGGCCGTTTGTTAACGGGACAGAGGATACGGCTGCATATATTACCTGGTACGATATGTTTCTTGCTGCAGCCATGGATAAGAAATCAGACCCTGAAAAGGTCCGGAGAGAGCTTCTTCAAGGAATGGATATACTTAATTCACGGGCCCGGAAATCCTCAGGAAAAGAAATATCCTCTTATTATGGGATAGGTATAAGCAGGGCGGCAGAAGAGTATTCTCTTTACGGATTTGGTTTTTTCTGTCTGATAATGGCTGTGGCTCAGGAAATGGACGGCCATTACCGCTCGGCTTATACATTGCTGGATGATGAAGAGTCCGATGATGCGGTCTTAACACTTGCTCTTGCTGAGAACTTATATGCGCAGATAGCAGACCCTGAGGAACTGCTGGAAACCAGAAAACTCGGAAATGCGCTTCGTTATTGTCCTCTTTTTACATTTTATCCTCCGAAAAACGGTAGAGGAAGTCTGTATTATTCTTTTGAAGCTAACAGACAGTTTGCAGCAGTGATCAAGGGCGATTATCTGCTGGAAAGAAGTCTTGCCCTTGTATGCAGGGAGGAGATCGCAGCCGGAGCGGCAGAAAAACTCCCAATCCATGAAAATGAATTTGAAGAGATGAAATCCATCCTGTCAGAAGGATATCAAGGTGATGATGATTCGGTTCTTATTCAGATCACGGGAGCTGAGGGGAGCGGAAAGACACAGCTGATCATTAATGCCTTTGATGAGGGGACGGCAATCCTTTTCCTTTCATTTTCCCGTTACAACGGGCTTTCAGCAGATCTGGCAAACAGTGTGCTGGATGATGTTTTAGTGCGCTGCCGTCTGCTAAATGAGATCCTGGTGATAACGGATATCAATGAGAAAGAGAAGGAGAGTCTGGAACTGCTTTTAAGCCTTTGCTTCACTCAGCTGGATCTGGTGATCCTTGAAACGAAAAAGAATATACTCCTGAATGTAAATAAGCTTTCCTGTACACGTTATCAGATCACAATGCCGCCTTCCAAAACAAAGGAAAGACTTGAACTGTGGAAGCATGAATTAAACGGCATTAAGACAGACGGAAAAATATCCGCTGAAGAGCTTGCCAGAAAATACCGTCTTCAGCCGGGAATGATACATAATTGCGTACTAAACGCCCAAAGGGCATCGGAGGCTGAAGGAAGCGGCATCGTTACACAAACCCATATTACGGAAGCGGTCCTCTCGGAAACGACCACCAGGCTTGATACACTTGGAGACAGGATCCCTTTGAAATTTACCTGGGATGATCTGGTAATAGATGAACGTCAAAAGGAGATAATGAATATACTATGCAACAGGATCCGTTACCGCGGCCTTGTGGATGAGGAATGGGGCTTCGAAAAGAAGATCGCATACGGCAAGGGGGTCAGCATGATAATCTACGGCCCTCCGGGAACCGGAAAGACCATGGCTGCCCAGGTAATGGCGCAGGATATAGGAATGGCGCTTTACCGCGTGGATCTGTCACAGCTTGTAGATAAATATATAGGAGAGACCGAAAAGAATATCGGCCAGATTTTTGATGCTGCTTCTGACGGGAATGTGATACTGTTCTTTGATGAGGCTGACGCCCTTTTTTCAAAACGTACAGATGTGCAGTCATCCAATGATAAGCATGCCAATACCCAGGTGGCGTACCTTTTGCAAAGAATAGAGCAGCATGACGGGGTGACTTTTTTAGCCACAAACCGTTTTGCTGATTTTGACAGTGCTTTTGTGCGGCGTCTGACTTACGCTATCCATCTGGAACGCCCGGATGCGGAAATGAGGCTTAAGCTCTATGAAAAGATACTTCCAAAGGAGACACCGCGCACGAAGGATCTTGATCTGAAGTTTTTTGCGGACACCTTTGAACTCAGCGGAAGTGAGATAAAGGAGGTCTTGTACAGCGCTGCCTTTATAGCGGTATCAGAAGGGAAAGAGCTTGGAAATACACAGCTTGCAAGGGCTGTAAAATACCAGCAGGAAAAAACAGGAAAGCTGGTATCAAACGGAACCTTCGGACAATACGGAGCTTTTTAATCTGGCTTCAATAGTCCTCCGGGTCATAATAATTATAATCATCTTTTTCGGGATCAACGGGTATTTTTGCTAATGTGATAAACTGCTGTAAGAGAGCTTCGGAATTAAAAACACCTTCTCCCAGCATAGGAAGAGAGTAAGCTCCTTGCAATGCATTGTATATTGCATCGATGAATTTAAGGTAATCCGGTGTATTTGATCCCCGGGCATTGACCTTATTCCATTGTGAAAAATCAAGACGGCCAATTATGTTTTCACGAAGACTGCCCTGTCTGAGGAAAATCGCATTAATGATATGTCCGAGATATTCATCTTTACCATCTTCCAGTATTTTACTGTAGTGTTCCCTTACAAGGGGTATTTCTTTAAGAATTCTTTTATAATTATCAATATTTTCTTCTTTTAAATCCCCCCCGAACAGATCTATAATATTAACATTATCCATGCCTGACAAAAGCAAAGCTGCCAGCTTATTCTTATCTTTTAAGTAAGCCTCGATCGCTTCTGTCTCAGTATCCACACCGAGCAGAGACCGCCGTCCCCGTATACGGTCTTCAATAACTCTATCACGGGCAGGTCCCTCAAGACCCTCAATCGGATACAGACGGTCAAGCGTTGCAGTTTTGGCAGCGATATTACTTATTAATTGTGAGATCTTTTCTTGCAGCTCAGAAACCGGAAGCAGACTGACATCTGTAATTTTATTAGTCACTTCATTTTGCATGAACTGTCTCAAATATTTTGCAGTAAGATACCTTGTTCTGGCAGCTTCCTTCATATCCTTTGCAGCAATCGCTTTTATCCCGGCCTCGTCTTTATCCTTCCTTTTTTCCTGTTCGATAAGATGCTGTGCAAGCATATAAGGCGAATCCACTCTCTGGGAGTGGCTCTTGTGGGTCATTACGATAGAGGAGGTATCTTCCATTTTCAGCGGAATACCGGCGGCATGCGCTACATCCGTGGCGAAGCTTGTGCAGTTATACCCGATCATGGTGTATGTTCTCATTGACCCTACAGTACCGCGGATCTTAGCCGCAGCCCTCAGATAATCGGAATAGCGGATATTATAATCCCCCTTTACCACCCTGCCTGAAATACGAGCGGGGTTTTCTACATATCCGACGATGGAGCCAGCCATTCCGGGCGTTCCCTCGACGCCGAATCCAAAGCTGTATGAAGAAAGAAGCATACCGGATTTTTTAGCATTCATTCTGACGGCAGCATGACCGAAGTCCTGCACATTAGAAGCTGCGGCAGCACGGGCATCCTGCTCGATCAGTTTCAGCTGGGGATCACTTTCGGGATCATAATCCTGATTCATGGCTATAGCCACGGATCTGTTTAATGCCATTGTCCTGCGGTAATCGGGAAGCGAGGTAACGAAGCTTTTGAATTGCTGATCGGGAGTGGGTTCTGACTGGCGAAACAGTTTTCTGAATGCTCCTTTGATAGTTCCCCATATCCCCCTTGTCTCGGAAGCACGAAACTGCCCATATTCCTGTGAATACTTCGGAGGAGCGGAATCAACCAGAAGCTCCATATCAAAATCGGTCGGGACATCTTCTATTACAGGAGTGTCAGATTTGAAGGTTTTGCCGGGGTTGTATGTTTCTTCGTCAAATCCGTCTGAGGACACGACTTCCCCAAATGCATTGGCCGCAGTCTCTTCCTTTGCATAGTGAGCTTCGAAATCATTTGCCCTGGCATAGTCAATCTCAAAACCGACACGTTTTACAAAGTCATCACGGATCTTGTCTGCGGGATCGGACTCCTCCCCGGAAACAGCAGTGGAGACAGTGCTGCCCGCACCGGAAGCCTCAGCCTCACTTACGATCTCATCTGTGCTCTCACTGTCTGCGCCTTGAGAACTTATCATTTCTTCAGATACAATAAGATCAGGCACTATTTCATCCTGACCGTCAGAATCCCTGGCCTGTCCGGCTTCTCCGTCCGGTCTCTTTTTTATAACCTTCATGCTGAACGGGTCAAAATAGGATGTCATCGAACTGGTATCAGATGTGTCTAATGAGCGTATTGAATCCAGGATATCAGGCTGGGGACTGGCACCGAACCGGCCCGTTGAGGAATGTCTGCTAAAGATATAGGAGAAACTGGTTTCTTTAGCAGCATTTTTATTTTTGATATTAAAATTCGTAGTGTCTCCGGCCTTGCGCAGTTTTTTCATTCTTTGTACAAGCTTGCTTATAAAGCTTTTATTCTCTGCGAAAGCCTTCGCCATTTTACTGTTGCTGTAATCTGCCATAAATATCTCCTGTCAGGTTTAGCCTTCTTTAGTATATAGCGGGATCATGCTGCGTTCAACACAAAAATATTATCAATATGGACTCCGGGTAACCGGGCATTCCGGAAGAAACTGATCGGGATCGGGAAAATGGTTTTTGTTCATATCAGCTTCCGAAAGGCAGAAGTAATCATGACTCAGCCGTCCGGAATCTTCATAGTCTTCATTCACGGGATCATCCCAGGTCACATCCGTATAATAATACTGTCCGTCAAGCCGGACATAATTCCAGGCATGGGATTCATTATCCCCATGTGAATTAATGGCATTTCCCGTGACATATCCGCATTCGATCCCGAGTCTGTTAAGGATCAGCTGATAAGCTCTCGCATATCCCGCGCATACTGCTTTGTGCAATACAAGCGCGCCGTATGAGGTATATGCATAGTCAAAGTGAGAATCATCATCTATGGACTGGGCATAGAAGAGAGTGTCGGAATCAAATTCCGTATTCTCCACGATCCTGTCATGGACCCAGAGGGCTTTATCATATTCGGATCCATCCGGACATTCGGAAATATATGCATTCAATTCATTATCAAGCGCCTGTACCATTTCGGGAAGCTTACTTGGGTCATCCTCAAACTCCGGTAGGAATATAGTGGTTCTGCTTACCTCGGATACAAGAGTTTCTGCCTTTGCTCCCCCTGTAAGGTAAAAGAGCTCGGGATGTTCATTCAGGACTTTTACATATTCATCAAATATCAGCTGCGGAGTAACTCCCTCATCCGTAAAGATTATCCTTTTACTGTATGCAGACAGCTCGTCGTACAATCTGTCATAGATGTCAGTGCCGGATACTCCGGCTGTCTTTGCGGGGTTATTATTTATCGATACAGTCATGGCAGGAACAGGCTTTTCTTCTTCGGTCTCTGTATTTAGGTTTTCTTCGGAAATATACTTGAGAAGGATTATCATGCCTGCGAAAAAAAAGGCACAGGCGATCCATCCGGTACTGCTGCTCCGGTTTTCACCGGGGGATTCCTTCAGCTTTGCAATAATGCAGAAGGTCTTGAAAAACGAGTAGCCGATCAGGACCCCTATGATCATCCATATCTCATCATCTATAGCTATAATGCCGCCCCAATACATCATTTTCAGGCATTCTATTATCATGAGCAGCAGCATAGAAAAGATCATGGTGAGGCTGAGGCATTTCTTACCGCGTACTAAAGGAAATAGCAGTCCTATGGGAATAAAAATAAACTGATAAAAAGCGTATTCGTTTATATAAGCTATATAGAGCCCGTCACTGATAAAGCCGGGAGCGCGGAGAGTTTTGAACTGTACTCCGGTGACCACATCCGG
>JAEEGL014639124.1_pt1 | contig 10449 bp, 13 predicted proteins | sample 9134231 | NCBI WGS metagenome assembly JAEEGL01 (sample SAMN16246548, study PRJNA631951) | gut metagenome | biome: gut microbiome; feature: rumen; material: fiber-attached | host: Bos | place: Iran: Karaj | collected 2018-10 | reverse complement strand
GAATGTTGTCTTTACGACATTATCCTCGCGAATTACTCCACCGTCTGCCTCAATTCTTTCCCGAGTTTCCAGTACGGTGATTTCTTTATCGTAGAAACGACTAGAAATCTCGTTCTCGAAATTATCAGGAAGCAACATTGACTCTCCTGTAAGGTGCGAGTAGCTTTGAGAAGCCACTAAATAATTCTTCGTCATCTTTAGATATCAGATAACTTTTGACTTGATCTGAATAAGAAATCGTCTGTCCGTTGTCTGATATGCTTTTGATGTCGTGAGCTAAATCTCCGGAGGAGTTATTGCTACTCTCCGCGAAAATACCAGATACAATTCGTGCCACAATGCGCTCTAGTTTGGTGTCTAGCTCGTCATCGTTGAGATAAACGAGCACGCGGTCTATCACTTCGAGCGTGACAAAATCTAGCAGTTCGCCATCTACGATCTTGTCGTTAAGGAGCTTGGCATATTCCTTGATTCTGGTTTCTTGCGAAGAGTCACTCATTATTTCTTCTCCGGTTTACTTGCTTTTGGTGCAGGTTTAGCGACAGGTTTTACCGGTGCATCACTAACTGGGATGTATTGCTCGGGATACTTTTCGTATTGAGCAATCACATCCTCGCGTGAGCAAGAGAGAATTAGCCCAGTGCTAACTTGTTTGAACTTCTTAGCCATTGTTGTTACCCCCCTCGTTTCCGTTAGTATTTGGAGTTTCTGGAGTTACCGGCTGAGTTTCTGGCTCAGTCTCCGCGGTCGGCTCGGCGATGGCCGCATAGCGAATCAAGTCCGGCATGACCGCTTTAGTACCACGAGAGTAGAACAGGCTACAATCGTAGTTATTGGAAAGCTGAAGCTTTTCTGGCTCGTACTCGTCAATCGTGACCGGCTGACCAACTGCGCCGTGGATAGCACAGATAATGTCTTTGGTCTGGCGGTGGTTAGAATAAATCTTCACGCCGTGGAAGACATCCTCTTTGAGACCGCTGATTGGATTAGGCACGGAGTCAATGTAGTTGAGCAACTTGCCGTAAATCGACGGTTTGACGGAGATTTCGATTAGCTCGCGATCTACGCCATCTACCCAGTCGTTTTGAGTAGTTTCGATAGATTGGATAATCTTTTCGAGATTCTCAACAAGTGGAGTTGCGGTAGTGAGACCGGTAATTTCGGTACCGTCCGTAACCATCTGCGCGAAGAAGCGAGTATCGAGATCGGCAATCATACGGAGTGCTTGGTTTTTCTTGCGCTTGTCCATGATAGACGCAATGCCGTAGAGCTTCACATCTTTCTTGGCGATTTCCTCGACAATTTCTTTATCTTCGTCGATATTAATGGTGACCTTACCGGTGTTTAGAATCTTGTTGCCGGCTCCGGCGGCCCTTGCGGTGCCGTAGTCGTCAACCTGAGCATTCTTGAAACGATCGATTTCCACGCTACCAGCGGTAGGATCGCCCGAGTATTCGGTGTTTTTCATCTTTTCGGAAACTGCCGATTTCTGGACAGTTTCAATGACAAACCCTTGAATCTCGGCGAGCTTATCGCGAGTATTGGAATCGGTGTAGATGCTCAGCGCATCAGTTCTTGCCATGATTTATTCCTTTAAAATGACCGTAGACCAGTTGGCGATTTTGGCGCTTGGTCTTTCGGCTTATTACCCTCGCCATAATCTTCGGGAGAGGTTCCGGCTAGTTTGGCTTTCACTCCGGCCTCAACGGCCTTATTGAAAGCTTTTTCTAGCTTATCGATATTGGCATTGGTTTTATCCTCGTCAATGTCGATAACGAAGTCTACGAGGTCTGTGTCGATATTTCTATCAGACAGTGCATCTTTAGCGTCGACTCTACGCTCACGGAGAGTAATGGTACGCTCCCGATCGTCTAGCTCTTGCTTTTGTTTGGCCTTGAGTTCCTTATCGCGCTCGTCTTCGGAGAGTTTACTCCGGCGTTCCGCTTCGGCAACTGCTTTGGAGACTTCATCCTTGAGCTTCTTCTCGGCTTTAGTGTTAGCTTCAGCGAGACGCTTACTCACGATTTCGTTGACCTGTTCCTGAGTAAAAGTCACAGGCTTATTGTCTTCTTGGCCTTTATCCCCAGAATCATTATTGTTTTCTGGTGTAGGATTGTCTTTATCCATAAGAATCCTCTGTTTTACGCCCATCGGCTAAATGATAAACAAAAAACGGCAGATAATTCTGCCGCAATTGATTATGTATGGTTTGATTATACCATAAACGATTTGTAATTAAAAGTTTTTTAAGTTAAAATGGTATTAGTGCTACTATTTGGGAGGTAGCTGACCGTTTAGTTTGTTTTTCGGTTGGTATCAAATAGAAGAGCACTTGAGAGGCGCTTTTTGGCTAGGCGCCTCTCTTTTGTTCTAGAAATGCTCTTCACTCAAGCCATTTGAAATTAGGATTTTTCTAATCTCTGTGTACACTTTTCCAACCAAGTCCAGATTGGGTGTTTCTGGTTCACTGTCTGATTTATGACGGCTTATCCTGTAATCGAGATTATCAATTCTGAATGTTGCCCTATTCTTTTCATCAGAGAATTTTAATGTTTCATTTGTTCCGTCAAGTATTATTGGACCGTCATCTTCCAATTCTTTAATTGAGAATATTTGATAATTCTGGTCTATAATACGTTCAATGTCGCGTATCGCTTCTCTGGGCAATTTCATTGAGGCGTGATGTTTATCTTTATTCTTTTCTTCTGGTGGCCAAAGGTCACCATCTCCGGCTACTAATAGACCGTCGTTATATACTTTGCAATATGTATAACATGGCATATACGTACCGTCGCTTCGATATTCATAAATTAGTTTCCTGGACATAATTCTCCTTTTATATTTTTATTCCTTGACAGATCTTACAAAGGTGGATCGGGATATCTTCCTTGTCTAATTTATCGCCACAAACATCACATCTATCGTCAGATTTCATCTTTTCTCCTTAGGGAATAACTTATCCATTATTTTAAACGCATCATCACCGTAAGATGTTTTAATCTCTTTATCTTTAACTAGTATGAAACTTGGTAAACCTATAATGGGATAATTCCCATTAGCATCCGGAAGATAATTAATGCTGTAAACTTCGTATCCGTCTATTTCGCCATCTTTAACTATGCCTTTATACGGAGCGGCGGCAAGATTATTCTCCTCGATCCATTCAATTATCTCAGCTTCACTCATATAAGTTAAAATCTCCTCATCGTATCCATTAAATCTTCAACTCGATGAATATATGTTTTTATTTGTGCTATGCGGTCATCCACATTCTGAACTTTTCTTGAGGCGCCTTGGACTTGCTCGTTATTATATTCCACATTGCGAAACTCTTGTCGATAAGAGTCTTCGCCGAGCTGTTCTTCATTCTGTACAATATCAGTTAGATAGTCGCCATTTACCTTGTTGAATCTTCCTGCTGATTGGGCTAGCGATTCCTGGGCCTGTAAAAGCTTGGTTAAGCTAGATTGGAGTTCGTCGAGATCTGTTGACCTACCATCGACTAGCTCATTGATATGCGCTAGGGCAGAATCGAATTGGCTCGAATCTTCTGAGAAAACTTTCTTGATTTTTTCCACCTCTTCTTTAGTATCGGCTAATACTTGATTTATTTTTTCTTTTGCTTCATCGCTCCCTTGTTCTTCCGTTGCATCTTTCTTTGCGAAGTCTGGATTGTACCGGCTTTCCAAAAAGGATAAAGCATTGCCACTCATAGTATCAAAATAATCCGAAATGAGTTGCTTTTCTTCCGGTGAAGTATCGGGGTTATCTAAACGAGCACGAAGAGTGCTGTAATCTTCTAGAAGAGAGGCGCGCGTTTTCTCACTACCGTTAGTGAAGTTTCTTCCGTGAGTTGCATCGATTAATGCTAAATCCGTAGACATGCCAGACATTGCTAACCTAAGATCAAAATCATTCTTGAGTTCATCGTGCGCGCTTGTAAATTTTTCAGCCATATCGAAGTACTGGCTTTCTACGACTGTGCTTGTTTTTCCGTCGGTTTTCTCGATGGAATATATACTTGAAACATCGCCAGATGCAATTTTAGTGCGGCCAGACTCTCTTTCGGTAGTCACATCAATATCTTCTGCCGCCGACTCAATTTGCTCCTCTTTCTCTGGGTTGAGTTGAGGTTGTGTTTGCTCTGGTTGCTTCGGCATCATACTTTCGCCCATTTCATGCCAACTTTCAGCCATAGCTAAAAAGCCTTCTCTTTCTTCTGGATCGGTAATCTTGCTAGCAGTTTCGTTCCGCAGTAATTGATACTTATTTTCCATTTCCGCTTTTTGTTCCGGATTATCCAAATCGCCTTTGTAGGCATTGTTTTTATATGCCATCCCAGTATTCACATCTAAAAATGCGTACGCAAAATCTTTGCTATATTTTCCAGATTTAGCGTCGGGATCGCCATCGTTCGGCTCATAAAACATTTTATATGTTTCCGACCCATGCATATTGGCCGTAGGTAATTTATACTCGAAAGGAATACGGTACAGTACTATAAATTTTGCATCATTATGCTGCCAATTTTCGGCAGAATTCAGTAGCGCGTTAGAGTCATTATTGGCAAGCGGCATAAAATTACTATCAATATCAGTATCTCTACCAGGGCCACCGACTTTTAGTCCTTCATTTAGGATGTTTTGGGCATTTTCCGCGCTAATTGTTCCATGACCAAGCTCTTCATATCTTGGATCTTCAAGATCTTTTGCGATTTCGGCAAAAGAAACGACTTCAAATTGTGATTTTTCTTGTTCATTTTTTTCAGAGGGAATAGTCGACTCACTCGCAACGCCACTTATGGCATTCTTATATCCCTCAATTGCGACCTCATCATTGTCTGCCTCAGCTTGCTCTAAGCCTGCTTGTAGAGTTCTAAGCTGATCGGCTTTGGTGGATTCCATTTGGCGCATATGTTCTTCAAAAGAAGGCATATCTTCTAACGGGTGTTTTTCTGCACTAGCTTGTACATCCTCTTCAGTAGAGCTAATTCTTTCTGCGCCGCTAAACATTTATCCTCCAAATTAGTTATTCTAATTATATCATAATAAGCATAAAAAATCAGCCCGATTGCTGCACACAGCAGAACTATGTGGAGGGCTGACTTTATGCCCTCATTATAGCACACATTTTTAATTTGGCATAATTACTGGTACATCCGCCGGGTAGATATTCGGGTTGAACCGCATATCCTTAATCCACTCATTGTAGCTCATATTCGGAACGAAGTACTTGCCGCCAAGTTTATTCCGGGCGGCTCTCATTTCCGGTTCGTATTCTTTGCCGATGTATCCACGCACGGTTGAGCGGCAGAATGGGTGAAGCGGAGGGTAATTGTATCCCTCTTGTCGCTCGCTCATTTTGTAGATCTGGCCGTCATGACTCCGGCACATATCTGAAGTCCGTCCATCCAGCGTCGCTACGAATACATACCTATCTATTCCCATTTCTTGATAGGCTATGAACTCGGTTTCATTTTCGAAGTGGTTAGTTTCCGTTCGGATCAGCCGCTCCGCGTAGAAGCTACCCACATTGAACCTTTGTCTTATTTCGTAGAGCGCCCTTTCTTCACTCATGCCAGTCATTATAGCCTTAGTGAGCGTCTGTTGGAGTTGGCTCGCCAGTACATTCGAGTTTTTCCAAATCCGGTTGCTATAATTGGCGCCTTGCCACGGCGTGTTGAGCATGACCTCTATTCCACGCGAGTTAAGTTGCTCAAACGCCGGTGTCGCGCCAATTCCTTTGGCTGTGTCGTAGATCGTCTTGCCGAACGCTCCGTTGATGGTTTCGATATGAGATTTGGTCTGGATCTCGTTTTCTAAAATAGCCAGTTGCTTCGTTCGGCTCCATAGCTGAGCATTTATCATCTCGAGCCGTTTGACGCGTCCTGTGAAGCGCTGAGGCAGGTATTTGGATAGTCCGGCGGCTTCCATGTCGGCATAGAACTTTTCTACTTCGGCCGTCGGGACTATCTTCTCGAGCGCCGTCATATCGAATTTATTCTCACGGTAGAATGACTCGTAGATAGCTTTGAGGCTTGCTACGGTATCTTTTTCGGCTTCTTCGTAGAGCAGTTTAATCTCGCGGAAGTGCCAGTCTGAGTTTCGTTCGGCTTCCGTTAGCCTGGCGATCGCACGCTTATCCCAGTATCTACTCGACCTCGTCTGTACCATTATTTGCGTCCTTTATTTCGTTCTTGGCGAATTCGGCGGCCGTTTCGAGGGTGGTTTCGTTCTCTTTGGTGGCAAGCTCCACCGTTTCTTTAGAATCACGCACAAAGGAGAGCTGGCTTACTAGGAGTTCCTTGTCTACTATGCCTTGTAGGTTTAGGATTATCTGCGAGGTTTCGTAATCGTTGCGTGGTAGGTTGCGCTTGAACACGGCATCTACTTCTTCGGTTGGCACGACAGACATACTGGACTTGGTATTGAGGAACGCATTATAGAGGCGGAATCGCTCCATTAGACCACGCTCGAAGTAGCGCTCTTTATTCTTGATGTTTTGGTCGAACGCTAGTAGTTTGTAGCTAATCGCCACGCCGGAGGAATTATTGGCAAAGTTCTCATCGGCGAGGTTTGGCGTCATGCTGATCTTATGGATATCGTTTTCAATATTCTTACGGAGAATATCAGTATCCGATTCGTTGAGCGATTTGATGAGGTACTCAATTTTGCCGTCCATTGGAATATTGGAGATCATCCGGTGTTCTTTAAGCTCGGCCATCTGTTCCTCAGTGAATTTCACGCCATAGAAGCAAAGTATCGCATCTACCAATTGTTCGCGGTCGTTTACACGGTCGCTCTGGATAAGATTATAAGCGTCTATCAAGCTCACTACCGATTCAAAGTCGCCGAGATAGTCCTTGTTATTAACGAACTCAATCATCGGTACTTCTTTGAATGCGTGCGCGTCTTCTTTAATGAGCGTCAGCCTGTCGCCTTTTAGCTCGTAGTTCCGGACATTCTTGCTATCTACGAATATCACATCATAATGATCCGGCTCTTGGTCGGTTGGCTTATTGTAGATTGGCCGGTAGTTTACGGCAAAAAGTTTTCCGTGTTTAATAGTGTTGTCGTAGGCTATGATCGTGTTCCGGACATCAAGAATGGCCGATTCCGGCTCCGCATCTTCATTAGCGAAGACATACTCGTATTGAAGCCCAAAAATTGCGCAGTTCTTGGCAATTTCCGAGTCGATATCATTCATCGTCTGTTTCTTATAGCTGTCTAGTATCGGATCTACGTTATAACCCTCGCTTACTTGGTATTCGACAGGATTGCCAAGCAGGTATCCGGTATTAGTGTCTACGATATACTTGGCATGATTAATCATCACTTTATTATTGTGAAGCAGGTCTGGCTTCTCACGGTGAAGAATATCCTGATCGCCGATGTAGTAGCGGTCTAGCATATCAAATCGCTCTCGGCGTTTCTCATTGTAGAGGATTGCTTCTTTAATCACGGTTGCGTTAATCTCGGTATCTTTTGGTAGGGTGTATTTCATAATTATCCTTTCCAATAGTGGTTGCGGCGCCTAGCTCGGCCGGAGCTGAGTACCGATTTATCGAGGAGTTCCACCTCTCGCGGTTCGGAAACATATTCATAAATGCTTGCGAGGACATCTACCGCGTCATCGTGAGCGTTCTTGCCTTTCTTTTGGTAGGTCATCACTTGCCGATAGAACTCCGGAAAGCGTTGCTTCCAGCCGAAAGGCATATAAATATGATTCTGGACCCAAGCTGATGACGCGAGTATGCGCGACTCCTTATTATGCGTCTGTGGAACGGCTCTGATGTCACAACGATTACTGGAATATCTTTCTTGCAGTATGCGCTCCACATTCCTCGCAAATCCTCGGCCGCCGTTATTGCTTTCGATCTGGGCCGTGGTTGTTTCGCCGGAGAATAGGAGGTCGGCGACTTGGTTTTCTGTCGCTTCCATCGCTTCGTCCGTGAAGACGAGGTTTGTGATATAGAACTCGTTTTCGTAGATGACTCCGCTGATGGAACAGATAAAGTCCATTCTGGTGTCAGCGGTATCTGTGAAGTTAAGAACCTCAGCGTGAGGCGGCAGTTCCGTCCATTCCTTGAACTCGCCATAAAGCCTACCACCCACATCTATTGGTTGCTGATTATAGTTTGCTTCAACGATATCTTGGTTCATTTCACTCGTCTTGATCTCATAATCGTGTCGGGAGAGAATCTCGTCGCAGAGCATTGAGCCGTCATCTTGAACGGCTTTCATTGTAATCGTTTCTACATCGTCGCCGTAGGCATTCACTATCCGTCCGGCGAGGTCGCCTAGCGCCCAGCGTGTCATGATCACTATTACTTTCCAGTCGTTACCCTCGAGACGCTGAATCATAGTATTCGTAAACCACGCCCAATGCTTATCTAGCGTCATCTCGTTATAGGCTTCTTCGGCGTTTTTAATGATATCGTCGATCAAGACAATATTCGCACCGAAACCAGTCGCGGTGCCTGTTGGCGATGTCGCAAGATAATTATTCTTACTGCTTCCGTCCAATGCCCACAGACTTGCGCTCGCTTGGCCACGCTTGATTTGTGTTTCGGGGAAGATATCGGAGTAGACTAGATGGTCTTTGTCTGATTTCTTTTCCGAAATCGTATCGCGCACCTTTCTTGCGAACGAAGTGGAGAGAATCTCGTTATAGGATCCGGTCATCACGGCTATTTCTGGATTCTGTCCAAAAAGCCACTCCACGAGGCAGGTCGCCGTGAAGCTTTTGTAGTGACGCGGTGGCAGATTTATTACGAGAAAGTGTTTTTTGTTTTGCTCCATGAATTTCTGAATCTGATCGCAGATTTCCGTCAAGTACTCGCGACTCTCTTTGTAGTGGTTTGGATAGAGAAGTCGGCAATATTCAATGAAGCTAAGCCGAGCCATTTCAAGCCTTATCTCTCGCATTGCGCACGGACTATTTCTTATTTCTCTTAGAGTTGCCATCTCCAGCTAATTTCCTCAGCTGTTCTAGGGTTAATCCTTTTAATGGGTTTTCTTCGGGTTCTTTAATCTCCATATCGACCGGTTGAGTTGGTAAACCCTCAGCCTGATTTACTGCTACTTCAAAATCTCTGGCCGATTTCTGCGCCCGGCTTGCTTGCGTTAGGGCAACAAACTCGCCGTAGGTCATTTTGCGGTCAGATTTCATTACTTGGATCCGTTCTCGCACTTTTTGAGCCGGCATTCCCCAGAACTTCCGCAAATATACTCTTGGCGAATGTTGAGGGTTGCTATTTTCTGGTTTTGTGATGTCATATCGGTCATTTGGACGATCGCGAAATGTCGTTGGTGGCTTGTATCCTTTCAAGTAGCGCCCACGCGAATCTCGGGGTACATCCACTTGCGTTGAAGTGGATTTGACATTTTCAGATTTTGTTTTATTTGCCATTTTTAGCCTCCACTTTTGGCGTAAAACTATCCCATCCATCATCACTTTCGTCAAGACCTAGTTTATTGATAAAGCGGAAGTAGCGCTTGCGGATTACATCACAAAACTTTGGATCCAACTCCATACCGTAGCAGATTCGACCTGTCTGCTCAGCGGCAATGATGGAACTACCACTTCCGGTAAAGAGATCAAGCACGATTTGGTTCGGTTTTGAGCTATTCATCATCGCGTTCGCACCGAGCGTGACCGGTTTCTGTGTCGGATGAACATAGGTCGTAACTTTATCGCGATCAAAATCCCAGACAGTAGATTCGTTGCGCATATTCTCGATCATCTTTACGAGTTCTTCTTTCTTCATCTCATTGAGATCGCGACGCTTTAATCCGAGAATCGTCTTTTTATCACGACCGCCGTACCACTTCGCATGGTGGTCTTTTCGCCAGAGGTACATACAGGCCTCGTGCGCGTAGTGATAATCGTAGCGCCCAAGTGTCATACCTTTATTCCAAATCAGTTCCTCTTTATAGACGAACCCGACATCTTCTAGCGCTTTTCTGAACTCAACATGGTTGCTACTCGCAAACCAGCAGTAGACCGCCGCTTCCGGCGATACGAAACCCTCGGCAGCCGAGAATGCGTCGAAGAGGAAATCATATAGGACTTGGTCGGTTAAGTCGTCGTTCTTGATCGAGCCTCGGCGCTTACTCTTATAGTTCACGCCATACGGTGGATCCGCGTAGGAGTCAAAAGCTCCTATGTAAAAATAGGAGCTTTTTCAGGGTTCCAGTGCCGGCCTCCCCGGGTGAGGCATGGGCGCGCAATAATATCAATTTTAATCTCTCGTGGAGGTACGAGTATGTGTATTTTTGCGAGCTTCTTCAGGAGCGGTATTTATGGAAATTCCAAGCATCAATGTCATTGTCAGTGGTAATTCTTCTAAGAAGAATAACAATGTCTATGTCAATGTAAGCGAGCGTGTGCGTTCTGTTGACGCCAAAGCGGCCCATTTGGCTAGAAAAATAGGCAACGAAGATAACG
>JAEEGL014138643.1_pt1 | contig 10449 bp, 7 predicted proteins | sample 9134231 | NCBI WGS metagenome assembly JAEEGL01 (sample SAMN16246548, study PRJNA631951) | gut metagenome | biome: gut microbiome; feature: rumen; material: fiber-attached | host: Bos | place: Iran: Karaj | collected 2018-10 | reverse complement strand
ATACGTCCTGTCTTGACAATCATTCCGGACAAACATAAAATGACATACAGAAGCGCGAGGGAGTGCCTAATCCCCCGTGCTTTTTTAATGCTGAACTGGATGGGGAACCGTTATGAGAAAAGATCCGGATAAAAAGGTTATTCTGGAAGACGGGCAGGAGTATTTGGGCTGGAGCTTTGGCGCCGATAAGGAAGCAATTCTGGAAATTGTCTTCAACACATCCATGGTTGGATACCAGGAAATCCTGTCCGATCCGTCGTACACGGATCAGGCTGTCGTCATGACCTATCCGCTGATCGGTAACTACGGCATGGCGGAAGATGATTATGAAACTGACACACCGAGCATCGGCGCGCTTATTGTGCATGAATACAATGATGAACCATCCAACTTCCGTTCGGCATCCTCACTGGGCCAGGTAATGGCAAAATACGGAATTGTTGGTGTGTCCGGAGTGGACACACGAAAACTGAACCGTTCTATTCGCGACTTCGGAAGCCGCAGAGCCATAATTACATCAGCGGATACAACATTGGAGGACGGATTAGCCAGGCTCAGCACCTGCATGATGCCTAAAGACGCAGTCAGTCGTGTGAGCTGCCGAGCGAAGCGATTATTTCCCGCAACAGAGGAGCGTTTTCATGTCGTTGCGATTGACTGTGGCATGAAGCGGAACATTGCCCGAGCCATGAATGCAATGGGGTGCAAGGTAACCGTTGTGCCATGGAATACTCCCGCAAGCGGGATTCGTGCCCTGAATCCGGACGGGGTGTTTATCTCCAACGGTCCGGGAGATCCTATGGATGTTCCGGACACAATCCAGACAATCCGTTCCCTGATCGGCTTCAAGCCGATGTTTGGTATTTGCCTGGGGCATCAGATCATTTCTCTTGCATACGGTGCGCGTACCTACAAGCTGAAATTCGGCCACCGGGGCGGCAACCACCCGGTTAAGAACCTGGAAACAGGGAAAATCGAGATCACATCCCAGAACCATTCCTATGCGGTGGACCCGGAAAGCCTAAAAGCCACACCGCTCAAAGTGACGCATATCAACCTGCTGGACAATACGATTGAGGGAGCTGAATGTGAAAAAGACCGTGTGTTCAGCGTGCAGTACCACCCGGAAAGCGCGCCGGGGCCGCAGGACAGCCGATATCTGTTTGAACGGTTTATCCGGATGATGAAGGAGGGCGCCGATCATGCCGAAAAGAACTGATATCCGGAAAGTGCTGGTCATCGGTTCCGGACCGATTGTGATCGGCCAGGCAGCGGAATTCGACTATGCAGGGACACAGGCCTGCCTTGCCCTTAAAGAGGAAGGCTATGAGGTGATCTTGTGCAATTCGAACCCCGCTACCATCATGACCGATACATCCATTGCGGATAAAGTTTATATGGAGCCTCTGACGCTGGAATACATTGCAAAGATTATTCGATATGAGCGTCCTGATGCGCTGCTTCCGGGGATTGGAGGCCAGACTGGGCTGAATCTCGCGATGCAGCTTGAGAAGAAAGGCGTTCTGAAGGAATGCTGCGTTGAACTGCTTGCCACGGACAGTAGTTCCATCGAGCGTGCCGAGGATCGGGAACTGTTCAAGGAACTCTGCGAATCCCTGGGCGAACCTGTGCTTCCCTCCGTCACAGTGCATACAATGGAAGAAGGCCTGCACGCAGCAGGAGAAATCGGCTATCCTGTGGTTCTCCGACCGGCTTTCACACTGGGCGGCACCGGCGGCGGTTTTGCAGATACGCCAGCTGAATGCATCGGGCTTCTGAAGAATGCACTGGAGCTTTCGCCTGTAGGGGAAGTGCTGATTGAGAAGAGCGTCAAAGGCTATAAAGAGATTGAATATGAAGTGATCCGGGACCGGAATGATACTGCCATCACAGTCTGTAATATGGAAAACATTGATCCCGTCGGTATCCATACAGGTGACTCCATTGTCGTATGTCCCTCCCAGACGCTGACAAACAAGGAATACCATATGCTGCGGGACAGCGCGCTGAAAATCATCCGTGCGCTGAAAATCGAAGGCGGCTGCAATGTACAGTTCGCTTTGGATCCGCACTCTTTTCAATACTATCTGATCGAAGTCAACCCCCGCGTCTCCCGCTCCTCCGCACTGGCATCCAAAGCCAGTGGTTATCCGATCGCCCGGGTGTCCGCAAAGATCGGCGTCGGCATGACGCTTGACGAGATTCGTATCGCAAATACACCGGCATCCTTTGAACCCACGCTGGATTATGTGGTGAGTAAGCTTCCGCGTTTCCCCTTTGATAAGTTTGCCGACGCAAACAACACGCTGTCAACCCAAATGAAAGCGACCGGCGAGGTCATGAGCATCGGCCGGAATTTTGAGGAGAGCCTGCTGAAAGGAATCCGATCCCTGGAGATCGGAGCATACCATCTGCACCTGAAGAAGTTCGACGGCCGGAGTGAAGAGGATCTCCTGGCATATATTGGCAACGGAACAGACGATCGGATCTTCGCCATTGCGGAACTGTTCCGCCTGGGCTGCGTTATGGAGAAAATCGCAGGCGCTACGGCGATTGATCGTTTCTTCCTGCAGAAAATCCGCCGGATTACAGAACTGGAACAGGAATTGGCAGCCTGCCCGGGAGATCCGGCCGTGCTACGAGAAGCTAAACAATCCGGTTTCTCAGATAGAGAGATCGGTGAGCTCTGGCATATGAGTGAACAGGAAGTCTTTGACATGCGGGAAGCCTGCAGCATTCTTCCTGTCTATAAGATGATCGACACCTGCGCGTCTGAGTTTGACAGCTACATTCCATACTTCTATTCTACGTACGAAGTAGAGAACGAATCCATAGTTTCGGATCGGAAAAAAATAGTTGTGCTGGGTTCCGGGCCTATCCGGATCGGCCAGGGCGTGGAGTTTGACTATTCCACGGTGCATGCGGTCCGCACGATCCGGCAGGCAGGCTATGAAGCAATCATTATCAACAACAACCCTGAAACGGTCTCCACTGACTATACCTGTTCTGACAAGCTGTATTTTGAACCGCTCTGTACAGAGGACGTCATGAACATTCTCCACTTGGAAAAGCCGGAAGGGGTGATCGTTACTTTCGGTGGACAGACGGCTGTCAACCTGGCCAGGCCGCTGCATGAACGCGGCGTCCGGATCATTGGCACAGGCTGCGAAGCAATTGACCGCGCGGAGGACCGGGGTCTTTTTGAAAAACTGCTGTCATCTCTGCATATTCCTCAACCGAAGGGCCAGGCAGTAACCTGTGTTGATGAAGGCATACGGGTGGCACGGGAAATCGGTTATCCCGTCCTGGTGCGTCCGAGCTTTGTGCTCGGGGGACGTGCCATGACCATTGTGGCAAAAGAAGAAGCTATGGCGGAATATCTTCGCACCGCAGTAGAAGTAGATGCAGACAAGCCCGTGCTGGTAGACCACTATATCCGCGGTAAAGAGGTGGAAGTGGACGCTGTATGTGACGGGCGCAATGTGTTTGTTCCCGGAATCATGGAGCTGGTAGAGCGCACCGGCGTTCACTCAGGGGATTCGATCAGCGTCTATCCGTCTTACAGCCTCTCCGACAGCGTGAAGCAGACAATACTGGACTATGCGGAAAAACTGGGGAGGGGCATCGGGATTATCGGCCTGTACAATATCCAGTTCATTGTTGATCCGAAGGACAAGGTATATATCATCGAAGTGAATCCGCGTTCATCCAGGACGGTTCCGTTCCTGTCAAAAGCAACCGGATACAGCCTGGCGGATATGGGCACGCTGGCCATGCTGGGCGTTTCCCTGAGGGAACAGGGAATCTTCCGGCGCTATCCGGAGGAAAAAAAGCGTTACTATGTCAAAGTTCCCGCATTCTCGTTTTCCAAGCTGCGGGGAATGGACGCGTATCTTTCTCCTGAAATGAAATCAACTGGTGAGGCAATCGGCTATGATGCCAAACTGCACCGGGCCATTTATAAAGCCATGACCGCCGCAGGGATGAAACTGAAAAACTACGGCACAGTACTGGTAAGCGTCGCCGATGAAGATAAAGAAGAAACTGTCTCCCTGATCCGCAGGTTCTATAAGATGGGCTTTAATATCGAAGCAACGCCGCAGACGGGCAGACTGCTGATTGAAAACGGCATCCGCACCCGGATCCTTCCCAAGCCCAGCGAGGGAAGCACAGCTTTGACCGACGCGATCCGCGCCGGCTACATCAGCTATGTCATCAATACCCGGGCAATCCAGTCCGGTACCCATCAGGGAGACGGCGCCGCTGTCCGCAGATGTGCCGCCCAGAACAACACAACCATGCTGACAAGCCTGGATACGGTGAGGATGCTTCTTGATGTGCTGGAAGAAATGACCATGAAAATTTCCGTCATAAACTCTTGACGATAAGATCACTAAAAGTAGTTAATGCAGTAAGCTGTCTATTGGTAAAAATATCTGCATACTCTGTCATTCCAAATGCTGGAGGACTAAACCATCTGGGATTTTCCGGCATTGGACCAGATGGATAATCTTCTGGCCTTGATACTTTTGCGGCCAAAGCCTGTTCTGAATCAGGCGAAAGATATAACCGACCATCATTCTCCGTCACCCGCCCGGCGCGGATCATATCGAAGATCTCACAGCCCCAAGCAGGATTCTCCCACCACTCCCTGGCGAGCAGGTTCAGCCGGTCGCGGACCAGAACTACAACAGCTTCCGGACCGGAAACCAGATCTGGCGAGGACAGCACCGGCAGGATATCGCCGGAAGCATCCACTGGACGAAGCAGCATCCGAATCCCCATTCAGAAGATATGAACGGTTATGGTATAATGATTTAATCTTTTCCGGAGAAACCAACCCGGGATTTGTGAGGTTACATATGGAGATTAGAGAATACAAGGATATCAAAGAAGAAGAAATCCACCGACTCTATTCCGCCGTCGGATGGACTGTATATACAGAAAATATGGCAGCATTGCGACATGGCTATGAGCATTCATTGTTAGTCCTGGCCGCCTATGAAGGCGATGAACTGCTCGGTATCATTCGGGCGGTCGGTGATGGATATACGATTGTATTCATACAGGATATCCTTGTTTATCCTGGACGACAGCATCAAGGCATCGGGACAGCGTTGCTGAAAGCTATGCTTGCCCGATATCCGGATGTACGACAAATCGAGTTAACAACCGACAACCTTCCTCAAACAATTGCCTTCTATAAATCAATTGGTTTCCGCGAATTCTCGGAGCTTGGTTACTGTGGTTTCATGAGAGGCTGACAGCATCATATTCCAGCGCCCGTACGGAACCCTACGAACGCGAACCCGTCGGACAGGCTGTGCCGACGCGCCGATCCCGTCTCCTCCGGCACCCCGGAGGCCAGCCACCGGTCGATATCGACATCCGCGAAGATCACCAGGCAGGCGTCTCCGGGATTCACCTCGAACGGCACCGGCATGAAGACCGGCACATCAGCCAGCACGGGATATACCAGAGAACCCATCCGGACCGCGGGCTGAATCTCCGCGGTCTGTTTTTCCGCGTCGAAGGAGACGACGTTTCCCGGCAATGCGCAGTGCAGCGACGAAAAGAAATCCCGCTTCAGCGCGTCGCGCTCAGCGGGGGAAAGGGATTTATACTCACTCATCTCAACACCTCTGCCAGCAATTCACACTTCCACGGCCCGGATCCCGTATCCGCGTCCACCAGCCGGCTCCGGATGATCCCCCGGAAGGAAATCTCCTTCCACCGGACCTCCGCCGTCTGTCCCGGTCGCCAACCGGAGACGGAACACGAAAGGATTGCCAGCTTTCCGCCGTTCACGAAGGCAGGCGCGTCGGTCAGGTCGCTCTCCGCGATCGTCACCGGGTTCGGCAGACCGCCGGGCACGATGATCATCAGGCCGGAAGGCGTCAGCATAGACCGAAGAGTGGAGAGTTGAGAGTTAAGAGTGGAGAGTGATTCAACAATACACTCTGAAGCTCTGCCAAAGAAGGACTGCGGACGGACGGACGCGGGATCGGATTCCGGAACGTTCAGCAACTGAATCCCCGTGCCGGAGGCCAACAGGATCCGCCGGACGGTATCAGAGACGGACGTTCCCGCCGGTACAGTCAGGGATACGACAGATTCCCAAAGATCCAGCCCCAGGGAGATGGAAACCGACGTCAGGATCCCTTCCGGGACCGGACGGCGGTATACGTCCGACACAGCGCCGGACACCAGGCACGACTCCCCGCAGGAAACAGCAATTTCCCGGCACCGGAAAAGCCGCAACGCGGCCTCATCCGGCAGATTCCACAGTTCCAGCGTGAACAGCGCCGGGAACAGGGACAGGTCGTCCTGCCCGGACAGCTGCGCCCGGCCGGAAAAGGAAAGCGGCTCGCCGTCGGCAGTGACGGTGAGCATACGGGACAAAGAATTCATCATGCGGTTTCTCCTGCCATGAACATATCATGAAACAAAACGCCGGCATATAAAAAAAGCGTTGCTGTATCCGCCGGAATATGATAATGTCAGTATTAAAGAAAGGCATCAGAAAACAATATGAATTTATAGAGGACATGTGAAGGAGGATATCTATGAAAAGCAGGATCCTGGCACTGATTCTTGTCATGTTGATGATCCCGTGTCTCGCATTTGCGGAAGAGACAAACAGTCCGGAACGGATGTATATTCATCTTGTTGTTGACGATGAAGCCGTGACGCCTCCCGGATCGACAGAAAACGGAATCGGCGCGTATATTATCAACGGCGTGCTGTATCTTCCTGCCGGCGTTATTCCGGCATCCATGGGCCTGGAGGTCTCTTTTGACGATGAAACAAACACCCTTTATGTCAACACGAAGACCGAAACGGAAGCCCCTTCTCACTGCTGGGTGCTGACAGACGTTGTTCATGAGGTGGATGAAAACGAACAGGAAGGCCCGAGAACCTGGCTTTATGAATATAAGGACATCGAAAACGGCGGAAGATACATCATTGATTATACCTGGCGGTACAATGATGAATACTCCCACTATACCGCAATCGGGGAGCTTACCAATCCGCCTGCGTACATTCAGCCGGATCAGCTCTTTATACTGAATTTTAAAGTGTATAACGAAAACGTGGTCGGAGACCGGGGCTGGGGTATCATGCATATGGGATATATCCAGTACGACAGCGACGCGAACCATTATGCCGGCACGCAGGGATTCCATAACTATGAAAACGGGGAAGCCACATCGCGCTCGGACACCTATAATGCCCAGGACGGAGACCGGGCCTGGCAGATGTGGGCCAGGTTCCCGGAAGGTGTAGCCGGGGAAACCATCAGCTTTACCGGAGAGTTCCACAGGGGCAACAAATCCCCGATCAGGACCACATGGACTTATGTCTGGGCTGATTAAAACACGGCGCAGCATACGTTGCGCCGGAACACAATTCAGATCAGAGTATGATGCTTTTTCTTTTTCACTGACGGCGTTCTTCGCCAGGGTGCAGATTATATTCATTAAGTACTAATATTACCTCAAACACATACATGGCGCAATAATCATCCCCGGAAACGGGGATGGTTTTATCTCCTTTTTTGCTTCTGAAAGCCGGGGATCCCGGAAGACTTATTCTTCCATACACCTTCGGAAGATCGTTTTTTCATGGTGCGGCGCTGATTCAAACCGGATCAGAGTTTTGCTGACGGGTGAAGAATGACCGCCGGAATGCATCTTGGTCGCATCTGAGTGCATCCTGGTCGTATGAATATTGAGTTTTGAACCGATTTATGGATAATGCGACAAGGAACCACACGATACCACCCGTGAAGGATTGAAAGGAAGTCTGAATGATGAAAACGGTGATACATGATCTTGGAAAAGATCAGAATGAAAAACTGCTTGCTTCCGCGGACCGGGTTGTCCATGCAGACGGCCGGTATGCGCCATGCCAGGGATGTTTCAAATGCTGGACTAAGCATCCTGCCGCCTGCGCCATGAAGGACGAACTTCATCAGGCCTGCAGGGTGCTGGGAACAGCCGACGATCTGACCATCATCACCGAAAACCTGTACGGATCATACAGCCCGGCAGTGAAAAACATCCTGGACAGGAGCATTGCGACTTCCACTCCGCTCAGCACGTACCGGAGCGGGCAGATGCACCATACGCTCCGTTACGGGAAACGGAATTGCCTTCCGGAACCACAGAATCTGCCGCAAACTTGCCGGCTGCCGACTTCTGTTTCTTTTCAGCAGGCACCGGTTTTCCGGCATTCACTTCATTCCTTGGAGCGTCAGAATTCTGAAACGCCTGTTCCAGATCGTCCGCCCACTGATTCAATCTCCGCGCAACCGACCGCATCTCTGCAAGTCCGGCGCGCAGACCTTCCAGTTTATCCATCTCTTTTTCCTTTCCGTTATCAGTCCGACCCCGTATCCCGGGACTCATGGATCTCCACAGCATCCACATCCGTGCCGACCGGCGTGAGCACCAGCACCGAATACCGGTCCCCCACAAACCAAGCAGACGACTGCGAAGCGTAGTCCGAGCCGTCTTCAGCACAGCTTCCTTTCCGCCGTCCGGCCTGGACACACTGACGCGGATCCGTTGTCTGAGCCGCATTTATCTTTCACCCTTTCCGCAGGAAGATAATCCTTGCAAATAGGCGAAATAAAAAAACGGCCCGGATTTAAACCCGGACGTAAAAGACGTAAAAAAACGGCTGATCCGAAGACCAGCCAAATTAATATATACAATTCTTCGAAATCTCTTTGGTGCCCATTCTAAGTTTTCCTTTAGAACACCTTCGCCTCACTGTAAAACCACATATTTAATATAATGACCAATATTCTACCATGTTACCATCCAGTACAATCAACGATTTGTCCGTTTGCCATGCATAGCAATCTCCACTCGGGTCGTCCTCGATAGACATCCATCTTCCATTCAAAGCGCCCATAAATGTTGTTTGGTGCGGAGTTCCGTAAGCCCGAGTCAAAACAGAACGATACTGTTCTATCTTTCCTTCAGAGATTATCGCACTGAACGCGTTAACCTTATTATCCTCATCCTCATCCAAAGCCAGTTTAGCTCTAATTAGATTATCCGGTGTCAAATCCAAACTCCAGAAATATACCTGCGTATCAGATACACGAATAATCACACCCAGATCACAACCCAAATCCTTACAGCCGATATAAATATACCGAGCATTAATATCATCAAACGAGTCACCTTGGTACAAGCCAAAAACCCTGTGAGCACCAATTTATAAGCTTTCCAGCCGACGATTTTGACCACCGTTTTGACCACTTACACTACGTTTTACAGCGTTTTATGACGTGTTAATAGGTACCGAAGATGTAAAATATGGTCAAATCATCAAAATCTTCAAAAACCCGCTAAGCTTTGAAAAATAAAGAAAAGAAGCACTTTTCAGTGCTTCTTTCTTGGTGAGCCCGGCGGGATTCATCCGTTCGCTCAATCGTCGCCTCTCGCGCTTGGAGCGCGCTCGATGCTCGTTTCGCGCCAACAAACTCAGGTCGCTTGCCTTCGGCACTCCCCACCGGGGAGACGCTTCCTTCGTTTGCCCACTCCCTACGGTCGTGTGTTCGAATCCTCGCCGGAGCTGAAAGCAAGCAGAACAGCCACCCGTAAAGGGTGGCTGTTCTGTTTGGTGAGCCCGGCGGGATTCGAACCCACGACCTTTTGATTCGTAGTCAAACACTCTATCCAGCTGAGCTACGAGCCCACATGCTGTTCGACAGCTCAGATATATTAGCACAGGCGGGCGGGCATGTCAAATGTTTTTTTGACATGATGCCAGCACATATCGTATATTATTTGAAACACCTCACTATGATGGATCAGGAATGACAGGAATGGCTGCTTTGAAAACAGCTGCTCTGCGAAAGGAAGTACAGAAATGGGAAAAGTTTTCAGTGTGCAGGACAGGCAGGCTGTATTTGAATTTATCCGGTCCATTGCCGCAGAGTGTGACAGGATTGTCGCATTGGTCCAGGTGGGATCCGGGGCAAACGGGTTTCATGACGAGCATTCGGACCTGGATTTTGTGGTCGCCCTGGATTCGGGAAAATCCATGCCTGAAGTCATGGAATATATGCATCGGGAGATCTCTGCGAAATATGAACTGGCGTTCTTTACCCAGGATGAGTCCCGGCATCTCCAGAATTACATCTTGTCTGATCTTCTTGAAATCGACCTCGGATACGGCACATATGAACACGCGGCAGCATTGAAACCGGCATTCAAAGTCCTGTTTGATCATTCCGGCATTGTAGAGGAAAAGATGGTACGGTCCCGGGAATGGATGGATGACAGCATTTACAGCGATAAGCAAAAGAAGGATATCGAAAAGGCGCGTAATGTCGTCTGGTTTTTCCTGATGCATGCCGCGGTTGCGATTCACCGCGGGAACTGTTTCCGGGCTGTCGGGGAAATGGAGGCTGCCAGGGCCCTGTATATT
>JAEEGL013715931.1_pt1 | contig 10449 bp, 8 predicted proteins | sample 9134231 | NCBI WGS metagenome assembly JAEEGL01 (sample SAMN16246548, study PRJNA631951) | gut metagenome | biome: gut microbiome; feature: rumen; material: fiber-attached | host: Bos | place: Iran: Karaj | collected 2018-10 | reverse complement strand
TCAGGTCCCCCAGGTTCTGCTGCCGGGCGATAAAGTATTTCTGGCTCCGGCCGATGATGATGATCATCAGGATCATGGCAAGGACCGTGGAAGCCACCGAGGTACCTGCCATGATCCAGTTTGTAATGACCATCATGATCAGACAGCCGACAAACTGGGCGACGGAGGACACAATGGTTGCCAGGGAATTGGACAGGGAAAAGCTGATCGTATCCACATCATTGGTAATCCGGGAAAGCACATCCCCGTGTTCGTGAAAGTTAAAATAGCTCAGGGGCAGCCGGTTGATTTTTTCCACAATGTCCCTGCGCATCCGTTTGGACAACCGCTGGCTGAAGCCAGCCATCAGGTAATGCTGCAGGAAGGTCAGCAGGGCACTGACGGCATAGATCACTGCCAGCAGGATGCCCGTTCGGGCAATTCCGGCCATATCAATACCGGACATCAGCCCGGCTGTAATATAGTCCGTAATTTTGCTGATCTGCCGGGGACCGATGATGGTCAGCGCGGCACCTCCCGCGGCAAAAAGCAGGGAGATGATGACAACCGCCGCATCCTTCCGGCTGTAATTCAGCAAATCCCCCATGGCTTTTTTCATATTCCGGGGCTTTTCAGGCACGCCCCCGGGCCCGAAACGCGCATTGCGCCGGGCCTTTCCGCTTTGATTTCCGTGCATCAGGCTCCCTCCAGTTCCGTACGGGAGAGCTGCGATTCCGCAATCTCCCGGTAAATACTGCAATGCTCCATCAGTTCCTCATGGGTACCGATTCCGGCGACCTTTCCTTCCTCCAGGACCACAATCCGGTCCGCGTGCTTAATGGTACCGATTCGCTGGGCGACGATCAGGCAGGAAGTTCCTTTCAGGTCCGTGGCAAGGCGTTTCCGCAGAGCGGAATCCGTCCGGTAATCCAGGGCGGAGAAGGAATCGTCAAAAATGAGGATTTCCGGTTTCCTGGCAATGGTCCTGGCAATGGACAGGCGCTGTTTTTGTCCGCCGGACAGGTTTGCACCGCCCTGGGCGACAGTGGCGTCATATTCTCCCGGAAGCTTTTCGACGAAATCCGCGGCCTGGGCAATATCCAGGGCAGTTTTCCAGTCTTCTTCCGTGATGGGACGGCCGGTATCGCCGAAGGTCAGGTTTTCCTTTACCGATCCGGAAAAGAGGACTGCTTTCTGTGAAATATAACCGACTTTGGAATACAGCTGGCCGAACGTATACGTACGGATATCTTTTCCATCCAGCAGGATTTCACCTGCTGAAGGATCAAACAGGCGGGCCGCAAGGGAAACCAGCGTAGTTTTTCCGCTTCCGGTTGCACCGATAAAGGCGACTGTTTCACCGGGACGCACATCAAAGGAAATATCCTGCAGGCAGTCTTCCGACGCGTCCGCGTAACGGAAGGACACGTTCCGGAAGGACAGGCTGCCTTTTTCCGTACCTTTTGTTCCTTCGCCCTCCCGGACCCGGGGACGGGAGGCCAGCACTTCCTCGATCCGGGCGGCGGATACCTGCGCCCTGGGAAGCATCATAAAGATCATGACCATCATCATAAAGGACATGATCACATAGATGGCATAGGAGGAAAAGACCACGATTTCACTGAACATTTCCACCCGTTCCGCGATGGATGCCGGACCGAGAACGGGAATGCCGTTGACCAGGGAGGCTCCCAGCCAGTAGATGGCCAGGGAAAGGCCGCTCATGACCAGCGCAATGACCGGCATGAGCACCGCCAGATGCCGGGAGGTATACAGCTGGGTTGCCATCAGGTTTTGGTTGGCTTTTTCAAACTTGTCTTCCTGATATTTTTCCGCGTTGAAGGCGCGCACGATCCGAAGCCCTGTCAGGTTTTCCCTGGCGGATCGGTTTACATCATCGATCTGCTGCTGCACAATACGGAACTTCGGAAGCAGCAGGCGCATGAGGATCAGGATCACCGTCATGATCACCACCACGGCCGCGGCGGTTACCAGGGAAAGCTGCCAGTTTTTCCCTATGATTTTCAGCACGGCCCATACCGCCATGATGGGAGCTTTGATCATAACCTGCAGTCCCATGGCTACCAGCATCTGAATCTGCGTTACGTCATTGGTGGTGCGGGTGATCAGGCTGGCGGTGGAGAACCGCTTGATTTCCTCCGCGCCGAAATCCGTTACCCGATGAAAGACCCTCTCCCGGATGGTGAAGCTGAAGTTGGAGGCCAGCCTGGCAGCGAAATAGCCCACAATCACCGCCAGCAGTGTACTGCCCAGCGTGCACAGGAGCATTTTGCCCCCGGCGATCCAGATGTCAGACATGGCGCTGCCGGGAGTGACAATGAGGCGGGTAATATCACTCATGTAATCCGGCATGGTCAGATCCACCCAAACCTGGCCCGCTACCAGCAGCACACACAGGAAGGCATACCACCGATCCTGCCTGCGCATAAAACGAAATATTTTCCACATGGTCTACTTTGTCTCCTTGCATTGATTTCGAAGATAATCCTCCGCAATATTCAGCATTCTCTGATAGATGCGGATCAGGTTTTCCGTGTCTTCCCGGCCCAGACGGGACAGCAGCCCCGTTGTGGTTTTCACGGCCTCCAGCTGTTTTTCCCGGACCAGCTGACGGCCGGTATCGGACAGGGAGACCATGATTCCGCGCCGGTCCGACGGATTCATTACACGGCATGCATATCCTTTTTTCTCCAGGGAATTCAGCAGATTGGCCACACCGCCGGAGCCGATGCCCATCACTTTGCCCAGTTCACCGGCTGAGATGGGTTTCTGCTTTTCATTCAGGCAGTACATTACTCCGAATTCTCCCATTGAAAGGCATCGGGCATTCTGATGGACCGGTTTTCTTTGGGATTTGGTCAGCAGTTCAAGCAGTTTTTCCGCGGCCTGGCGGAAATAAATCTCATCTTCCAAGCATCTCACCTCATGAGAGATTATATTCAGGACGATGGACTTGTCAATATGGCATTTTTCTTATATTCTTTTTCTGAGATACCGGCAGCCGGATCCGTAAAAAACGGGATGCTTCCGGTAAAAGAATTCTTCTCCCAAAGAAAAAAAGGCGGCCGGGATGGGAACATTCCGCCGGAACGATCGTCCAACACAGTGAAAGGAAAAGGAGGAATCACTGATGAAAAGCAACCGTATTCTGACCGCGTTGGTTCTGGTTCTGCTGTTTTCCGCGGTACTGATGACCTGTGCTTTGGCCATGGAGGTTCATCCTGTTCCGGTGGACCATGACCGGACGGACCTGGCAAACGGGAGTTACTCCCTGACCGTCAAAAGCGCGGACCGGATCGCCGGAAGCAACTATTTCATCGCGGTGCTGTATCAGCAGGATGTCTATGACGGGGAGCGGATCCAGGCGCTGGCACCGGGGGATACTGTATACGCAGATGACCGAAAATGGACCGTAAAGGAAATCGTTCTCCATCCTGCCGGGGAAGATCCGGCCGCAGGGGTGACGCTGGAGGTTTTTACGGAGGAAGAACCGGACAGCTATCTGGTTTTCAATCCCCGGGAGGACGGAACCTACGCTGCTGTGATCAACGACTGGATTCCTGTTACGCTGCTGGGATCGGTGAAGGTTACGCTTCCGCTGGGGGATGGTTTTGAGTATATCCGCATTTCTTCCGGGGAAGAGGAGGATCCGGCAGGGGAAGCGGAACTGAAGGGTGACCTGGATCTCTTTGGAGGGGATTCCTTTACTGCCTATAATACCACCTGTGAATTCCGGAACGGCGGGTTGGTTCGGGTGACCCATGCCGATTACCCCCAGGGCCCGGCGGAATACGAAGAGACGCTGCCTGTACCGGTATGGAAATTCTGCCACGGCCTGCGGGACGGCCTGGATATCGCGGTGATTACAGGCTGGCGCTCGGATTGTGAGGAAGGGAGCATACAGGTTGAAATGACTCCCGAAGAAACGGAAGAGATCCGCCGCCTGGCAATCAACGGAATGGTTACCGCCAAAGGCAGCGATGAATCAGTTACCGGAGGCACATGGTTTTATCGCTTTGAAACGCCGGGAGGAAAGCATCTGCTGACGATTGAACTGTACAAAGGGATGATTGTTGCCGCTGACGGCATGTACCGTTACAAATAAAAAATAAAACAGGGACCCAAATGGGCGGATTCCGACAGGGAAGGATCAGGACCGGATACTTACCCTGTTTTTTCCGTCCTTTTTGCCTTTGTATAATTCCTCGTCCGCCGTATTGATCCATTCGTCAATACTCTGGCCTTCCCCGTACCAGGCTGCGCCGATGGTGACGGTCACCCGCAGCTTTTCTCCCTGGTATTCGAAGGGCCAGGATCCGACTTCTTTCTGTATTTTATAAAGAATATCCAGGTTCTTTCTGCTGCCGGCGAGAAGGAATTCCTCTCCGCCCCACCGGCATACTTCGATGCCTTCCAGCTGACGGAAGATTCCCGCGATGGTTTTCAGGATATAATCTCCGCAGTTATGCCCGCGGGTGTCGTTGGTCTGTTTGAAATCATCCAGGTCGGCAATGGCCAGCCAGCTGTTTCGGTTCATGATTCTCGGAAACACGGAGGCTATATAATACCGGTTTGGCAAACCTGTCAGCTTGTCATGCATGGCTTCGCTGGACAATTCCTCCTGGGACCGGACGGCCACCAGCACAAAAATCTGAAGGATGATCAGCATGATCACAAAAACGATAAACGCCCAGAAAAGCTGCAATCCCGCTTCAATGCTGTCCGGCAAGGTGTAGGGAGCGGGCCGGATAAAAGATATGATCAGGGAACCGATGTAAACCAGTCCGGCCAGCGGTGCAAGCCGGACGCTGGGGACGGTCGCCACCCGCGTGGAGTGCCCCACATATTCCGCATAGAAAAGCAGCACACAGATGCCAATCAGACTGATCTGAAAGCCTGCATTCCAGCCGATAAAGCAAACGGTCACTCCCATATGGATCACTATTTCCAGAAAGGTGGCAATGACGAAAGCTTTTTGTTTGCCGCGGCAGATCAGGAATTCCATTCCGACATAAAAGAGGATACTGGCCGCATTCGCCCAGATCATCGGGGTGACCCGGCAGAAGGTGAAAAGAATCAGCATGCAGGCATGAATCAGAAGGAACAATCCCGCCATGATGATGCACAGCCACTTTACGCGCTTTTCTGTCAACATTTCCATGCTATCTCTCCCCGCATTTTTCCTGCCGGATGACCGGCTGATTTGCAGAAGATTTTCCATCCTGAAAAGCTAAAACGGTTTCCGGATTCGCTTCATCCGGAACGGTGAAAAACGTCCTTTGAATCCGGACGGGTTTCCGGTCCGGCAAAATCAGCGATCAACAGATTCCAGCGAATTCATGATCCGGACAATCAGATCCCGGTCAGCGTCCGCATTTTCCTCCCGGCCGATTCCAAAGAACGCATAGATTGTGCTGCCTTTTCGAATCAGGAAATTGTTGCTGATCTGGGGTATGCCCTCTTTTTCATAGCTGAAACGATAGCCTTCCGCTTTTTCCTTTCCGGCCTGCAGGGAGAAAAACTCCAGCAGCCGGTAGCCATAGCCCTCGTAGGCTTTGCGGGTCAGCTGTTCATCCTTTTTTACCACTGTTTTCAGATCCGTGACCCAGGAAAGGAACAGGGGGGATTTTTTCCAGAGCGCCAGGAGAACGACGTGGTTTTCCCGGTCCCGGGCTCCCCACAGGAACGGGTTGGGCGATTTCCGGTACATTTCAAGCAGGGTCGTTTCCGACAGGATTTCAAATGAATCCGGAATCTGCAGCGAAAAGGTTTCGTTGATGATTTGCTTTTTCATGGCGGTTCCTTCCTGACGGAACAGATTTTCTCCGTCACGATCGTTTTGCCGGACTCCCGGGGTACGTTTTATTTTGCGTCTTTGACAATCTGTGGATCCAGTCAGGCTTCCCCTGCCGGTTTTTTCATTATACAGCAGCTTTCCTTCCGGATCAATCGGGGACCGCCCTGCTTCGGCAAACCGGAGGTTTTGCCCGGGAAGAATCCGGCTTCCCGGAAAATTGGTCATTGTAAAGGCGGGATTTATCTGGTAAAATTGCGATGGGAGTTCTGCATACAGTTTATATAATCTATTAAGCAGGGGATGTACAGATGCGCCTGACAGAGAGAATCAAAGCACTGATTTTCCGGAAAAAGCCGGAACCGGTTCAGAAGCCGGAAGAGCCGGAGCGCCCGGCACGGATAAAAAAAGTTTGCAGCGGATGCGGAAAGACGTTTTCCGTTGATCCGTCCTGGGAACATATACCGAATTACTGCAAGGAATGCAAAACCCGGTTTGTGCAGGAGAAGGAAAAGAAACAACGGGCGGGAACTCCCCGGAAAATCACCCGGAAATGCAGGACATGCGGCAGGTTTTTTACCTTTCCGAGCACGCTTCCTCATTATCCGAATTATTGCAGCAACTGCCGGAAAAGCCATCAGGCAGCCATGAAGGAAAAATACAGGAACCCATCGGCGGGAAAAAAGGGAAAGACCGGGGAGGTGAATCATCCATGAGTAAGCTGATTCGGAAGGTGCGCCAGACAAGTCCCATGCTGCGGATTCTCATTACCCTTGTGATCGGTGCTGTTCTCGGAATCCTGGCTCCGGGAATTACGTTTTTCGAAATGATGGGGTCTGTATTTGTCGGGGCTCTGAAAGCAATTGCCCCGATTCTTGTGTTTGTTTTGGTTATTTCCTCCCTGACACAAAGCAAAGCCGGGCTGGACAGGCGATTCGGCACCGTGATTTTCCTGTATCTGCTGTCCACCGTTCTTGCCGGTGTGGTGGCGGTGTCGGCCTGCTTCCTGTTCCCGCTTAAGGTACCGCTGCCGATGAAAGTGGAAGAAGTGACCGGAACGCCGACCAGCGTCTGGGTGGCTTTGGGGAACCTGGTGATCGGGATGGTCAGCAATCCTGTGGCGGCGCTGGCGGAGGCAAACTATATCAGCATTCTGTTCTGGGCTGTGCTGCTGGGGCTGATCTTCCGGAAAAAGGCTTCCGAATCCATGGTTCAGGTGATTTCCGACCTGTCGGACGGCATTTCAAAGCTGGTAAGCTGGATTATCAGCCTGGCGCCTTTGGGTATTATGGGGTTGATTTACAATACGGTTTCGCACCACGGGATTTCCATCTTTGCCGATTACGGGAAGCTGCTGCTCCTGCTGGTCGGTACGATGCTGGTGTGCGCGCTGGTGCTGAATCCCCTGCTGGTTTTCCTGGCGATCCGGAGGAATCCCTATCCGCTGGTTTTCCGGTGCCTGAAGGAAAGCGCGGTGATGGCGTTCTTCATGCGTTCTTCCGCGGCAAACATCCCGGTGAATATGAAGCTTTGCAAGAAACTTGGACTGGATGAGGAAGTGTATTCCGTATCCATTCCGCTGGGCGCCACCATCAATATGGACGGAGCGGCGGTGGTGATTTCCATTCTGGCCATGACGGCTGCCTATACGGTGGGCGTGAAGGTTGACCTGGCATCCGCGATTGTTCTTTCGCTGGTATCAACCATAGCAGCCTGCGGAACATCCGGTGTGGCCGGTGGATCGCTGCTGCTTGTACCGCTGGCCTGTTCCGTTTTCGGCGTTCCTCCGGACGCGGGTATGGCGATGGTGGGCGTCGGGTATGTGATCAACGCGATTCAGGATTCCTTTGAAACAGCTTTGAATTCGTCCGGAGACGTGCTGTTTACCGCCACTGCGGAATACCGCCAGTGGCGCCGGACCGGGAAAAGCCTGCCCCGCTTCCTCGGAGGAACTACGGAAACAGAGATTTAGGGAGAGTGCAGTTTTATGAAGACCATCAAATCTGTATACAAAATCGGTCACGGCCCCTCCAGCTCCCATACGGTGGGTCCCTACCGGGCGGCTGTGCTGATCCGGAAACGCTATCCGGAGGCGGATGGCTTCAGGGTTACACTCTTTGGCTCCCTGGCGTTTACCGGGGAGGGACACGGAACCGGGAAGGCGATCCTGAGCGGCCTTCCCGGGGCAAAGATCCTGTTTAACCGGAAGGAAACGGATCTTCCGCATCCGAATACCATGCTGTTTGAAGCTTTCCGGGAGGGAAAAACCATCGGAACCAACCGGGTGTTCAGCATCGGCGGCGGAAATATCCGTTTTGAAGGTGAAACCTCGGAGGAAGAAAAGGAAGTTTATTCCCAGAAAAATTTCACTGAGATTCTGGAAACCTGCAAAGAGAAAAAAATATCCCTCTGCCGGTTCATCACGCAAATGGAGGATGACGGGCTGAGGGAATACCTGAAAACGGTATGGCAGGCCATGAAAGAATCCGTTGTTCGCGGCCTGGCTGCGGAGGGAACGCTGCCCGGGGGGCTCGGCGTGGCCCGGAAGGCCGGAACGCTGTTCCGGAAGCGCTGCTACAATGAAAGCGCGGATGTGGCCATGAACCGCATCATCGCGGCCTATGCCTATGCGGTCAGCGAAGAAAACGCGGATGAACATATTGTAGTGACGGCGCCGACCTGCGGAAGCTGCGGGGTTCTGCCAGCCGTGATGTACTATATGGAAACAGACCGGGGCTTTCCGGAGGAGGAAATCCTGAGCGCGCTGGCGGTGGCAGGCCTGGTGGGCAACGTGATCCGCACCAATGCCAGCATTTCCGGCGCGGAATGCGGATGCCAGGCAGAAATCGGCAGCGCCTGTTCCATGACGGCGGCGGCGCTGGCGTCTTTGTACGGCCTGAACACGGACCAGATCGAATATGCTGCGGAGATTGCCATGGAGCACAACCTGGGGCTGACCTGTGACCCGGTGAAGGGCCTGGTTCAGATTCCCTGTATCGAACGCAACGCCGTTGCGGCCATGCGGGCGATCAGTTCCGTGAACCTGTCCAGGTTCCTGTATGAAACCCGGAAGATTTCCTTTGACGAGGTGGTGGCGACCATGTACCGCACCGGGAAGGATATGGACGAGAAATACCGGGAAACAAGCCACGGCGGACTGGCGCAGATCTATACCGGGTATCAGGGATAACCGATCCGCGGAAAGCCCGCCGGGCAATCCGACGGATCAGTGCTGAATCTGCGCGCCTTTCTGCGCCATCTGCTTCGCAACTGCCGGGGCCAGGTAACGGACGACCGCGGGAATCAGTTCGTGATCAAAGTTTTCACGCACATCGCATTTTTCCCCGATGACCAGGGTGGATTCGCATCCCGGACGGCAGGCAGGCCAGGCGGGAAGGGTATCGTGTCCGGGCTGGCCGGTCCGGGCGAAGGCCATGACGCTGCCGAAAACCTGCTCCTGGACCCTTTCCGCGGTGCTGTTGTCGCCGTCTGGCCGGTGGGTATGCTCCACCAGGTCGATATTGTGGAATACATAGGGAATATCGCTGCAATGCCAGGGAGGCGTGGAGCCGCAGAGGGGCTGGTCCAGGCTGAACAGGTAGGAGAAGGTGCAGTCGTTCAGCGCGGAACGCCGGGCAATATACTCAATTTCCGGGCTGCGGAAAATGTAATCCAGCTGCAGGAGGTCGATGAGTTCCCGCTCCGGATAGGCTTTGCGGAACAGGGGAACCAGGAGGTCCGCCGCCTCATCGCCGGCGATGCCGCGCAGGATTTCCTGCTGTTGCGGCCCGGACAGGGAAGCCCTGTCAAAGGGCGGGGGCGCAAAGGAAAAGAACTCGCTGAAAACGCTGCCAACCATCAGCGGGATATGCCGGGTTTCTTTCCGGAACCCGACCCGGCAGGGATCGCCGGCATAAAACGCGTTTGGGTGCGGTTTGCAGCCCACATACTTTCCTGCCTTCTGAAAAGCGGCCCGGAGCTTCAGATACGCCCGGGCAAGCCGCCGGTAATCCACTGTTTCCAGGTCGTGAACGGAGGACAGGCCCAGTTCGGCCAGGAGGGCTTCGGCCATTTCCCGGCCAGAGTTCTGCTCGTCCGCCAGCATGCCGATGACGCCGCTCATATTGATTCCTTTGGCGTACAGGCCGTCCGCCGCGGGCGTCTGCAGCAGGGTTGTGACTTTTGCCCCACCGCCGGACTGGCCGAATACCGTAACGTTTGCCGGATCGCCGCCGAAGGCGGCGATGTTTTCATGCACCCATTGCAGGGCCGCGATGAGATCATCCGTGCCGGCATTGGCGGAGTTTGAGTACTCCGTGCCGAAATCGGAAAGATCAAAATAGCCCAGGATATTCAGCCGGTGATTGACGGTAACCACCACGGCATCGCCGAGCCGGGCCATGTTTGCACCGTCATAAGCTACCTGTTCGATGGCGGAGCCGGCTTCGAATCCGCCTCCGTGCAGCCATACCAGAACGGGCCGCCCCCGGTCATCCGGCGCGGGGGTCCAGATATTCAGGTTCAGGCAGTCCTCATCCATGGGCCAGAATCTGTGGGGAACATAAAGCTCACCGCCCGGCCTGTCGTTTGTCATCAGCGGGCAGACATAGCCGTAGCTGGCGGCGTCAAAAACGTTTTCCCATTTTTCAACGGGT
>JAEEGL012779588.1_pt1 | contig 10449 bp, 6 predicted proteins | sample 9134231 | NCBI WGS metagenome assembly JAEEGL01 (sample SAMN16246548, study PRJNA631951) | gut metagenome | biome: gut microbiome; feature: rumen; material: fiber-attached | host: Bos | place: Iran: Karaj | collected 2018-10 | reverse complement strand
TTGTCAAATATGATGCTTTCGTAAGCCAGCATCGACTTTAGATCTGTCGGAACCTTGGCTACATTTACGCCTTCGTAATTAACTCCGGCCGCCTTCAGAACCGCCTCGAAGGCCTCGTCCTTATTACCGTGGCCGTAAACAACGAGCACTGCCGGTGCATCGCTGACAGCCGTAAATACATTGAAGGAGTTGTTGTCCGGATTCTGATCTCCTACTGCATCAACCGTTATCGTGAAGCTCTGGGAATTGTCTCCCTCAACGGTCTGTCTGAAGGCGAATCTGTTATTTCCCTTCGAGAGGGTCGCCTCCATCTCGTAAGCCTTGCCGCTTCCGTCGGTCAGTGTCAGCTTTGCCTCTGTATCAATGTTGCTGACAACTGTTACATTTATTGTGAACTGCTCGCCAAAGCTTACTCTGTCAGGAAGGGTCGCATTTTCGATGTAAACGTCATCTATCTCCTCTTCCTCGATAAGTATGCTTCGAAGCTCTATCTCACCGCCTGTTATTGCGGCAGCTGTATTCATGATATTTCCTTCGGTCTCTCTACCGTCGGTAACGATGACAATTCTGCCAGCACTTTCCGAAGGTATCATGGAGAGCGCTCTTCCGACCGCCTGCTCAATATTTGTAGCATCGCCATCCACCTTGGACATAACGCCGCTATAGCCATCCGCCTTCGTTACAAACTGGTCGATCACCGAATCATCGCCGAAGGCAACAACACCGTACTGATCGTTCTTACCGATCTTCCTGATCTCGCGACCGAGGTATTTATTGATCTCCTCAAGGTGATCCTTGTTACTCTCCGAAAGGTCTACAAGAAATACAGTAGTCTGCACCTTCGCCTTTGTAGGAATGCTGAGTCCCAGGATGCTGAGCACCAGAAACGCCGCCATAACACATCTCATGACGATGTAGAACTTGCCTCTGTACCTCATGCCCCTGATGTAGATGATCAGCTCCAATAACATCAGAAGTATCGCAGCTATAACAAGATACTCGCTGAGGTTCTTTCTGATAAGTCCGCCAGAATAATCGCCTGTGCTTACATTTCCCTTTGCATCAGGTCTGCCGTCCGACTCAGACATCGGAAAACGTACAACATAATTCTCGGAAGCCTCGCCCGCAGAAACCGTAAATACGCCCGCCTCAGTCAGTCTTGTGGCAAGCACTGCCGAATCATAATCAGCCGAAGGATTGACCTGCAGAGTCTCACCTGCTGTATAAATATTATCAACAAGTATTCCCGAATCCGAAAGGTAGCTTACGGAATCCGCCATAAATATAGGGAATTCAGCCTTGAGTGGGAAGTCAGTCTCTCTTATATCAAAGCCGAGAACTATGTATCTTACGCCGTCCTTCTCACCGAAATAACCCACTGAACTGCCATTATGGTCGATAAAGCTGGTAGCCCATTCAGGAACCTTAAGCACAGCCGCTTCATTTACGCCCAGTGAAAAGTCTCCTATTCCATAGGTCAGCGCAGTCTCTCTTACAGTAATAAATACGCCCTCAAGCTTCTTCTCGATCTCAGCCCCATCAGCCGGGATACCAAACTTCATAACACCGGATACAGTACTCTTCTCAGCTTCATCGCCGCTCTTACCAGTGTAGTATTTCATACTGCTTCCGCTGTCGTAGATAACTATATTTGAATCGCTGTTCTTAACACTGCCGTCGTCCGCAGAGATACGGATAGTATGGCCTGTAACAGCCTGAAAAGCCTTCTCGATGTAGATATTTCCCTGGCCTATCAACATACCGTTCACATCATTGATCCTGGTCTTAACCGCATAAGCCTTATTGTCTCTCTCAAGACTGTCCTTACCGCCATCGGCAAAGCTTATTCCTGTGATCTCGATCCTTGCGTTCTGCCCTTTCCAGACCACATCATCAAATATAGCCGTCGCCGAAAGCCCTGCATCAGCCGAAAGGCTCTTGATACCGAGAACAGAGCCGTTCTCGTCGTAAAGCGTAACCTCAAAGGTTGCCGCACTGTTACCGAAATTGGTTATCCTTGATGCAAAATCATATATTTCCTCACCCTCGGCGCTGAGTCCGGTCGAAGAAAATGTTAGACTATATGCGGAAATATTTTCCGAGCCGCCGCCGTAGGTTCTCACCTCGGCATCAAGCTTATTTGTGTATTCATCAGTGGCTGCAGCACCGCTTCCATCCGTAAATATCACAACATGCAAAGGCTCGTCACCGCTTCCCTCCTGCATGGTCCTTACGATATCGAAGGCCGAATTGATATTTCCTTCCTCGTCGGTACAGCTGATAAGATCAAGAGCCTTCTTAACCTTATCCTTATCCTTTGAATTGGATATTCTTATATCCGTGGTACCTCCGGCCGTGATAATGGTAAAGCTTGTTGCGCCCGAGTCGTCAACCATGCCCTTCGCTTCTTCAATAGCTCTCTCAAGCCTGGTCTTGCCGCCTTCCTTATGCTGCATTCCGGCACTGGTATCGATGAGCATGAGCACGTTTGTTTCGGTCCTGCTCTTCGTTCTGATCTTCGGTGCCATGAGCGAGAGAATAAGAAGCACAACAATAAGAAGCTGGAGCAGAAGAAGTATATCCCTGACAAAACGGGACTTGGTGGTTCTGCTCATGGTCTTCTCAAACAGCTGCTTCCATAACAGATTTGAGGATATCTTCGTATCCTTTCCTCTCGGTCTGAGGAAGTATAAAATTATTATAAACGGCACAAATACAGTAAGTGCCAGTGGAAGTAAGGTACTAAATGTCATAAATCTCTCTCAGATCCTCAAATACTATCCTTTCCATGCTTTCATCGGTATATGTACGTCTGTAAAAAGCATGATATTTCTTAGCAAGCCTTTCAATGGTCTTGCAGAAGCTATTAAATGCATCGCGGTAATCATTGACTGTCTTCGCATCCATGGTCACTCTGATGCGGCTTGTCTCATCCTCCATATCTATCAGATTGTGGGTTCCCTCAAGAGTCGGAACCTTCTCCGACGGATCAAGGGTGTGGATGAGTATTACCTCCTGCTTGCAGTAATCAAGATATTTGAAAAGCTTTTCTATATTTTCTTCTCTCTTCTCGTCAGTAACAAAGGCCTCATCCCAGAGATCGGAAATAATGATCGTTATTCCCGCGCCTCTGTTCTTCATCTTTCTGACAGATGAGTATATGTCGGTCTCACCCTCGTAGCCTCTGGTATCAAGGAAATCCCTGATCCTTCTGAAGGCTTTCACGCCTCCCGAAACGCTGAGGGGTCTTTCCATCCTGTGGGTATCGTAGATATAAACATGATCATTACCCGAAAGTCCGATATAACCCAGTGCTGCAGCTATCTCGCCGGCAAGCTCTGATTTGGACGGCTCGCCGAAGTCCATGGACTTGCTCGTATCCAGGAGAATGTTGATGCAGGCTTCCCTTTCCTCAACATATTCCTTCACGAACAGTCTCTCGGTCCTGCCGTAGGCATTCCAGTCGATACGCCTTATGTCGTCGCCCTGCATGTATTCCCTGAAATCGGAAAACTCCGCAGAGGAACCCTTAGCAGCTGACTTTCTTGCGCCCTGCATAACGGAGGTACTCTTCTTATGAACGGCCAGCCTAAGTCTGCCGATTGTTTCGAAGTATTTTCTATCGATCATTATAATTGCTCCATATATTAATAACGGAAGTTCACGAGAAAAATAAATTCTCTCAGTTGTAACAAAATACGCCTTCGAGAACATATTTTTCTCGCAAACTGTTTATGATTACGCGATCAATTATTGATCATAGCAAATCACTTGGCGAGTATGCTTGCTATAACGTTGTCGGCGGTTACGCCGTCGCTGACAGCATCGAAGCTGAGGACGAGTCTGTGGCGGAGTGCTGGGTAAGCTGCATATTCCACATCCTCGAAAGAAACATTGTATCTTCCTTCCATGAAGGCTCTGGCCTTCGCACCTCTGATGATAGCCTGAGCTGCTCTCGGGCTGACACCTTCTCTGATGAACTTATTTTCAGCATGAGTTGCCATGATGATATCAAGTATCCTGTCCATAACTGCGTCTGCGATAGGGATAGTCTTTACAGCTTCCCTTACGGTAAGAAGTGTATCACGGTCGATAACTCTTGCAGCCGCCTCCCCTGTACTTCCCTCGGTAAGTCCCACGATTCCGCGGAGCTCTTCCTTGGTCGGGAAAGGAACAAGTATCTTGAACATGAATCGGTCGAGCTGAGCCTCAGGAAGAGGATAAGTTCCCTCTGTCTCTATAGGGTTCTCTGTGGCGAGAACGAAGAAAGGCTCGCTGATCATATAGCTTGTATTTCCTACTGTTACAGTATGCTCCTGCATGGCCTCAAGAAGCGCCGACTGTGTCTTAGGTGTCGCACGGTTAACCTCGTCCGCAAGGATGAGATTTGCAAATATAGGGCCCGGCTCGAAACGGAAGGTATTGCCCGACTCGCTGTGCTCTATGATATTTGTACCGGTGATATCACCCGGCATAAGGTCAGGTGTGAACTGTATTCTCTTGAAGGAAAGGCCGACAACCTTGCTGATCGTATTTACAAGCCTTGTTTTGCCGAGACCCGGCATACCTTCGAGAAGTACATTTCCTCCTGTAAGAAGAGCAAGGAGGGTCGTCCTTACGACATCCCTCTGCCCGATGATCTCTTTCGCTATCTCAGCCTCACACTGAGCTACTCTCTGCTGAAGTTCACTGTAATCCATGTTAATCCTCCAATAAGTTTCCAAAATAATCCTTTATGACATCCTCCATACCAGGAGGGTATTTGCCGCTTTCGATACCTTCGTAGGCTGTCTTCTCGTATTCGCCGATAACCTCTTCATAAGAAACGTGGTTGCCTGACCACGCAGGTCCATTGTTCGCGCTGCCGTAGCCGGATTCACCGTTTCCGCTGCCGTTACCGTTGATGTTTACATCTTCACTTCCCGGTATACTTACATAATCGTGGTCATTGTGAGCCGTTCCGTCACCGCGTCCGGTTCCCGGCTGATTGCCGCCACCGGGCTCATTGCCGCCACCCGGCTGATTGCCGCCGCCAGGCTGATTTCCACCACCCGGGTCCTCTGTACTCGTTCCGCCACCCGGTTCCTGTGTATCTGTTCCGCCAGGCTGCTGTGTATCTGTTCCGCCAGGCTGCTGTGTGTCTGTTCCGCCAGGCTGCTGTGTGTCTGTTCCGCCAGGCTGCTGTGTATCTGTTCCGCCAGGCTGCTGTGTATCTGTTCCGCCAGGCTGCTGTGTATCTGTTCCGCCAGGCTGCTGTGTGTCTGTTCCGCCAGGCTGCTGTGTATCTGTTCCACCAGGCTGCTGTGTATCTGTTCCACCAGGCTGCTGCGTATCTGTGCTGCCGGGCTGTCCGCTACCTGTATTTTGCTCGGTCGTGCTGTCTTCCTTCTTCTTTGCAGCTTCCTCCGCAGCCTGCCTCATTCTCTCAGCGCTTTCCGGATCGTTATCGATCTTTTCTTTCATATTTGCCATGTCATTCAGACTTTGGCTTATATCATCGTATTTAAAATCAAGCTTATCCTTAGCCGCCTGATAATCTTCCTCGTTCTCAGCTTTTTCAAGCTCCTGCTTTGAAGCCTCCAGCGACTCGATCATCTGCTCTATCTTCTTCTTTTCATCCTCTGTGAGGCTGCCCGAAAGCTCGTCCTTAAGCTTTTCAAGCTCCTTCTGCAGATCCTCTATTTCTTCCTTCTGTTTGTCGACCTTCTGCTCTATCTTGTGAAGAGTCTTAGCACGTGCCTTCGTCTTCGAAGGAATAAATATGGATGTTACAACCGCCGCGAAAAGGAAGGTAAATACGCATACCAGCTTTGGAAGTCCGTCATGCTTAACCCTGATGCGCTTCTCACCGGCTTTTGCAGCCTTAACTGCGTCCTTTCTCTGGAGTTCGTGGATCGCACCATCCTTATCGAGTCCTTCATAGGCGGTCACTATTCTCTCTCTGAAGCCTGCGCTGTCAATATCGAGAGCTGCATCTCTGTCGCCTATCTTCTTCACTATGCCCATCACAAGCCCTACAACAGCCGAAACACCGATAAGTATCGCTGCAACAAGATCTGCATAGAAGAACGGACGGATGAATGAATATATTTCCACCAGAAGTGCTGCGAGAAAACCTATCGAGAGACATATGACCATCCATCTGGTTATCCTGACCGCATTCATTTTGTTCTTATGCTTTTTTACGAGATTCTTTATATATTCCTTATCATTCATCTGATCACCGCCTTTAAAAATCAAAAACCGTTATCAAATCTTCTTACCCTTCAGCGGGTCGAGCCTCCTTGCCGAAAGCACTATGAAGAGTATTGTAAATACAACAAATATTATCGATGCCGCTATTATCCATCTGTGGTCCGAATTGACCTCCATATCCTCTATGCTCTTAAGCAGCTTGAAGGTATTTTCGCTGCCTGTTGAGATAGAGAAAAGTACACCGAAATACATTACCGGGTTCACAAGAAGGAATATGCTTGCCAACATCAGCTTCTCAAATACAACGTATTCAAGGAAGGCCATGAGCAGCGTTCCTACTGTCATGAAAAATACTATTACGAAGGAGAAGATGATCGCTGTCATAGATTTCTTACATACTGCGGAAGCATAGATTCCCACGCTTGCCAGGAAGAAGGCATAGATAGTTACCATCAAAAGGTAGAGGAAAAGTATGCCCCAGCTGAGGCTGCCGCTGACGAAGGAAACTGCCATGATCGGTACTGCTGCGATCGCAAACATCATGATCCTGACGATAACTGACATAAGCTTGCCCCAAACAATCTGGAATGGTCTGATAGAGGTTGTCAGCATGATGTCAAAGGTCTGTCTCTCCTTCTCTCCCGAGATCGATGCGCCGGTCATAACCGGAATGACGAAGCTCATTATCAGAAGCTCAGCCAGTCCCACCAGCGGGAAGAGCTTGCCGAACATATTGTAGTCGGCGGAATTCACATTTCCGTTACTCTTTCCGAAGATTGAGTTCAGGGATAATATGAAAGTCAGCATAAGTATCATTTCAAATACAAATATTTCTATGAAGTACCTTTTCCCTCTTGCAGTTATTTTTATTTCTCTTTTTGTTATCGGATTAACTTGCATTTTCTCTATTATCTCCTGTAAGCTGCATGAATAAAGTTTCAAGACTGTTCTCTTCCTTATGGAAGCCGGTGATGATTATACCGCTGGCCATAAGGGTCGCTATGAATCTGTTCATCTCCTCATCAGTTCCGTCGCAGGAAACTATGATCTGGTTCTCTCTTACGGATTCAAGGTTGGTTCCCGGGAACTCCTGCGTCTTCATCGCAGCCTGCGCGGTATCTCCCTTGATATCTATGATGATCCTTGCATTTTCGCGTCCTCTGCCGAGTATCATATCGATGGTACCTGCAGCAACGATCCTGCCCTGATTCATGATTCCGATACTGTTACACATCTCTGATAACTCAGAAAGAATGTGCGAACTGATTATTATCGTCTTGCCCATGCTCTGAAGATTCATGAGCAGCTCCTTCATCTCAACTCTCGCCCTCGGATCAAGTCCCGAAGAAGGCTCGTCGAGTATCAGAAGCTCCGGATTGTGCAGGAGGGCTCTGGCTACGCAGAGTCTCTGTTTCATGCCTCGTGAAAGCGAATCAACGTATTCGTCCACCTTGTCGGTAAGATTGACCAGCTCAAGAAGTCCGCCTGTCATACTGCTGACATCCCTGTAGCTTATACCATAAAGTGAACCGTAGAATTCCATGTATTCACTAACCTTCAGGTTGTCGTAAACGCCGAAGAAATCAGGCACATAGCCTATACATTTCTTGGCCACATTTGGTGCCGCATTCCTGTTCACGCCGTTGATCCAGATATCTCCGGAAGTTGGTCTGAGCAGTCCGCTGACCATCCTTATAGTTGTTGTTTTTCCGGCTCCGTTCGGTCCCACAAAACCGAAGAGGTCTCCCTTCGGAACATGAAGACTCACGCCCTTTACAGCCGGGAATTTATTATAATATTTTACGAGATTTGACAAATATAACATTTCTAACCCTCACCAAAATTACTAATCTATAGTTCCTATGCTGTAAATACATCCAAACGAAAGCTCGTTGATATCGCCTGTAGCAAAGCTATCATAATCCGAGGTGATTCCAATTATGATCTCGTCAGACTGATCACTGAGATCGTCAAGTGCAAGAAGGAGCGCTGCAAGCTCTCTGTAATCGATCCTGTCACTGTCCTTAAACCTCTCCGGAATCTCCGAATTGTCGCCCTTATAATAGTAATAATTTGAATATACGATATTTGAAGAAACCGCCAGCTTATCTCCGGCCTTAAGTCCCTTGGTAATAACCAGGGTGTCATCACTCAGGATGAGTATGTAATCGAAATCATACTCGGTTTCATTTTTCAGCGTTCCTGCTATTCCAACCGACCAGCCTGTATCGCCAAGTGTAAGCTTTCCAGAACCACTGTTCTCCGAAAGCCCTACAAAATATCCTTTATCAAAGGTCTTGTCGCCCACATGCTTTATTCTTGTGCGGCCACCTTCGAGAGAAACCGTATAATCTATCTCTTTTCTGCCGTTATAATTTCCGTAGCCCTTGAAAATAGTACCTATGCCGTTGATAGTGTCCTTAAGATCAACGCTTATGGTGCCGGATTTACTTGAAAATACAGACATATAAGTCTTTCTCATTCCGCTTCCGTCGGCGCTGGCTATGGTTACATTTGCGATATTATTTCTTGAAAGCTTGTATCTCTGACCGTAGACCACGATGATACCCACACAGATCATGGTCAATACCGGAATAGCGATCCAGAAGTATTCTCTCTTATTTGCCTTCTTAAGGATCAGGTAAAGAACCGGTCCGATGATAAGAACATAGAAAAGAATGATCCACTTAAGTCCTGTAACGCTTACCTTCTTCAAACCTTCAATAGATTTGAAATACTCTGAAACCGTACTCAGATCGATGTCATCCTTATAGTAGTTGTAATAGAAGCCGGTTGAGCTGTAGGTATCGCTAAAGGAATTGTAGAGCATCGCTTCAATATCATCCATATTGATGAAATCAGGATCACTGAAGCTTATCTGGATAAGTGCAAGAACACCCTTACCCTCACGCTTGTACATACCCGGAATGGTGTATGAGGTATAGTAATAAGCATTTCCGTAATTGATATCAGATACTGTAATATCAATAAAATCACCGGTCATATATGAATAGGTCTGCTGCTTTGAATGACCTGTAACCTCGGCATCGATGAAGTTCCTGGAAAAGCCCTGAAGCGACTTATCTTCATTCGCGCCCGTTCCTATATAAAGAACTCCGCCGCTGTTAACATAGGCTTCTATCTGGCTGATGACCGAACCATCAAGTTTTGAAGTATCGTAATCATCTATGACCATATATGTAAGTCTGCTTGCTTCCTTGGCAATATTGTCCGGTGTAAGCTCAACAAGTACTACAGGAAGCTCATCCTTCATCTTGTAAAGCTTCTGACCGTTCATATCAAGGTATGAAAGCTTTGAAAAATCACTGCTGAGAACGCCAATGTAGATAGCATCTGCCATGGCATTTATGAAAAGATCATTATTCTTGCAGGAATAAACAGTATTCTTCTTTTCATCAACAAGTGAAAGCTCTATACTGAAATTGTCATCCGTATCGCCGGCCTGAGGAATCCTGATAGAAAAACTCTTCTCGGTCTTCTCCGGAAGCACGATCTTGGTCTCGTATTCAATTGAATCATCACTGGTATTTAAAATAGAAAGTCTCACATAACCGCTGAAATCTGCATAATTGCTGAAAGCGGTTATGGTCACATCATAGAATTCATCCCCCGGAGTTTGCGTAGCAGTCGCAGTGAGCTTGAACGCACCGCTATTCTCCTGAACCGGCTCCGACGTGTCCTCCGTAGAAGCCTCTGTCGTCGTCCGTGTATCCTGCTGATCCGGCGCAGTCTTAATAGACTGTTTTGTGGCAAATACGCTCATACCTCCGGAAAGAATAATGATTAAACTGATAAAAATAACTCGAAATACTTTTTTAATCTTCACTTTGTTTCCCTTTTTCTTCTTTTGACAGTATTTTTTTATTGTGTTATTATCGTCTCTGTAAGTAGGACAGATGATCGCGGATGATGCCCCCTAAAGCATCATATGAGGAAAGTCCGGGCTTCACAGGGCAGGATGCCGGATAACGTCCGGGAGGGGTGACCCTCGGAAAGTGCAACAGAAATATACCGCTGCCTCACGGCAGTAAGGGTGGAAAGGCGAGGTAAGAGCTCACCGCTCGACTGGTAACAGACGAGGCTCTGTAAACCCCATCCGAAGCAAGACCAAGCAGAGGCTATATGGCTGCCCGTCATACCTCAGGTAGGTCGCTTGAGATCTGCGGCAACGCAGACCCTAGATAGATGATCATCCAACGACATAACCCGGCTTATCGTTCTGCTTACGCTTTT
>JAEEGL012627798.1_pt1 | contig 10449 bp, 12 predicted proteins | sample 9134231 | NCBI WGS metagenome assembly JAEEGL01 (sample SAMN16246548, study PRJNA631951) | gut metagenome | biome: gut microbiome; feature: rumen; material: fiber-attached | host: Bos | place: Iran: Karaj | collected 2018-10 | reverse complement strand
TCGAGACACTCGTCCAAACCGTAGTTCTTGCGAACTGATACACGGCAGACGGGAACACCGATCAGTTTTTGCAACTCGGGCAAATCCACCGAATGGTCCGTCTTGAGCAGCAAGTCATATCGACCGATGGCCAATACTATTTTCTCCTGCTCATCAATGATATGCGGCGTCAGCATCAACGATTCTTCCAGACGCGTAGAATCGATGACTTGTAATACTACATCGTAGGTGTGGTCGTGCAGTTCATCGGAGTTGTGAATCTCAACAAAATCAATGTTGTGCGGTTCGTTGTCGGTATCGAAGCGTTGTTCGATAAGCGTCTGGAGTGCATGTCTCAATGCACTCTTTCCGCTCTGCGGCAAACCGATGACTGCTATTTTGTGTGTACTATTCATTACTATTTACGTAAGCGACCGCAAAATTACTGCTTTTTAGGCATATACGCAATACCTACGAATGGGTATTTTACTCTTTTTAACAAAAAAACGGCGAAAAAGTACGTTTTTTTTTGGTCATATGAAAAAAAAGCACTATCTTTGCGCCGCTTAACATGAAAAAAAGATTAAATTTTAATCTTATATTTACTATCAATTAATTATTTATTCATTAAATTTTTTATTGCAATGAAAAAGTTTTTTTACGTAGCTGTAATGGCTATCGCAGTTGTTTTTGCAAGTTGTGCATCTGGTAATGGTAGCAGCGAGCGTTACAAAAACGGCAAAACTCCTGTTATTGACAATGACAAGTGCACTGTAAACGGCATCGCTTACGACAACAACACTGCAAAGTGCTGGGAAGTTTCCATGACTATTACTGCTTCAGCTATGGGTATTTCTTCTTCTGAAACAACCAAATCTTATGTATGGGGTACAGAGTTCTTCCTCGTTTGCGAGGAGGAGTCGATTATGGCTGTTGAGGCTGCACTTCCTTTCACAAAAGCAAAGTACTCTTATGTAGAGTCTCCTGCTGATGATTCAGAGGCATGCTACGCTAAGGGTGACAGCGCTAACTAATCCATTGGATTAATTAAAAAGCAAAAGGCGTAGAGCTGTTGCTCTGCGCCTTTTGCTAAAAATAAGTGTAATATACATTATTAAACAAAAACTTTCTATTATGAAAAAATTCTTTGCATATGTCTGCATGGCAATGACTGTTGTTTTGATGGCGAGCTGCATGGGTGGCGGAGACTCCAAACGTTACGAATCCGGAGGTGACATGCCGCAGATTGATACAGACAAATGTACAGTTAACGGCCGTCACTATGACAACAAGAAAGAGAGATGCTGGAAAGTGATTTCCACTACCAAAGTGTCCGCCTTGGGTCTTAATATTGAGGCTAAGGACAAAGTAACGTACGAATGGTCAACTGAGTTTGCGTTGGTATGCGGTCTGGAAGAGGCTATGTGGCTTGCAGCACAAACAGGTGATCTAGCTTCTGCTTCCTACAGTTATGTAGCCGTTTCTGCCAAAGATTCCGAGGCGTGCTACAACATGGGCAGCAGCGACAAGTAATCCGCAGAATTAACCTAACTAACAAAAAGAGCAACTTGACGGTTGCTCTTTTTTGTAATACCCTCCTAACCACCTCAACAAGGGGGAGTAATAGTCTCGAGTAAAGTCTAGGATTGTCTCGAAACTGTTTCGAGAATGGCTCGAGAATGGCTCGAGAACACCCCCTAATCTTTTCGATAAAGGGGGGAGAAAGGGGAACGGGTGATGGGTTACAGGGAACAGGACGAAACACCGACTACCCTTCTGTTCTTTAGAAGAACTTGGTTTCTTTGCCTACAATGCTGGAGAGCAGGTTGTTGGCAAGGCGGCTGGCACCGAAACGGAAAGACTCGTTGTTGAGCCACTCTTTGCCGAGAATCTCTTTGACCAGTGTATAGTGCTGCACGGCTTCTTCGGTTGTGCTGACGCCACCCGCAGGTTTGTAGCACTTCTTCTCGCCTGTTTTTTCGCGCCAAGCCTTGATAGCATTGCACATGACGAAGGTTGCTTCCGGCGTTGCGTTGACGCTAATCTTGCCGGTCGAAGTCTTGATAAAATCGGCTCCGGCAGCCATTGAGAGGATCGAGGCGCGCCAAATATTCTCTGCGGACTGAAGCAGACCTGTCTCAAGAATAACTTTCAGGTGATGATCGCCGCAGACAGCCTTCAATTCGCTGATCTCGTCGAAGCACTCCTGGTAACGTCCCTCGAGGAATTTACCTACAGAAAGAACGATGTCGATCTCGGTTGCACCGGCACGGAGAGCCAGAGCCGTTTCTGCCACTTTGACCTCGAGGAAGCTCTGCGAACTTGGGAAAACGCCGCTGACGCAAGCGATATTGAATTTCGGGTCGTTGAGCGCACGGCGAACATACTCAGCCATTGCGGGATAGACGCAGATAGCGGCTACATTAGGAATACCCGGAAACTCTTTCTCAAACGTATTGACGGCATTGGCCATCTTCTCCACCTTAGCAATGGTATCGTCGGCGCTAAGCGTGGTGTAGTCAATCTGGTGGAGGCATTGTTTCCAGACCTCGATATTGTTGTTCTCGGCAAAATGATTTGCCAGAATATCTGTTACTTGAGCCTTGACTTGCTCATCGTTGAACGGGCAGGGATACTGCGCGAACAGTTCTTCAAACTTATCCATAATATCGTAGATTTAAAGATTCGACAATTATCAGTCGGCGAGACGTCCGATGATGGTTTCGTTGCCACGAACGGATTCGCCTACCTCAACAAACATCTCGGTGTCCAGCGGGAGATACATATCCACGCGTGATCCGAGTTTGATGAATCCGAGGTGCGTATTGCGGTGAATCTGGTGTCCAGGTGTTGCGTAGGTAACGATACGGCGTGCCATGGCTCCGGCTATCTGTCGTACGGCAATCTGCACCTTGTTGGGTGTCTCGATGACAATCAGCGATCGTTCGTTCTCGGTGCTTGATTTGGGCAGCCATGCGCCTTTGTGACGACCTTTCTGGTGCTCGGAGATAAGTACCTGACCCTCAATGGGATACCAGTTGGCGTGTACGTTGAACGGTGACATGAAGATAGACACTTGCAGTTTGCGCTCGTGGAAATACTCGTTTTCGTCGGTCGGCTCAATCACCACAACGCGGCCGTCAGCCGGCGCGATGAGGAAATTGGGGTCATCTATTTCCAATACGCGCACAGGGTTGCGGAAGAAATAGGTGACAAAGACCAACAGCAGTGCTGCCAGCGCCAGAGTGATGCCGAAGATCCAATGCGGGAAATAGAGATAAATCGGCACATTAAAAAGAAACAAAAGTAACGCAGTACCAAAAATCAAATTGCGTCCTTCTCTGTGTATACGTAGTGTTTTCATATTCATTGTTGTTGCCTCCGGGTTTTATTGCCACTGGGCATATGGGAACTGAGCGAGCATTTCGGCCGCCTGATCGAGGCCTGTTTGCAGTTTGTTGCCGATCATCATGCGGAACATCATCGGGATGTCTGCCTTGATAGTCAGACGAATACGTGTATCAACGGATGATACTTCCTTCATCTGAATCCACAAGTGAGCATCCATCGGCACTCCTTCGATGCCGAACTTGACAAAATCGTTTTCTGCGCGTTCGACGATAGCGATGGTAATTTTTTGTGCGAGTCCGTCCACCTTGATGCGGACGTAGTCCGACTCGATCTCCAGTTCCTGAATCTTATCTTTTGGGATAAGGTCGCGTACGCGCTCAAGATTCTTGAGGTCGCTCAGCACGCGATAAGCCTGCGTTGCCGTGCAGCAAGCAGAAGTTATTTTGCTTTCGTATTTAGTTTCTGACATTACGTATAGATAGCGTTAATACACAATTCGGGCGCAAAGGTACAAAAAAAAAATTGAATACACAAATATTTAATTCTTTTGCAATCTTTTTTGGTATTTTTGTACCTCGAGCGATGTTTTGCGGATACGATTTTCCAGTTCGTGTATATCGGCCATGACTGTTTGCAGGTGTTGTGCGCACTCCAGAGCTTCCCGACTCTTTCCCTGCAAGGCATCAGCGGATTCGGGAAGGCGTTTGCCGTTGCGGTAAACCACCAGATCCTGAGCGTCATCGCGCACCATGATTCTGAGATCGCCGGCATAGACTTTCAGTTTGGCATTCTGGACGACATAATAGCCGTGGTCCTGATATTTTTCGTTGCGCTCATACTTAAAGTATGTCATCAGGCTGTCAACCTGCGGAGTGAGCAGTTCGAGTTGCTGCTGGTAGTAGGCCAGGCTGCGTTCTTGTTCGCCGAGCGCAATGCTATCCTGGATATGCTTTTCGGCGCGGTATTGCTCTACGCGCGAAGTGCGGTGGCAGGCTGCGCAAAGTGCAGCCACCAGGAGTATATAAACAATTTTTTTCATTGCGATGTATATTTTGTTACCGGGGTGCAAAGGTAGTGTAAATCTCGCATATATGCAAGTGTGCGCATGGTTTGGAGGTCTGAAAACAGATATAAAGTACATGTTTCTTAAAAAAAATTCACAAAATATTTGTGTATTTGAAAAAATTGTTGTAATTTTGCAGCCGTTAAAGTATGGATACACGTTATCCGTGGGTGTGAGTGCGCCCGCTTGGTGGGCGTGATAATACCAGGAAATACATTGACTAATTAACAAATTTTAAAACTAATTTATTTATATTTTGTACGTTATGAAGAAAGGTTTGTTTCTTAGCCTCGTTGCAGTAGTTGCAGTGTTGGCATCGTGCAGCAAGTCGCTGCCGAAACCGGAAGAGATCACGGTTAATCCGAGTCCGCTGGAGAAGCGCGGTAGCAAAGTAGATGCTGAAATTACCGGTACCTTCCCACAGAAAAAATTCGCAAAGAACGGTGTATTGGTTGTAACTCCAGTATTGAAGTTCGGAGGTAAAGAGTTGCTCGGTGAGCCTCAGACCTATGTAGGTGAGAAGTCGAAAGAGAACGGTAAAACCGTTAATTACGCAAAGGGTGGCAAGTATAGCCAGAGCTGCTCGTTCGATTATGAGCCGGCTATGCGCAAGTGTGAACTCTATCTGCGCTTTGATGCACACATCAAGAAAAAAGAGATTAAGATCCCTGATCTGAAGATTGCTGACGGTATGGTAGCTACCAGCGAGTTGGCTACAGCAGGTGACAACAAGCCGGTTTTGACTCCGGATAAATTCCAACGCGTTATCCAAGAGACCACTGAGGCTGACATCAAGTTCCTCATCCAACAGGCAAACGTTCGTCCGAACGAGACCAAGTCGGAGGCTATCAACAACCTGAAAGAGGCTATCAAGGCTACCAAGGATGACGATCGCAAAGAGATCAACAAACTTGAGATCAGCGGCTACGCTTCGCCGGATGGTGCTCAGAGTCTGAACGAGAACTTGGCAAAGAACCGTCAGAACAACGCTGCTAACTTCCTGAAGCAGGATCTGAAGAAGAACAAGATGAGCGTTGAGATCGCTTCGAACATCACCGCTGAGGACTGGGATGGTTTCCAGAAGGCTATGGAGCAGAGCAATATGCAAGACAAGGAGCTCGTTCTTCGCGTTCTGTCGATGTATAGCGATCCTGAGGAGCGTGAGGCACAGATCAAGAACCTGAGCTCTGTATATGGCAACATCGCAGAGGAGATTCTGCCGGCATTGCGTCGCAGCCGTCTCGTTCTGACCACCGACCTGATCGGTAAGAGTGATGAGGAGATCAAGCAACTGACCAAGGAGGATCCTTCTCAGCTGAGCGTTGAGGAGTTGCTCTACGCTGCTACTCTGTTCAGCGACAAGCAAGACAAGATCGACGCTTACAAGAAGGCTGCTGATCAATACAACGATTATCGTGCATGGAACAACATGGGTCGCCTCTACTTCGGTGATGGCAATATCGCTGAGGCTCGTCGTTGCTTCGGTAAGGCACTGGAGATCGAGCCAAACAATGCTGACATTAACTACAACGCAGGTCTGGCAGCTATGGCAGACAACGACTTGGCTAAGGCTGAGGAGTATCTGGGTAAGGCAGCCGGAACCAAGGGTAACCTGAAGGGTGCTATGGGTACTCTGTACACCATGAAGGGTGACTACAAGGCAGCTAAGAACGCTTATGGCGAGAGCGCAAGCAACAACGCTGCTGTTCAGCAGATCCTGAACGAGGACTACGCCGGCGCACGTCAGACTCTGGACAACGTTAAGGAGCCGAACGCTACAACTTCTTACCTGAAGGCTATCGTAGCAGCTCGCACCAACGACAAAGACGGTGTTTACAGCAACCTGAAGGATGCTATCGCTAAGGACGCTTCGTTCAAGTCGCGTGCTAAAGAGGACATTGAGTTCGCTAAGTTCGCTGAGGAAGCTGACTTCCAAGCTATCATTAAGTAAGATATCAGCCATCAGCCGTCAGTTGTCTGAAAGCTGAAAACTGAAAACTGAAAGAAATGTCGGTACTTTTTCCGAAAGTACAGAAACCCCGTGAGTGGGACTATCGTCCCATCTATTACGACCAGGATAAGGAGGCGCGCAAGGACAAAAGGCTTGCGCGCCTTCATCACGGGTCGTTCCGTGAGGAGCACGAGAAGAACATGAGCGAGATGCGCAGACGCAAACCGTCGAGATTGGTTTTCTGGCTGGCGGTACTCATCATGCTGCTCTTCGCTTTCTATTATCTGATGTAATCGGCATGTCGGCATTTCGATATGTCGATTTATCGTAAAAGACAAGTTCATGGATATTATTCATCTATTACCGGACAGTGTTGCCAACCAGATAGCTGCAGGCGAGGTGATTCAGCGCCCTGCATCGTGTCTGAAGGAGTTGGTGGAGAATAGCTTGGATGCGGGTGCAAGCCGTATTCAGGTTATTGTTCGTGATGCCGGCCGCACGCTGCTGCAGGTGATAGATAACGGTTCGGGCATGAGCGAGACGGACGCACGTATGGCGTTTGAGCGTCATGCAACGAGCAAGATTACCCAAGCGCAGGATCTATTCAGCCTGCGAACGATGGGTTTCCGCGGCGAAGCACTGGCTTCGATATGCGCCGTGGCCCAAGTGGAGATGCAGACACGCCGTGCGGAGGACGAAGTGGGATGTCTGCTGGAGATACACGGGTCGAACGTGGTGCGCAGCGAATCGTGCAGTTGCCCCGTAGGAACGAATATCAAGGTCAGCAATCTCTTCTTCAATGTGCCGGTGCGTCGTAAGTTCCTCAAGACCGACCAGACCGAACTGCGCAATCTGCTGACTGAGTTTTACCATATTGTGCTGGTTTATCCGAAGGTAGGTTTCACCTTCGTGCACAATGACGAGATAGTGTTGGAGCTGCCTGCGCAGTCTGAGAAACAGCGTATAGAGACTATCTTCGGCAATCCGACACGCAATAGTTACACTTCCGGTCTGGTTGAGATAAGCACCGAGACCGAATTGGTGAATATACACGGCTTTATCGTCAAGCCGGAATCGGTGACGCGCAAGGCGGAGCAGTACTTCTTCGTGAACGGTCGCTATATGCGTCATCCGTATTTCTTGAAGGCGGTGCAGACAGCCTACGCAGGTATGCTGAACAACGATTATCAACCGTCCTTCTTCATCTATTTTGACATCAATCCCGAAGCGATAGATGTGAATATCCATCCGACCAAAACGGAGATCAAGTTTGCGGACGAACAGACGATATTCCAGATACTGATGGCTTCGGTTCGCGAGGCGTTGGGTAAGTTCACCCTGGCGCCGCAGATAGATTTTGATACACAAGGCAGCATCGACATCCCGCTGCCGAGTGACAGACCGGCGGTGCAGCCGCAGGTGTCTTTTGACCCGAACTATAATCCTTTTCATTCGCGCAGTAGCAGCAATTCGTTTGCCGTACATCCGACTCCGCATAGTTGGGAGAGGTTGTATAGCGATCCCATGCCGACGGACAAGCCCGAAGCGGATATAGAGGAGACTAAACCGGCATTGGCTACAGACGAAGAACTGAGCGGCTTGTTGGGCCAACATGGCGGCAAGTATATTTTGGTCTCGACCGAGGAAGGTGTACTCTGTATTAATCAACACCGCGCGCACGTGGCTGTGCTATACGCGCAGATGCAGGAACTACTGGCGCACACGCAAGGGGTGATGCAGCAGTTGCTCTTCCCCGAAGTGTTAGAGTTGCAGCCTGACGAGATGATTCTGGTGGACCATATGTTGCCGGACCTGCGCGCTATCGGCTTTGATATCGAGCAGTTGAGTCCGAACAGTTATTCTATTCAGGGCGTTCCTTCCCAACTGGCCAACCGTTCGCCGTTGCCCGTTCTGCAGCATGTGCTAGCGCAAGTGCGCGAGCGCGGAGCGGATACGCAGGCCGAGTGGCGCAAGGAGATAGCTTTGTCGCTGGCTGAGACTGCGGCTATTCCGTACGGACGCAATCTAAGTACGGAGGAGATGCGCGATTTGGTACAACGCCTGTTGCGCTTGGATTCGTACATGCGCTTGCCGGACGGCAAACCGGTACTCACGTGCATAACGGACGACGAGATCAACCGTCGGTTTTAATGGATAATTGACAGTTGTTGATGCTATGAGAAACTTATCGATATATATTCTGTTATGCGCGGCTTTTCTAGCTGCTTGCACGCCGCAAGACCATCTGACTATTCTGCATACCAACGATACCCACTCGCAGGTGGAGCCAACGGCGGATGGCCGAGGCGGCTATGCACGTCGTATGGGCTTGATTGCGCGTGAACGAAAGGCCGATCCGAATCTATTGCTGGTGGACGCCGGCGATTTCAGCCAAGGCACGCCATATTTCAATCTCTATCACGGGCGTGTGGAGATAGATGCAATGAACAGGATGGGTTACGATGCCGTCACGTTGGGCAATCATGAGTTCGACAACGGTTTGGATACGCTGGCTGCCGTGCTGAAGACGGCCATCTTCCCGGTGGTGTGTGCCAACTATGATTTCACGGGTACGCCGTTGGAGGATATAGTCAGACCCTATACAGTCATCCATCGCGGCGGATTGAAGATCGGTATCTTCGGTCTAGGCCACGATCCGAGCGGGTTGATAACCGAGAAGAATTTCCGGCCCGCGCGTTATCTGGACCCATATCCTGTTGCCCAACAGATGGCAGACACACTGCGCAAGCAGAACTGCGATATTGTGGTTTGTCTGAGCCACCTTGGCACACTCGGCAAAGCGGACGGTGATGTGTGCGATTCGGCAATGGTGACACGCACGCGTGGCATAGATATAGTCATCGGTGGTCACACCCACAAATTATATTATAATTTGCGTGTCGCCGATTTGAACGGAGACTCTGTTCCGCTGTGCCAAATGGGAAAGAGTGGGGCCTATTTGGGCAAAATAATGTTAGATTTGGATGCTAAAGAGTGAAAATAATTCAAAAAATTTGCATATTCAAAAAAAAAGTAGTACTTTTGCGCCGTTTTTCGCTTAAATGCGGATAAGAAGGTACGAAGAGTCGTAACATTAAAAACATAATTATTAACTAAATTATTTAGTATTATGGCAGAAATTGAAGCAAAAGTTAAAGCAATCATTGTTGATAAGCTTGGCGTTGAAGAATCTCAGGTAACCAACGATGCAAACTTCCAGACTGACCTGGGTGCAGACTCGTTGGACACTGTAGAAATGATCATGGAGTTCGAGAAGGAGTTCGGTATCTCGATTCCTGATGAGGACACGCAGAAGATTGCTACTGTAGGCGACGCTATCGCTTATGTAGAGAATGCTGCTAAGTAATCCTTGTTCAACACAGGTAACGAGTTTACGGGACGACCTGTAAACTCGTGCTTTTTATATTTGCACGAAAATATATACTATGCAATTAAAACGAGTTGTAATAACGGGAATAGGTGCTTTGACGCCGGTGGGCAATTCGGCTCCTGAGACTTGGCGTTCGTTGGTGGAAGGCAAGAGCGGAATAGCTCCCATCACAGCGTTTGACGCCAGCTTGTTCAAGACACAGTTTGCCGGTGAGGTGAAGGATTTCGATCCGACCACTATCATCGACCGCAAGGAGGCACGCAAGATGGACCGCTATGCGCAGTTCTCTGTATGTGTGGCCGACGAGGCACTGAGAGACAGTGGCCTGGATTTGGAGAAAGAAGATCGTAGCCGTATAGGAATCATTTGGGGAAGCGGTATGGGTGGTTTACACTCTACCGAAGAGGAGATAATGGATTTTGCTAAGGGCGACGGTGTGCCACGTTTCAATCCGTTCCTAATACCCAAAGCTATTCCGAGTATTGCTGCCGGCCAGATTTCAATCCGTTTCGGTTTGGGTGGTTTGAGTTTCTCGGTTAGCACCGCTTGCTCGTCGTCTTCCCACGCGTTGGCTTCGGCGTTCGATCAGATCCGTTTGGGTCATGCCGATGTGCTGCTGACCGGTGGCGGAGATGCCGATGTGACTATCTCGGGCGTGGGCGGATTCAATTCGCTGCACGCGTTGTCCACTCGCAATGACTCGCCTGCAACTGC
>JAEEGL011964379.1_pt1 | contig 10449 bp, 7 predicted proteins | sample 9134231 | NCBI WGS metagenome assembly JAEEGL01 (sample SAMN16246548, study PRJNA631951) | gut metagenome | biome: gut microbiome; feature: rumen; material: fiber-attached | host: Bos | place: Iran: Karaj | collected 2018-10 | reverse complement strand
GTAAGCAAGTGATACAAGGCATAAAGAACAACAAGATGCAGAAGATGCAGCAACAGATGCAGCAGCAGATGATGAGGAACATTCAGGATATGGCCAATAAGGCGAATCCAATGGCTCAGATGGACAATCCGCTTCAAGGAATGCCTGGCCCACTAGAACAGATGGGTAGGCAAATGCAGCAGAAAGCCCAATATGAGATACAAAATCAGATAAACAAACAGGTCCAACAGGCCAATCAGCAACTTAACAATGCAGCCAATCAGGCGCGTCAGTCTGTTGTCGGTAAACAATCCTCTCAAGCTTCACAACCTATACAGACAGAACAACTCTCAGGAAGAGTAATGTCAGAAGAAAGTAAAGCGGCAAAAGAGCGCTTACGTAGTATTTTGGCAGGAAGGAAAGGACAGGTGGCTGGTACGGAGATTGCTTCGGATGGCACCAGTTCTGTGCCGCAAATATCGATTACTCCAGGGCGGAAGCCGTCTTTAAATGACCAGATTCCTACCAAGTATAAACGTATGCAAAAGGTTAAGAGGTCTGGCGATACACCTTCAAAGAAATAGTAACATTAGGATAATCTGACCATATGATTAAAAGAATTAAAGTTTTAGTGCCCCTGATGGCCATATTGCTGGTGACGAGTCTACAATTATCAGGGCAAAGAAAAAACTGGCATAATTACAACTATGTGCCTACGGCCGTTACCATGGATGAAGTGGTAAGTAACTTCCGACAATATGTTGAGGAGATACCGTACTTCAATGAGGCAACTATACAGTCGCTCAATGATGAGGTAACGGCACATATAGACAAACTTCATAACTGGAAAGATCGAAAGGCCTACATTAAGGACAATAATCTGATGGAATTTGTTTCTGATCAGAAGATTGAGCTGACAAATCAGAAAGAGGGAGTAGAGGCACTTATCGATCAGTTTATGAAGCAATATGACGGCAGGATTATTGCTGATTCTACGGAATGCCGTGATAGTTTGGAGAATATTGTGTACGACAAGTTGACAAAGCTTGAGACTAGCCTCAATATTCTTGAGCGCGAGATGAACTCGAAAGATGAAGGCCTATTGGGAGGTTTGCCCTTGGGTGCTATACTCGGTATCATCGGTTGTATTGCAGCATTACTATTGGCTTGGGCATTTGTGAATGCTTCAAGAAAGAGAAAGGTCACTCCGGCTCCAGTTGTCAGCCCATCTAATATAAACAGTAATAGTGCTGGTAACGGAACAGGGGAGGCTGGTATCGTAGTTCGTCGTAAGACGGCGACAATCTTGAAAAAGCAAAGTCTGGAGGATGTGATTGACAATCCTCATTATATGAAAATAGATTTGGATGAATGCTGCTACGAGTCTGCTGTGCGACGTATGTATATCAAAGATACATGCTTGGTAGACATCTATAACATGTACCTCCCTGATCTAGAAGATCCTGAAAATGCCAAAGAATATGGATGTATGGTTCTTGGCCGTTGGGTCTATGATGCAGATAATAGTGAGTATTATGTTTCTTTGGAGCAGATAGTTTTGCCTGGCGAAGATGCGGTATTTGATGAATATGAGTTGAATTTCGGTGGAAAGATTAAACTTAAGGTTCTTGAATTGTTACGCAAACTCCGAAGGGAAACGAATCTGCAGTATGATATGACTTGTTGGGTGCACTCTCATCCAGGACTTACAGTGTTCTTTAGCAATGCTGACAGTAATGTGCAGGATCAATTAAAGCACCCGCAACACCCAAAGTTCTTAACAGCCTTGGTTGTCGATACATTGACTCCTACCATGGAAACAGGTGTGTTTACATATCATCGTGACATGACACTTAATTCAAGGAATGACTTGAAGAAATTATACTCTTTGAGCGAGTGGTATGAATGGGCACAAAGAAGTGTTGACGGTGTGGACGAAGTGATTCCTGAGACACCCGTGGAAACGGAATCAAATTATTTTAACACTCTGGCTGAGGCGAGTGAACACACAACAGCATGTTTTGGTATTAATCTGAGTCGCGACATAATTGTTGACTTATGTATGTCGTTAAGTAATCAAACAAATGGCATAGCAGGCTTTATTCACGGAAAGACCAATTTGAAGGATCAATTGAGAGAATTTGTTGCAGAACGTCTCTCTGACAAGGAGAAAGAAGATAACCTGGAGTATTTAGGTTGTTTCGTTGTTGCTCCTCATCTCAGTATCCCTTCTGTACGCAAAGTAATTGGCGATAAGATAAGCCAGTTTAAGTTTGTTCTAGTCTACACACCTAGTGATGGCATTCTAACCTCTATTCCGGTGATGGCCGGTGACTTGTGTGGTTACGAGAGCTATTATGGTTCGCAGAAACTTGAAGACTTGAAAATATGGACCAAAAATAATAGATAAGATATGAAACATAAAATATTTGCACTAGTTGTTTTAGCGGCATTTACATTTAGTGCCAGCGCACAGGATGTATCGAAAGTACAATTTTGTGATAAGAAGTATGAGTATGGAGTCGGCAAAGACAGTGTAACGCTTTTTCTGAAGATTATTGACAGTAATGGCAAACCTTGCAATGACGTCACCGTCAGCCAATTAAATAAGCATCTGGTTATCAATGAAGATGGAGTCGCTATTCCGTTGGATCGTCGCCAGATTGTGTCGTTGAGTTCCGGACAGCGTATTCCTAGCGATTTCACGATTTCGGTGCTTGTTGACTTAAGTATTCCAGAAACTGGAAAGGGGCAGATTTATGATGCTTTTTGCAATCTTGTAGAAAGTGCTCCTGATAGTTGCGTTTTCCTTTCTTTTTTTGGTGAAGATGTGAGTTCCAGTCAGCTAGTGACAAAGAAGAACATGGCAAGTTTTAAGGAAAAGTTCATGAGCCATTCTGATACGAAGTTCTTTTATGGTGCTCTTTATTCAAAATTGGCTGAGTTCAGTAGCGAGAAAGCAGAGTTAGAAGATGCGGTGCGTACTAAGGGCGGTTATGTTAAGAACGTGAATATCAATAGGCGGGCTATGCAGGCCAAAGATAAAAATCTACTGTTTATCTTCACGGAAGGTAATATGCGACCAGAGGACGAACAGATTTCGTTTGTCGAGGTAACCGATTACCAGTCTGATGCATCACATCTGGTTCCAAAGGTATTTGCATTCTATTATACTGGAGAAGGTGTAGACGAAAATGTAGAACTTACTCTACAGGGAGTTTCTGCTCCGCGAGATACAGAAGGACAGGTTCTCGTTGATCGTCAGGGAGCTTATCGTCCTTCAGCAGATATCAACAACGTGCTAAGTAATTTCCAAGAGGTTGTAAAGGATGCAATGTATGACTTCGCGTTTATCTACAAGGCAACTGACGATAAGGCATACACAGGACGTGTAGATTATGTAGCAGAGTGGAAGGGCAATGAGGCTGGTAAAGGTGAATATTCAATCGGTTCAGCAGAGACGCCATGGCCAGTTCATGAGGAGAGTGCAGGTGATTCTATTACCAAGTTCATAGTAGCTCTTTTGGTAGCATTTCTTACATTTGCCTTCTTCTTCTTTATCATGAAGGTGCTTATTCCGTTTATAAGCTCTAAAAGATTCGCATCTAAATACTATAAGCCATATCAGCCCGAAGCAGGAGTGACGCGTCGTATCTGCCACTATTGCCGTCAAGACATACAACCAGGACAAATTGTTGTGATGAGATGTAAGCATGTGATGCATGTAGGGTGCTGGCAACAGAATGGTTATAAGTGCGTAGAATATGGTCAGAATTGTAAAGAAGGAATACAGAATCATGTAAACATGAAAGAGATGTTCAGCCCGGCATCGTTACGCGACACTTATCAGACTTTGGCAGGCGTAATTGCAGGTTTGGTGAGTTGGATAATCTTCGAGCTGACGGGCAGAGGCATGTTTGGCGGATTGGGCAAAGCCATAGCAAGTACATTTTTCCTCAATGAGAATCAGAAAGCCAATATGCTAAATGATTGTGGAGCTAAGGTTTCTGCACTGTTGACAGTCGGTTTGTTGTTGGGATTCTTCCTTTCGTTAGTATTCCGTTATAATGACGAGTACAGGAAAAAAGATACAAAAGTATACTTAAAGATTTTCGGTCTCTCACTTTTGTCTGGACTGATAGGATTCTTAGCCATGTTGGTAGGTGGAATCATTTTCTGTCTGTTGTTGTCTGCCGTCGGAACGACATACATTCCTTGGTATTGTTCGCTTCCTGCCTACATACTGCTCTCAATTTGTATTGCGCTTAGTCTGACAATTAAGTCTTCTATCCCAACAAAGAGCGCACTTGTCGGTGGAGGAATTGCCGCTATTATTGGATTTATAGTCCTTTATTTCGGAGGTGTTATCAGTTCAAAGATGGGTTGGATGAATATGCTGCTCGACTTTATTATTTATGGAGGAGGTCTTGGAGCCTCGCTCGTAACAGTTCGTATGCTTGCAGAGCGTTATTTCCTAGTCATCAAAAACGGCATGAAAGCTGGTCAGCGCATTCCTATCCATAAATGGATGAACGCTACTGGCGGTGGTAACAAGGTGACGATTGGCAAGACCAATGAGTGCGAGATTCAGATGAACTGGGAGAAAGCCAACAAAGTGGCTGACAAGCATGCTCAATTATATATTGATAAAGTTCGTTCGCTGCCTATGTTAAGCCCGTTGGCAGATGGTATTGTGTTTAATGTTCGTATGAATTTGCCTGCGAATAAGCCGGTGGTTCTTAATAATGGTGACACATTTGCTATTGGTGATACAACATTTGAGTATGTAGAGTCCTGATAAAGCATGGAAAAAGAAAAATATGAATGGGGAGAGGGCGTGTACACACTACTCTCTTGGTTCAAAAAAGACCGCGTGAAGAATGCCCGCGTACTTGTTGCTGGCTGTGGAGCACTTGGCAACGAGGTGGTGAAGAATTTGGCTCTATTTGGAGTCGGACATATATATGTTGTCGATTATGATAAGATAGAGCTCTCTAATCTCACTCGCTCTGTCCTTTTTCGCGAAGAAGACGCTTACAATCATGCCTATAAAGCTGAGATAGTCGCCAAGCGTGCCAGTGAAATAAATCCGCAGATAGAAGTGGTGCCTATTGTCGGTAACCTTTTCTCAGATGTGGGTTTCGGCCTTTATCGTTCGGTTGATGTCGTGATAGGTTGTCTTGACAGCCGTATAGCCCGTTATCAGTTAAATCGTCTGTGTATGCGTGCAGGCAAGAATTGGATTGATGGTAGTATTGAGAACCTGACAGGCGCTGTGAAGATATATGTCCCAGGAGTGAATTGCTATGAATGTGGCTTGTCACGCGATGAGTTCAATCATATCATGCTCCGGACGGGTTGTGCAGATGTGGTTCGTTCACAGACGGCTCGCGGCCGTGTGGCAACAACACCAATAAGTGCCTCAATAGTGGGAGCTTTGCAAGTCCAAGAAGCCATGAAGATAATTCATCTAAAAGATCCTGTAGAGGAGAACGAGGATAATCCGGCACCTTTTAAGACGCTTCAAGGCAAAATGCTTAGGTTTGAGGGCATGACTAATATGTTTAATATCTATAAGATTTCATCATGGAGGAATACTTGCCCTGCTCATAAACAGTGGACTGATGTGATTGTTGCCAAGAATCTTTCCGCATCGCAGACGGTAGGAAATGTATTGGAAGAATTGAAAAAGCTGTTGAACGTAAAGAATGTGGAAATCAATATGTGTAATAATAAGTTCATAGATATTATAGCAACTGATTATCCGCAAAAAGAGTTCGAGGTGATGATTCCTGAGTCGAAGCTTGATAATTATATTAAGAAAGACAAAGAGTTGCGTCAACTTAGTTATCGTACTCTAATTCACAAGCATTTCTTTGAGAATATCGACAATAGTTTCCCATATCAGAGTATGACTCTTCAACAGATAGGCATACCTGTATTTGATGTTATTCAGGTGTCAACAGAAAAGGGCGTATTCTTCGTTGAACTGTCTGCTGACCGTTATTAATGTTTTATAGCAATAAATATGCCTTGCTCTCTGCCATCAGATATTAATGCAGAAGTGTTACTGAATTATTTTCCAGAGGGAAAATTCAGAGTGTCATTTCAGGGATTGCATAAACGCAATTCCTACCACGATATCATTGATGTGGAAGACATGGTCGACAAAGATGCCATACATGCTACTCTTGGACGTATGAGTATTTACAACTCGTTGCCAGAATACATGTTTCATCCTATCGATCGATTCGATAACCTGCCAGTAAATAACGAGAGCGAGGCTTTCCACGAGGAAGTAGATAAACAAGATCAGGAGAAAGAAGATGCCTTTAATTTCTTTTCTCCTATTGATGTGTTGTTATTTCGTCTGCGGGCTAAAGTAAGGGAGCAAATAGAAGAGTATACGCACGGTGATGTTGTTATGCAGCAGATACTTGGTGACCGTCTGACCGAGAAACAACTTTCCAACCGGTTTATTCGACAATTTGTACCTTTACTGCCACAATGCAAGATAATTCGTGGAAACCGTTCGCTGCTTACCTTCCTACTTCGCAAAGTATTACTTGATGAAGGTCTTCGGGTGGATGTTAAACAGGAATTGAGAGATCTCAAAGATGAGCATCCGCGTTACGGCGATAAAGTTGATAGTGTGTTGGGAAACAGCTATTTGGATGATTCATATAAAGAGTATGTCACAGTATACAGCATCAACTATTGGTCAGATGACGAATGCAATGACAAGTTTATATCGTTTGTCAACGAGATGGAAGAACTGCGATTGTTCCTTCGTGACTATTTCCTTTTTGCTGAAGATGAACTGGTGTTCTGTGTCACTCAGAATTATCCGCCGTTGCGTTTGAATGATGAGAAAATATATAACTATCTGAATTATAATACAAATATATAAATACATAGTATATGTCAAAGAGAATCAGTTGGAAAAAGGGCATGCGCCTCACTGATGAGGTGTTTCTTGCCGCCGACCAATATGTGGCGGAATCTATTGGTCAGGCTGTTGCGGTTGCTTCTGGCGGACGTTTCGGTCTTTTTACTCCCATCCGTCCGTTTCAATTGTCATTAAGTATTTCACGAGGATTCGTAGAGGTAGAGACATTGTCGTGTATGGCTGTTACAGCCGCAGGAGATATCATTGATGTCAAATTCGATACACAATATTCCAGTTCGTTCGATACACGTGTTCAGATTCCGAACGATGATGACGCCAAAGAGTTCTTCCTTATTATCAGCGCAAATCCTAATAATTGGAGAGAGAGCGGTGACGAGTATTTGGAACCAAACTATACTTTCGCTTTGGTAGGGCCGAACAAGGCTAATGATGTCCATTCCGTTCCTATTGGGCATATTGTATATGAAGACGGTTGGCGTGAAGATAATGTGAACTTCGTTCCGCCGTGTCTGTGTCTGTCGGCTCATGGTAAGTTCATGGAATTACATGGACAGTTCATTTCGCTTTTGCGTAGCATAGATGAGAAGACGCGTAAACACATTGATACTGGAGCACATGATGCTATCAGTATATACTGGCCGGTAGTACAACAAATGTTGATAACTGCCAGTACTGAACAAGATATCATGGGTCCGCAACAACTGCTATCTTGTGTCCAACGTGTCGTTGCAGCATTCACGTGTGCTTGCGATCTAGACAATGTTCTTTCATTGGAGGATTCGGAAACATTCAGGAACTACACGAGACTTCCTTTTAACTATCGTATCGCATATCTCCGCATAAAGCAAGGACTGGGAATTTGTTATGCCATTAATGAGAAAATAGATAAGTTCAGCCTGTTAAAGCAGGAGGAGCCTCCAGCACCTCCACAGCCTAAACCTGAACCTCCTAAGCCAGATCCACGTCGTTTTTGGGAAGGTAAGCAAATATGAGATTCGTAAGCACGCCGTTACAATTCGTTGATTCGGGCACAAAGCTCAGGCGCGATATAGAGAATCGTATGCAGATGCTCGACAACTTAGTTGAACTTATAGTCTTCACTCCACGTGGTGACTTTGAGGCCGACCCTGATTTCGGTTTTGAATATTGGAATCATGAGTTCTCAAATGTGCATTATCGTGAGTTCAATGCCAGTCAAGGTGCTGGTAATCCCGGTAGTCTTTATAACGAAGTCACCAAGAAGGAATGTGAGGATAGTATTAAGCAAAGTCTGGCGACCTATGAGCCGATGTTGAAAAATGTTGTTGTTAGTATTGAGCTTGATGCGGCATCACAACGCCAGCGTCGTCGCCGCAGAGTGGCATCAAAGTATGCGGTGAATGTTATTGTGGAAGGTGGAATTGACGATGGTTTAGGTGTCCTTCGACCTTATCGTAAGGTTGTGGCATTTTTGGTAGAACCCACGGTAAAACGACAAATATAATCAGACATGGATGTAGATTTGGAGAAAAGAATCAATGAGGCCATAGAAACCATGCAACAGGTTTTGCCTGAAGCTGTAGACATATATCAGCTTGATCCGATGGCAAAAATAATGCTGGTGGCTTTGGTGAGTGAAACTTCCAAGATACAGGATTATGTGGATGGAACGCTTCAGCGTATTGTAGAGCGTTTCTGTACGGATTTCATTCCGCGAAAGAAAGTAAATGCTATGCCGGCCATTTGTTTGGTCAGGCCTAGTCTAAAGTCAGATAACGACACTCTGTACTTCGTGGAGTCTGGCGCATCGTTTACTTACAAATCGCAACTTAAGGATGTGCAGTTGAATTTTATTCCTATATTCAATACTACATTGTTGCCTCATAGCGGTTTGTATCTGCTGAATCATCGGCTGTTGCGCTATGCAGGAAGAACGGTAAGTGTTAATATGGATAATCCTAATCGGCTGTGGGTAGGAATCGTATCACCTTTGGAGGTTAATTGCTTGAAGGGACTGTCTATAATGCTGCAGGGTACCAATGGCGTAGTACCGGAGCATGTTTATGTGGGAGCCGATGGCGCTGAAATCGATTTTGCTCCGATGTCGGAATTGGAGAAGATAGAAATGGCTGATCCTTTCGACTCGCAACAGGTGTCTGGTGATTTCTTCTCGTTTGTAGAAAATTGGAAAGAGTGTTTGCTCAATATGTCGAATACCTCGTTGCTTTATATCACTGATGATAAAAAAGATCGCGACATGTATAAGCCTCGTGCCTATCCTCGTGTTTTCCAGCAGTGGTTAGAGAATGAGACTCTTGACCTTTTCAAACAAAACACCATGTGGCTTCGTATGGATTTTCCTGAGGGATATGTCGTTCCTGATGATTGTTCTGTTACGCTGGGAGTCATACCTGTGACAAATATCGAGATCAACTCTGTTATGTTGACCCAAGCGCAGCCTATAGCCAAACTACAAGGAGAGGGCAATTCGTATTTCTTGGATATTCTGGAAACCAGTACTGCATCCAACCGGCAAGGCTTTTCAATGAATAGGGATGACATCCTTGTCCGTGATTTCGATGCCAATTGTTACAATAATGGTGATCTATATCGGGATGTTCGTAATCTCTATAACCATTTTATCGATGATTATTATGCTTTTATAGAATATAATGGCATAAAGGACGGTGAGGTATTGAAGAAGTTGCGCGAGACTATCAACAAGCTAGGTAAGGGCGTAGGCCTGCAGAATCAGCAATTCAAGTTCGACAGCGGCACATATGTCATGAAGAACATGAACAGTTCATCTGCAACAACAAATACCAGTATACGCTTTATTACCACAAAAGGCTTCTCGGGTAATACCCCAAGGGTAGGAGAAATGGTTGAGTGCAAGAATCTTCCAGGTGTAGATCAAAAGGCATCTGTTGTTATTTCGGGCATGGGTGGAGCTGACAAGGCTTCTGCCGATGAACGCTATGAACTGCTGCGCTATTATTCATTGACAAACGACCGGCTTTATACTCGCATGGATATAGATGCCTTCCTGAGGAAAGAGATAATGGCAGAGTACGGGCGTGATGAGTTTAACAGAATATTTGTAAATATCAGTGTCGAAGGGGCAGGTGGAGAAAAAGGTCTGCAACGAGGGCTTTACGTCGATATTTCTTTCAAGGATCGCAATAATTATGAGCATGCCGTACAGATATCGTTCGATACTTTGATGCAACAGCGGATACGTAATAAGTCGTGTATCTCTATGCCTATTATCGTCACACTGAAGAATCTTGAAGACTGATATGAATTATAGCAGTGAAAATCCTATATACCCAAAGATGGAAACCTACGATACCCGTAGGGTTCAGGATGTTCAGCACAAATTAAATGCTATTGTCACATATCTGCATTACACATGGAGCATTGTATCCGAAAACGGCTTTATGGATGATGATACGCGTGACGCTATTATGTCTTTTCAGCAATGGATGGGCTTTCGCAAAACAGGAGAATTAGATAGTTTAACAGAAATGAAAATAGATGATGTATATCGTTGGAGTCAGCGAGCCTCCCAAAACGGTGTT
>JAEEGL011800212.1_pt1 | contig 10449 bp, 6 predicted proteins | sample 9134231 | NCBI WGS metagenome assembly JAEEGL01 (sample SAMN16246548, study PRJNA631951) | gut metagenome | biome: gut microbiome; feature: rumen; material: fiber-attached | host: Bos | place: Iran: Karaj | collected 2018-10 | reverse complement strand
GGTCTTCTCCTTATCCCTGAAGGTCAGTGAATAAGCCATGGACTTAAATCCGGGTCTGATCTGGGCTCCCTCGTAGATGTCAAAGAGCTCCAGGCTCTCCAGCTTCTTGCCGGCCCTCTGTCTTATCATCTTCTCGATATCGCCTGCAAGTACGTTCCTCGGCACTACCATGGACAGGTCTCTTGTCACAGCCGGGAATCTGGCAATTCCGGTGTAAATGGTGTCGAAGGTGGCGTTCTCCACAACGTATGGCATATCGAGAACAGCAACATAGACTCTTGTCTCAATGTCGTAGTTGTCGCATACTGCCGGATGAACTTCACCCAGATATCCGATAACGGTTCCATCATAGATGATGTTTGCCTGTCTTCCGGGGTGCAGGAAGGTCTTTTTCGCATCAGGATCATATGAAACCTTCGGCAGCATATGTACGCTGTCAAGGAACTCCTCAACAACACCCTTCATGGTGTAGAAGTCGCCATCACCGTAAAAACCTAATGTGAACTGCATCCTCTCATCCGGCAGTTCTACCGGCGGAAGGCTCTTGGGAACATAAATGTTGCCCATTTCGTACAGGCGCACATCCTTGTTTCTTCTGTTGTAGTTGGTGGCGAGCGAGATCAGCATACCGTTCAAGGGGATCGTCCTCATTATCGAGAAGTCCTCACCCAGAGGATTTGAGATCCTTATTGCCTGCCTCTCAGGTGCATTTTCAGGTAAAAGAAGCTTGTCAAATACCTTGGGGCTCTCGAAGGAGTAGGTATATCCCTGGGAGAAACCGCAGAACTGCGCAATTTCCCTTGCCTTCTTTTCCACTCTCATCTTGAAGGAAATGCCGCCTGTAGTTGCTGAGTTCTTTGGAAGTGTTGTAGGTATCTTGTCATAGCCAAAGAACCTTGCAACTTCCTCAGCGATGTCGCACATCTGATTCAGATCCTGCCTGAAGGAAGGAATGATCACTTCATCTGTGGCCGCATCATACAAAACTTCTTCTTTATTAAGTATCCTGATCATATCATCTTTGGAAATATCTGTTCCAAGAAGCCTGTTGATCCTGTCAGCTTCCAGAGCAAATCTCTTTAAAGGCTTGATGGGAAGTCCAACCTGGACAACTCCGGGAACAACCTTGCCGCAGCCCAGTTCCTCCACCAGCTGGCAAGCCCTGTTTATGGCTTCCAGGGCGTTGGCCGGATCAAGTCCTTTTTCGAAAAGACCTGATGCATCAGTTCTAAGGCCAACTCTCTTTGCAGACTTTCTGATGTTGGGTCCGTTGAAGGTGGCTGCCTCGAAAAGAACTGTCTCAACGCTATCAGTGATCATTGAGTTCTCACCGCCCATGATACCGGCGATGCCGACTTCCTTCTCTCCGTCACAGATCATCAGAACGTCCTTGTCCAGGTTCCTCTCCTGTCCGTCAAGTGTTGTGTATTTATCGCCGTCTGCAGCTCTTTTGACAACTATCTTATTGCCTGCGATGGTGGCCATGTCATAAGCGTGCATGGGCTGGCCGTACTCCATCATTACGTAGTTGGTAATGTCGACCAGGTTGTTGATGGGTCTGATGCCCACGCTGGCAAGTCTTCTCTGCATCCACTCTGGTGAAGGGGCGATCTTTATGTCTTTTGCCACCCTTGCGCAGTAATTGCTGCAAAGATCTGTATCCTTTATCTCAACAGATATCATGTCTGCAGCGTTGCCCTCTGCCTCCTCCTTGAGCTCAACCCTGGGAGGATTGAATGGAAGATCAAAGGTTGCGGCAGCTTCTCTGGCGATTCCGATTATGCTGTAGCAGTCAACACGGTTTGATGTTACCTCGAACTCAAATACTGTGTCGTGAAGTCCCAGAACTTCCACTGCATCTGCTCCGACCTGTGTGTCCTCGGGAAGAATGTAAAGGCCTTCCTCGGGAGCATCGGGATAGAAATCCCTTGTGGAACCAAGTTCCTCAATTGAGCACATCATACCGGCAGAAGGAACGCCCCTGAGCTTGCCGGCCTTTATCTTTATTCCGTCCTCAGGAAGAGGACCGCCGTCGTGGCCGCCGGCAACACGTCCGCCATCAAGTACCACAGGCACCTTGTCGCCTTCCTTCATATTGGTTGCGCCTGTTACGATCTGGATCATCTCAGATCCGATGTCCACCTGGCAGATAACCAGCTTGTCTGCATCCGGGTGAGGTGCTATCTCTTTTATCTGTCCCACTACTATTTTATCCAGGTTCCTGTCCAGCTGTGTGAAACCTTCTGTCTTGGTCCCTGATAGGGTCATAGCGTCGAAGAACTCCTGATCTGTGCAATTAAGATCAGGTACATATGCTTTAATCCATGATTTAGATGAATTCATTTTCTTTCTCCTTTATCGAGTAGTTTATTTATTAGCGATGTACGGATTTCTCCGCTTATTTTTTATCAGAATTGATTTAAGAATCTTATATCGTTCTCATAGAGAAGACGCATGTCATCAATCTCATACTTAAGAAGCGCGATTCTCTCAAGTCCTACGCCAAAGGCAAATCCAACATACTCGTCAGGATCAATGCCGCTCATCTCCAGAACGTGGGGATGTACCATTCCGCAGCCCAGGATCTCGATCCATCCCTCGCCCTTACAGAATCTGCAGCCCTTGCCGCCGCACTTGAAGCAGCTTACGTCCATCTCGGCAGAAGGCTCCGTGAACGGGAAGTGGTGAGGCCTGAATTTGGTCTTGGTCTCAGGTCCAAAGAGCTGTTTGGCGAACTCAGCCAGAGTACCTTTCAGGTCAGCAAAAGTGATGTCCTTATCGATCACAAGTCCCTCAACCTGATGGAATGAAGGTGAGTGCGTCGCATCAACCTCATCTGCGCGGAAAACTCTTCCGGGAGCTATCATCTTGATGGGAAGACGTCCCTTCTCCATCTCATGAACCTGAGTTGATGATGTCTGTGTTCTAAGCAAGAGGTCTCCATTGATGTAGAAGGTATCCTGCTCGTCCTTAGCAGGGTGATCTGCCGGAATATTCAGGGCTTCAAAGTTGTAGTAATCCTTCTCGACTTCAGGTCCCTCGACAACCTCATATCCCATTCCGGTAAAGATCCTCTCAACCTCTTCAAGAGCTATTGTGTTGGGATGGTTGTGGCCAACCTTATTCTTTTTGGCAGGAAGTGTCACGTCGATAACTTCAGCCTTGAGCTTCGCATCTCTCGCAGCGGCCTCAAGCCTTGACTTAGTCTCCTCCATCACCTTCTCGATCCGGGCCCTTGTCTCATTTACAAGCTGTCCCACCTTGGGTCTGTCCTCAGGCGCCACATCCTTCATGCTCTTTAGGATGCTTGTAAGTTCGCCCTTCTTGCCCAGGAAATTAACCCTAATCTCGTTTAACCTCTCAAGGCCCTCTGTCTCAGAGAGTTGCTTCAAAGCTTCTTCCTGAATCTTCAAAAGCTGTTCGTTGATCATTTCTGTTCTTCCTCCTTTTTTCGCTGCAAAAGAAAAATCCCTGCAAGCAAATCAAATTGCTCCAGGGACGAATATTATCCGCGGTACCACCCATATTCCTGCAAAATGCAGACACTCTTGCATCCGTAACGTGGATGATCCGTTCTGTACTACCAGTAAACCTTACCTTCACACAGACTGCTCCGGTGCGAATCTTCCGAATATATTCTTATCTACCGGAGCTTCCAGCCAGTGACTCCGACTCTCTGATGCACCGCGAAAGGCGCGCTGCTTAGATGAATATACCATCCTGAGACTCTTGGTCTCACACCATCAATGCATTTCAAAAAATATTTTGTTAAGTACAAATAATAATTTTATTTATCAAACCTTATTTTGTCAATGCTTTCAGCCTATCATTCCCTTGATAAATATCTCAAGTCCGATACCGATGAGGATGATACCGCCCACTATCTTGGCATTGCCGGCCAGCTTAGTTCCAAACTTTGTTCCCAGGATCAGGCCAAAGAAACATATTATGTATGTTACTATCCCGATTATCGCAGCGCTGCCGAAGACCTGCGGAATGCTGTATTCCTCTATGGCGAAGCCTACCGAGAGCGCATCGATGGATGTTGCTATACCCTGGATCATCAAAAGACCTGTCGTCAGCTCTTTTGCAGATATCTCGCCTCTGATGTCGCAGTTGTTCTCAGGGCAATTCTCACACTGGCCCCCTCCGTTGCACTTCCTGGACTTAATGCCCTCCAAAAGAAGTTTGCCCCCTATGTAGGCAAGGAGTATCAGGGCGATGAAAGGAGTAAATCTCCTGAACCCCTTGAAGAAAACCACCGCAAAGTGCACCAGAAACCAGCCAATGACGGGCATCGCAAACTGAAAAGCGGCGTAGATACCTGAGATATAAAGCATCCGCTTCTTTTTCATTAAAGGCTCTGCAAAGCCGTTGGCAAGAGATACCGAGAAGGCGTCCATGGCCAGGCCAAATCCCAGCAGCACACTGTTTACAGCAAATAATAAATAAAAAGACATACCTCTTAACTCCATGAATAATTACTTAAAATCATCTTCATTGCATTATAATAAAAAGACAGCAATCTTGCTAGATATCAAAAAACAAGTTATTATAGCATAAGATGAAACATTGTTGGAGGTATTATTCATATGAGTTATGTACTCAGTTGTTGTTCTACTGCTGATCTTACAGCAGAGGATTTTAAGAAGCGGGATATCAGATATGTCTGCTTCCATTTCAGCATCGACGGCAAGGATTACCCGGATGATCTGGGAATATCCTATCCTTTCAAGAATTTCTATGCCGACATGGCAAAGGGTGCTCTCACCAAAACATCGCAGGTAAGTGTCGGTGAGTATCTCGCATATTTTGAGGGAATATTAAAAGAGGGAAAAGACATCCTTCACCTGACTCTGAGCTCAGGAATTTCCGGTACGCTGAACTCGGCCACAATAGCAAGGGATCAGCTTCGGGAAAAATATCCGGACAGAAAGCTTTACGTGATCGACTCTCTGGCAGCATCTGCAGGCTATGGTCTTCTTATGAACAAACTTGCAGACCTCAGGGATGAGGGTCTTTCTGTCGACGATCTTTACGAGTGGGTCATTGCCCACAGGCTTGAATGCCAGCACTGGTTCTTTGTTTCTGACCTCACATATCTTGTGAGAGGCGGACGTGTATCCAAGGCAGCCGGTGCCATCGGCGGAGCGCTTAAGATCTGCCCTCTCCTCAATGTGGATTATCAGGGTCGTCTCATCGTCCGCTCCAAGTCAAGAGGCATCAACGCCGTTATCAAAGCACAGGTTGCCCAGATGGAGAAGCTGGCTGAAAACGGTCTTGACTATTCCGGCGACTGCTATATTTCAAATTCCGACTGCTACGACGAGGCCCGTCAGGTGGCAGACTTAATAGAATCCAAGTTCCACAACCTCAAAGGAAAGGTTAAGATCTACAGCATCGGCACCACAATCGGAAGCCACACCGGTCCCGGAACTGTTGCACTGTTCTTCTGGGGCGCCAAGAGAGTCGATTGACATCAGGAGTAAATCAAAGGGACGTTTCAGCTTATATCTAAACTGAAACGTCCCATTTTTTTCATTACATGTATCTCTAAAACATTGATGAAATCACACTCTCAGGCTCACTCGTCATAAAAGCCCTTAACAAGCCTCTTTTCAAACTCGTCCCGCGGCATGGGATTGTCGTACAAAAATCCCTGCACCACGTGACAGCCTACCCTTCTTAGCAGCTCTGTCTGATCAGGTCTCTCAACTCCCTCTGTAACGACATCTATCCCAAGGTCTCCTGCCATTGTAACAATATTCCTGAGCACTATCTCATCGTTGGTATTGAGCTCTTCATTGTTGATAAAAGACCTGTCGATCTTGATCACAGAAACCGGAAAATCTCTTAGCGTTGAAAGTGAAGAATAACCGGTTCCGAAATCATCTATTGCCGTGGCTATATTTGCATCGCGGAGCTTGGACAGAAAACCGGTCATGAGGACCCTCTCGTCCTCACTTGCAGTCTCAGTCACTTCAATCTCAATGTACTTCCTGTCAATGCCATAAGAATCAATTATGGAAGTGATCTCGCCGGCGAGATTCTTGTATGCAAGATCTCTCCTTGAGAAATTCACTGACACCTGAACAGGTGTGATGCCGCTCTTGATCCAGCCCTTGATATACTCACAGGTCTTTTTCAGAACATACAGATCCAGGGATGCCACCATGCCTTCCTGCTCCAGGATCGGCACAAACTCTGTAGGGTACAGCACCAGTCCGTTGCAGAACCATCTGGCCAGGGACTCCGCTCCAACAATACGTCCGCTGTCCACATGCACCTTGGGCTGAAGATATATCCTGAACTCATCACCGGCCAGGGCCTCTTCATACCTGTCCTCGATCTGCTTCTGTCTGTAGATCCTGGTACTCATGGCCTTGTTGACAAATACGTAGGGCTTGTTGGCCACGTTTTTGGCATAATTGCAGGCCATTACAGGTCTTGATATAGCCTGGCTCGGGCTGCTCATGGACTCGTCAATGGCATATATTCCTGCCACAGCCGATATCGTAAATTCATCTTTTCTGTCGTTCTTGATGCCGTATACCGGGATGGCGGCTATATATTTAATAAACTTCTTGGTCCTGTCCTTCTTGATCAGGGCTGTGAAATTATCACCACCGAAGTGGGCCACTATCTCATCATCCTCAATAAACCTGCTGAGCTGTCTGGCATAGCGCTTCATGATCTCATCGCCCTCAGCAATCCCGTATCTCCTGCTGATAAGGCCAAAGCTCTTGAGATTCAGATAAAATGCGTCATACTTCATGATCTCACCGCTCTTGAACTTGTCAGATACAAAGGCAAGATAGCCGCCCGAATTGGGAAGCCCCGTCAGATACTGGGTGAGGGCACTGTTCTTGACGACATTTATCAAAAGAAATCTCTCAAGGTGGAACGAGAGAATATCAATGACTACTGAGAAATTATTGTACTCCTCGTCATTCCATCTCTTATCGCTGCCGACATAAACCTTGTAGACCACATTCCTGTCGCCGGTCATGTTGCTCTTAAAGGTATAATCCGGAGCCTTAAAGTCAATAACGGGTCCAAAGAGAGGAATTACCGTTTCCGGTTCTCCCGCCTTGTCGGAGCCGTTCTTATATGAGATCACCGCAGCAATAGACTTAACGCCGAATTCCTTGGCTATGTCAGCCATGGAGCTTGGCGCAACCTCAGGAGTGACCTCCTCCTCCGACAATATTTGAACAAAATTAGCAAAGCTTCTCTCAAACACCATTTCCTTGGCAACCCCGTCACTTTCACCAATATTTCATCATATTGTAATTTTTATTTTATAGAATTTTTATGTTTTTTTCAATTGGTGATAAATACGAAAAGGATTAACATTTACAATTTAAAGAGGCCGCCCTGAAATGGGCGGCCACTAGTGTTCTGATCAATTCATTATTTCTTGTTTACAAGATCCTTAAGAGCCTTACCTGCCTTGAACTTAGGTGCTACAGATGCAGGAATCTTGATCTCGTCCCCGGTCTGAGGATTCTTGCCTGTTCTTGCAGCTCTCTTGGATGTCTCAAATGTTCCAAAGCCAACAAGCTGAACCTTGCCTTTCTTCTTAAGCTCCTTAGCCACAGTATCTGTGAAAGCGTTAAGTGCTGCAGTCGCATCTTTTTTGGAAAGTCCTGCCTCCTTTGCGATTGCATCGATAAGTTCTGTCTTATTCATTTGTTTTCCTCCGAAAAGAAATTATTTAATACATTGCCTATTTTACTACTATTTCTGCACCATAACAACTATTAATGCCGTTTTTATCGCGTTTTTAAGGCTATTTCGATGAGTTTGCTAAGATATGTCAGGTCTGTGATGTCAGGCTGTGGAAATTTCCTGGTAAGTTCTCTTGTATTGTACATGGCGATATAGCCCTCACAGGGCGAATTCTGCATCTTATAGAGAAAAGCATGCCTGATATCATGTTCTGCAAAAAAACTCCCCGCTTCAGGAGCACGTACCAGCGTAGTCTGAGGGGTATCGATCACAAGAACACCATTGGAATTGAATAAGGCCTGGACCTCAGAATCAACAACATATTCAAGAGATGATACGCTGCCTGCCATTCTGAGAACGTTAGTATTGGTGGCATTTCCCGAATCGCTCACTCTCTTGAAGCCGTGGATACTGGTCTCTATCCCCTTGTAAAAGATATATGTCTCATCAAGATCATAGGTGGCGGCAATCTTCATCAGCAGTGTCGGGATTGCCTCCCTGAAGGTAACAAACATGTTTTCCATGGCGTCCAGCACCAGTTTGGTCTTATCCACTGCCGTAGTGGAGTTGATCGTGGTGGTGGATTCATCCAGCTCTCCGTTGACTATCCTGCCATGAATCTCGGGATTGTAGATAACATACCTGTTCTTGCCTCTGTTCTTGGCCCTGTAAAGCATTCTGTCAGCAAGATTAAAGAGATCCTCATAGTTGTCAACATACAGCGGATACGTACCGATTCCCATTGAAACAGTGATCTGTGGAATTCCGTTTTCGTCGCGATGTGATGCCTCCACCCGCTCTCTGATGCTCTTTAAATAAACTCTCAGATCTGTCTTTTCCTCGACATTTTCTATGATCATCATGAGTTCATCGCCGCCAATTCTTCCGGCGCGGCCGTCATCTCCCAAAACCTCAAGTATGATGTCTGCCACCTCTCTGAGGATCCTGTCACCATAGGCGTGTCCGTAAGCGTCATTTACGTGCTTGAAGTTGTCGATGTCAACAATACAGAGGTTAACTATATGTGAATCACCCGATTCGCAGGCTTTTTTCGCAAAATCAGTGATGGCCTTCTTGTTAAAAAGACCTGTCAGATAATCAATTTCGCTGGCCTTCACTCCTCTCTCCATGCTGACCAGATCCTGGATCGTGATGGAGATGTTGTCGTCAGGCAGAGCCTGGCATGTGGATGAAACCCAGTTGTACTCCCCTGATTTCTCGCACATTCTATAACAGAGGGTCACCTTTGCTTCAAAGGTAAGACCCTCCACCATCTCATAGAGAAGATGCTGGTCATCAGGATGAACATTTGCGAAGATGGTGCCGGCACCATCCTCGCAAACGTATTCTTTGTAAGCATCATCTGCTGAAACTATATTAAGTTCCTTATTTACTATTACTTCACCTTTTTTTATTGTCATAGTCTGTGTTTTCTGGGATTATAAAATATCCTGGAATCCGGGTCTGTAAAGGTGTCTCGGAATACCATCAACCATGATAGGTCCAACATCGCCCTGGATGAGAGGCCTTACATAGGTGATGAACTCGTTGGTCACATATGTGCCGTCCTTGTTGATCCACTCTCTCGGAACTGTACGTTCGTCGTTGGCGATCTTGTGTACATCCTTAACCTCTGTTCCTGCCTGATAAGGATCATCTGAAAGTCTCTCAAGACCCACCATCTTGCCTGAATCGCCTTCATCAGCTGCCTTCATGGCTGCACCGCCAACCTCATAGGCCTCAAGGATGTCCACACGTGATGCGCAGTGGCTTGCTGCCCTCTGAAGAGTTGAAAGCTCGATGGCACGGGTCTTGCATCCGCACTCTTTGGAAACTACTTCGCAGAGGTATCTTGCTGTTCCTGTAAGCTGCTTGTGTCCGAATGCATCTACATAATCGATGCTATTGCCAAGCTCGCTGACATACTTGCCATCCTTGGTCCTGATACCCTCGGATACAGCGACAACGATGGAAGCTTTGCTCTTGAGGAGCCCCTTGATTTTCTTGATGAAAGCATCCATATCAAATGCCAGCTCAGGAAGGTAGATAGCATCAGGTCCGTCACAATCCTCACCCTTTGCAAGAGCTGTTGCGCCTGTAAGCCATCCGGCGTTACGTCCCATAACTTCTACTATGATAACCTGTCCGCTTGTGGTCTCCAGTGACCAGCTGTCTCTGATTATCTCTTTTACTGAAGTTCCGATGTACTTGGCTGCTGAGCCGTATCCGGGTGTATGGTCTGTAAGAGCCAGGTCATTATCGATTGTCTTGGGGCATCCTACAAATCTGATCTGTGATCCGGAAATGATGGCATAATCAGAAAGCTTCTTGATGGTATCCATTGAGTCGTTGCCACCGATATAGATAAAGCAGTCGATCTCAAGTTTATCAAGGATCTCAAAGATCTTCTCATAAACCTCTTTGTTCTCAAATATCTCGGGCAGCTTGTATCTGCATGAGCCAAGATATGCTGAAGGAGTTCTCTTAAGGAGCTCTATGTCAAGTCCTGACTGGATGTGATCAGAAAGATCTACATATCTCCCCTCCATAAGACCCTGCACGCCGTGGATCATACCGTAAACCTTCTTGTATCCACGGTCGATAGCTGTCCTGTAAACTCCTGCAAGTGAAGAGTTGATCGCTGCGGTAGGTCCTCCCGACTGTCCCACGATTACATTACGTTTTGCTTTTTTAACCATTAACTTCTCAATCCCCTTT
>JAEEGL010457444.1_pt1 | contig 10449 bp, 4 predicted proteins | sample 9134231 | NCBI WGS metagenome assembly JAEEGL01 (sample SAMN16246548, study PRJNA631951) | gut metagenome | biome: gut microbiome; feature: rumen; material: fiber-attached | host: Bos | place: Iran: Karaj | collected 2018-10 | reverse complement strand
TTCATCGTTTGTCTCATTGAACATATAGGCTTCATATTCCTGATGTTCCTGGCACTCTTCGTCAGTAACTTCCACAGGTTCTCCGTAGTAAGAAACTGTATTTTCTGCTATGTCCTTAAGCTCTTTATTGATGGCGGCTGCACCCGCTGATCCATCATTTATCACAAGATATTCAGCATAAGCCTGAGATAACGGAATACCGCACTTAGGGCAATAAAAGGACTTACTGATGTGTTCCACGGTTCCATAGGAAAAAGCATCAATTTTTTCCACAGGACAATTGATATCTTTAGCCTCTGTCAGCTTTCCATCCTCTATCTTAGCCCTGAAAAACTTGATTGTATCACCTGAAAGATCCGTATAAAGGACCTCGTCATCCAAAAGTGTAAAGGCCTCCGCGCCGGGATTGTAGTTATAAACTCCGGGGATTGTGTATTTTGTCAGAAGAAGCTCTTTTTCCCCGGTATTTGGGTTCTCCCTGTATACCTCTATCTGCGCAACTTTGTATTCGCTCTCTTCCTCAGTGAAATAATAGAGCCATCCGTCGCGGTAGCAGATCATATTATCCAAAGCTTTCTCAGGAAGCTGCACCGTCCTGCCAGACTCGCGGTTATAATAAAAGTTTCCTTCGAAATTAAAAGAATCATCGTATTTATGGAAGATCACGCCGGAATAGTCATAGGCATCAATGAAATGATTATCAGTACCTGTGGCTTCTATCAGCTTGGAGCCTCCATCCTGGAATAGATAGTAATAAGCTCCATCTTTTTTACCTATGAGAATTCCCTTGTTATAGACGATGCGATCAAAGCAGCTGCTTCCACTCTTTAATCCATCGCCAATATAGCTCAGGCTATAATCATTGATTTTGTCATAAAACTCGCTGTACATAGGAGAAACCTCAGTGTATTCCAGCTCCCCTTCTGTCTTTTCATAGCAGAAAATCTGACAGCCTGATGAATCATACCCCAACACAGCAAAAGACAATACACCATTAAATACATCGATGTTTGTCAGATACTTATTATCATCGGCGCATCTGTATATTTCACAATACTTCTTAGTGGAGGGTTCATAGGCCACAATAGAATATATATATTTAGAATTGGTTGCATCTTTGACGTAGCATTTATAGTACAAAACTCCGTCATAACAGCAGGCAAAGTTGTACGGAGAAAACGTAAAATCAGGGTTCATGGCTTCATCCAGAATCTTTTCAAGATCATAACTTTCCAGAAGATTTCCCAGACTGTCAAACTCAAATACATAGTTATCATTAAGACCTGTCTGAATGACTACATGCTCTCCATCTGCTTTCTTGGGATTTGTAATGTCCTCTGTAATATCATTCAGAGCGCTCTCAATTTCATCAAGACCCTCATTGATATCAGGAGCTATATCATCCACCGCTTCTTCCACAGCATCGCCGGCATCTTCCATAGCCTCCATGACATTTCCTGAGACTTCATCCACTGCTCCCTTGAGCTCATTTATGTAGTTCTCAACTTCCTTTGGCATACTGCATCCGCTGACACCTAAACAAAGAGTCATCAGAATGGCAGGTATAACAACCTTCTTACTTTTTTTCATAATATTCTCTCCTAAAGAAATTCCCATTTGACTATAATTTTACCATATATCCCGGCTCTACTGTTATACGTAAAAAGAGGCTGCCCAAAGGTCAGCCTCCTTAAAAATCCTATTAAAGTGTCTTAGCTTTGATCTTGAATCTCAAGGTCTTTTCACCTGAGTACTTGCCGAGTCCGCGAATCTTAACTGTGGCTGTACCCTTCTTGATGTTGTTCTTGTAACTGTCAGGAACGATGATATAGTCTGTGCCATATTTAAGGTCTGAGCCCTTCTTGAAGTAAACTTTGAAATCATTGGCGAAAGTCTTAGATGTAGGATCAAACTCTATCACTTTACCTGTGTACTTCTGATCAGCGATTGTAAACTTAGCGCTGGAGATACTAAGGAATGAAACTCGGTATGTTGTACTGTAGGTTCCATTGTATCCGCCTGTAAGCTTAGCAGTAACCTTGATCACAACGCCATTGTTAGCATAATCATACTTATCGCCAAATACTTCTTTCAGATAGCTGCCAAACTTCTTTGCTTTATCAGCTTCTGTGATATCCTTAAAGTTTTCTCCTGATGCATCAGCTATAGCGTAACCTGCAACAGTATAATCAGTCTTTGCAGCAAGTGCTTTTTCTGTAATTCCATCAACGAGTTTAGGCGCTGACAACATTGCAGATACCTTGGTTGAAGCTGATCCGTTATCCTTCTTATCAGGAGCTGTCATAATGATCTTGAAGCTCTGGTCTACAACATCTGATTTACTGATCTTGAAGTTCTTGGTAACTGTTCCGCTATAATTACCGATACCTTTAACTGTAACAACTGCTGTAGCCTTTTCTGTTACTGCAGTGTTCTTACTGAAAGTAAGCTTGTAATCTCTGCCTTCAGACAGCCAGACATTATTCTTTGTAACTTCTACATAAGCCCTTGTTCCACCCTTTGTGTATTCTGCATCAGGGGAAACTACAACTTCACTGGCCTTGATCTCTGCCTTGGCAATTGTAAAGCTGATATTTCTTGTTCCGGTAAAATCACCCACGCCCTTAATGATCAGGGTAGCTTTTCCAGCCTTGGTATTGTTCTTGTAGTTCAGTATATAGTCTTCATATAATACAAGATCTTTCTTTCCATACTTTAATGAGCAGCCATCCTGTCTCATGTAATACTGGTAAGGATCATAAGTCAGGTTCTTAACTCCGCTGACCTGAACTTCTTTAATTGATATTCCCTTGATTGTAAATTTAAGCTTCTTGGAGCCGTATAACTTACCTTTTCCTGTTACTACTGCGTAGGCTGTTCCAACCTTGTCATTGTAAAGATAGGTTACATCATAATCTGCACCCTTTACATACTTGGTAGTTCCCTTGGAAACTGTTACTACCGGCTCAACCGCGCCTTCACTGTTCTTATCTGTCAAAAGAGTATAGCTGCTCTTTTCTGTAGCAACTTTAAGCTTGGAAATAAGTGTAACTGACTCTTTTGGAGAAATAGTTACATTGACAGCTCTCTTACCTGTATAGTTTCCTTTACCGGAGATAAGTATTACATAGCTCTTCTTAAAGTTTGTAGTAGCCTTAGGATTCTCTGTTGTTGCTGTTGTACCGGCTTCATAGTATCCAATAGTGTAATTGCCGTTTGAAGAAACTGTCTTGTCATTCCACTTAAGTGTAGGTTTCTTCTTCTGGTCATTTTTGCTCTCAAGCAGGTAGAAATCCTCTGCATAGAAATCTTCTTCTGAAATATCTACAGGATAGATTGTAAATGTATCAGTCTGCTTTCCGGCATAGTTGTTCTTACCTGTAACTGTAAGAGTTGCTGTTCCGGCATTCTTGTTATTCTTGTAACTTACAGTATAGTCTTTGTCCTGTGTCAAAAGAATACCATTGCTATATACCCTAATCCAGCTCTGCTTTAATTCTTTTCCTGTATAGATCATATCCTGAACACCTTCGATAACAAGGTCCTTGGATATGATATTTTCCTTTGCAGTCATGTAAATATATACTCTGATCTCTGCAAAATAAATATCTTCAGCTACAACAGTTACAGTAGCCTTCTTATTCTTTTCAGACTTAGCAAGTGTATAGTGGAGGTAATAATCATCGTCAATGTTACCAATCACAAGCTTATCCTTGAGATCACCTTCTACTATGATAGATTTAATTCTATTAAGACCATACAGGTATGAACTAAGGTTGATAACACCATCTGTAGTACCCTCAGCAGCCACATCCGCATATATTAAATAACTATAAACATCACGGGATGCGATTGTAACAGCTATATCTACGCCATAGAATTCTGAATAGTTCTTTGTATCTACAGGAACATATTTAACACTAACTGTATACTCTCCAACTTCTGTAGCCTTAGGAATATCGGCACTATAGTCGCCTCCGTCAAGGCTGTACTGAATAGTAAATCCTTCAAGAGTTTTTTCAGGAGCATTGATCAGTTCCTGTTCTTCCTCGTTGTAAATAAGTTCTGTCTTTGCAGAAGGCTTATACTCTGCAGGGATCTCGCTGTCATCGTTATAAGTCTTCTTGAGAATGTTAGTTGTGATCTCACCTATAATATCAGCGCAGTCGCCATCTGAATTTACATACTTAACCTTAACTGTATATTCTCCAGCGTCTTTGCCCTTTGGAATATCCTTTGACCAGTTCTCGCCGTCAAGGCTGTAATAAATCTCGTCGTAAAGAGCAGGCATCTTGGCAGGTGCATTCAAAAGAACAATATCACTTCCGCTATATGTGCGATCTTCTTCAGCAACCAGTGAAGGTTTATTTTCATCAGAAAGATCATCGAAGGAAGGAGCATCTGCTTTATTGACAGTAATCATAGCTTTGCAAGAAGCTGTATCATATAAAGTTGCATCCTCAGGAGTAAAGATTACTTCATACTCTGTCTTCTGACTATCTGCTACTGCTGGTTTAGTTGTAGGCTCTTTCCATGCAAAAGTACCCTTAACTTCCTTTGTCTCTGAACCTAAAGTCACTTCTGCTGCGCCGCCTGAAAGAGTACTGTCAGCCAGTGTCTGACCATAGGTTATTGCAGTTGCAGTAGGAGCAGTTTTAACAGTAGACTGTGCCTTAGCTATTGTGTAATCAACTACAGCAGTTACAGTCTTAGAGTCCTTTGTAATTGAGATCTTTGCAGTATAATCACCGGGCTCTGTAGGAGCCTTTGTAAGCTCTGTTGTTCCACTATAATACTTGATATCACTAGCTTTTACTTCAATCTCTGTTGCTGCCTTGAAATCATCAGCTCCTGAAAGAGTTGCATTCTCGCCTGATTCGCCATACTTTGTAATAGTAGGCTTAACAAGTGTTACAGAAACCTTACTGTCTGTCAGATCGCAGTCATCTGCTGAACATGTAGCTGTAATAACATTATCTGTAGCTGAGTATGTAAAGCTGTGCTCGTGATCTACAGGGAATAAAAGCCTCTTCCATTTAGAATCTACTGCTATAGCTGTAGTAGTTGGTTCCAATTTGGTCTTACCTTCGGTACCCAATGCGTTAGTCCACATTGTTCCTGCAATAGAATTTTTTAGCAATACACCTTTAATTGTATATGCAGATGCATATATAAGAACCTTATCGACTTCATCGACACCTTTTGTAATTTCAACAACTCCGGTAGGATAGCCACTTATACCGCTATATCCTTCAATCTCAGTTTTTCCACCCGAAAAAATAATAGTTCTTTCTTCTAAATCGTTTCCAATAAAAATACCAGACTCATTTCCTATTGCTTTAACGTCTCCACCTGAAATGCTAATATCACCATTTTTAACATATATTCCTTCCTTTTTACCATTAGCATCCAAAGTGCCGGCTGCAACACTTAAGTCTCCTTCATCAATATACAAACCAGACTTGGAACCTTTAGTACTAATTTTTCCATCAATAATATTAACATATCCTTTTTTAACGTAAGTGCCATAAGACTTCTCTTCAGCAGTACCTTCTGCATCAATTTCTCCACCTAAGATAGTTAAATATCGTCCTATATTAATGCCTTCTTCACTACCAGAAGCAGAAATACTTCCACCCGCAACAATTAAATCACCCGAATAAACGAATATCGCTCTACGCTTTCCACTGACTGTTAATGTTCCGCCTGCTAATGTCAATGTTTTTCCAGAACTATTCAAATAAATACCATTAGCATATTTACTGTCATTTGTAGAAACAGTTAAACTACCTGTTCCCTGAATTGTCAAATTACGTTCACTTACAATACCATATCCAGCTTTATCAGAAGTACCCTTATCACCCTTATTAGATATTACATTATTACCTTTTAATTCAATCTTTAAACCATCTATAATGTTATAAATGCCGCTATAAAAGCTAGGAATTTCATAGTAATCACCATTATTATTATACCCATTCAAAGTAAGAGTATAATTTTGAGGGTCATAGACTACTTGCTTGGAGCCATTACCTAATACATCATTACAATTCTCAGAAGTAACCTGATTTCCACCAACCCACAAATTATAAGTAGTCACATCTCCATCAGGTGTAATGTCAATATTTTCTTCAACGTATTCTTCAACGTTTTCTTCGACGTTTTCTTCGACAGATTCGTCTACTATTTCGATTTCTTCTGCCTTAGCTGTCATGCCTGCACTTGGAAATAGTCCAAAGACTAAAGCCGCTATAAGCATGAAACTAAGTATCCTTCGTATACTTATTCTTTGTTTCATTTAAACCTCCTTACGTGCTAGTTAATAGTTACATAAACACAAAAACAGTCTGAATATCCGCACCATCAGACTGTTAAAATCAACACAATATCGTATAGCATCCTTGCATATATCATCCGCCTTTACGAGTTAACATCCAGCCACTACACATAATAATTCTAAAGTACAATGTTCGAAAAAGCGATTATATCAGCATTAAATAAATATTAACTTTGCCTTAAGAAAAATGAATCATAGTATCACGCTACATCTAACTCAAACCTCCCACTGGGCTCTGCCCAGACCCGTCCTCGGCGGAGCCAGGCCAGCAAGCATGCTTGCTGACTAGTAGAACAGGATGAATTATGAACAGCATCAAGGGGCAAGCGGTTGTATTTTCGCCCAAAAAAACGGGCGAAACTCTCCACCGACAAGCCTGCCCCCCTTGATACTGCGCCGTGGGTTATGATATAGGCACGGGTGTTGGGAAAGGTAGGGCACTTCGAGCCTGTTGGAATCTGCAATTTCCAATTTTCCAACAGTGATTTTGGGCGCTATTAGCCTGTTGGAATCTGCAATTTCTAATTTTCCAACAGGCTCTTGGGCTAATTTCAGCCTGTTGGTTTCTCAATAATTCTTGATTTCAACAGGTCATTACCCCTAATTTAGCCTGTTGCTTTACGACAATTGTAAAATTGCAACAGGATAAGCAGAGAATGTCTGCCAAATCTTTGAAATTGCAGATTATGGCAGATGATTTTAGAGAGATATATCTGACTATTTCTACGAGTTGAAAGCTTCGTTTCAAGCATGACACTCGTAGGAAATCACAAAGATAAAGGTCACCCCTACGAGTGCAAACCTTCATTTTCCCCTTCACACTCGTAGTTATCTCCCAAAAAGCAGCCAATTACTACGAGTCCAACCCTCATTTCCACTTTTGCACTCGTAGATGCCTCCAAAAAGCTAGCAAATACTACGAGTCCATGGCTCTATTTCCAATTCCGCACTCGTAGACGACCACTAAAGAAATAACTTTCACTATCGCACTCCCCCTCCTTTTCCCTGATCACCCTTATTACCGAGCCCCGCTTGGCGCGAGCGGCGGGTCCCATGGGGCGGCGGGCCGGCGCGCCGGGGCGACCGGTATCACTCCCCTATCGCATTAGCCATTACCCCTTTCGTAACGAAAAAAAGAGGCTGCCCAAAGGGCAGCCTCAAATCAAGCCATATCAATTCTTAAAGCTATGTACAGGTGCGGGGATTCTTCCGCCGCGGTTTACGAAATTATCGCAGGAGAACTGGTTAACCGGCATGATTGGTGCGTAGCCGAGAAGTCCGCCGAATTCTACGGTCTCACCAACGCCTTTACCGATAACAGGAATAAGTCTTACTGCAGTGGTCTTCTGGTTGATCATACCGATGGCCATCTCATCAGCGATGATGCCGGCAATTGTTGTATCCTTGGTGTCGCCGGGAACAGCGATCATATCGAGACCTACTGAACATACACAGGTCATGGCCTCAAGCTTTTCAAGAGTAAGGGCTCCGGCCTCAACTGCATTGATCATGCCCTGGTCTTCACTGACAGGAATGAAGGCTCCGGAAAGGCCTCCAACATAGGAAGAAGCCATTACACCGCCCTTCTTAACCTGGTCATTTAAGAGCGCAAGAGCAGCTGTAGTTCCCGGAGCGCCCGCATGCTCTACACCAATCTCGTGAAGGATATCAGCTACACTGTCGCCGATTGCAGGTGTAGGCGCAAGGGAAAGATCGATGATTCCAAAAGGAACACCAAGTCTCTCTGATGCCTCTCTAGCCACCAGCTGACCTACTCTGGTAACCTTAAATGCAGTCTTCTTGATGGTCTCGCAGAGAACCTCAAAGTTCTCTCCTCTTACCTTTTCAAGGGCTGTCTTAACAACACCGGGGCCTGAAACGCCAACGTTGATGATCTTGTCAGCCTCAGTTACGCCGTGGAAAGCACCGGCCATAAATGGGTTGTCATCAGGAGCATTACAGAAGATAACAAGCTTTGCGCAGCCTAAGGAGTCATTCTCTTTAGTGGCTTCCGCTGTCTTTTTAACAATGGTTCCCATGAGACGGACGGCGTCCATATTGATACCGGTCTTGGTGGAACCAACATTTATGGAAGAACATACAACATCTGTTGTAGAAAGAGCAAGGGGAATAGATTCGATGAGAAGTCTGTCAGCCTCAGTCATTCCCTTACTTACAAGGGCTGAGTAGCCACCGATGAAGTTGACACCAACCTCTTTAGCCACCTTATCAAGGGTCTGGGCAATGCTGGCAAAGTCCTCTACTGTCTTGCAGGCAGCGCCGCCGATAAGGGCTATTGGTGTAACAGAAATTCTCTTATTAACAATTGGAATACCGAATTCTCTGGAGATCTGATCTCCTGTCTTAACAAGGTCCTTGGCAGCGTCATAAATCTTGTTGTAGATATTCTTCCTAAGCTGCTCAAGATCTGAAGTAATACAATCTAAAAGGCTTATACCAAGTGTAATGGTTCTGACATCAAGGTTTTCCTTTTCTATCATTTCATTGGTCTCAACGACCTCAGTAACGTTTATCATTGGCATTTTCTCCTATCAGATTCTGTGCATTGAGTCAAAGATTTCTTCTCTCTGACATTTGATAACAACTCCGATTTCCTTACCCAGGTTATCCAGGTCATCGGCAACAGAATTGAAGTCCTTATTGGTGCCGGCCATATCAACGATCATCATCATATTAAAATAGCCACTGACGATAGTCTGAGAAATATCAAGAATATTGATACCTGAATCTGCAAGATAGGTGCAGACCTTTGCGATAATACCAACTGTGTCTTTTCCAACAACTGTAATGATAGTCTTATTCATAGCTCCTCCAATTATTCAAAAAATGCATATATTTACATTAAAAAGTAACAGTATTAAATCCAATTGTCAATGAATGATTCAAAAGCTAAGTACAGGTGACAGCTCAGTTCTCTTGGCCACCATAAGTGGGAAATCATTTCCGGAGTATGGGCAGTCGTTCATCTCTATCTCCACGCGGACTGTCTCATAGGCAAGCTCAGGCAGATTGTTCTCCTTGGAGAGGTGTCCCAAAAAGATGCCCTTTAAATTATCGTGAAGAAGCTTACAGAGAAGCTCTCCGCTCTTTTCATTGGAAAGATGTCCCATATCACCAAGGATTCTGCGCTTAAGAACGTAAGGATAAGGACCTGTCTGAAGCATTCTCACATCATGATTGGCTTCTAATAAAAGCGCGTCGCAGTCCTTTAAACAATCAACGGTATAGTCTGTGTAGCAGCCTAAGTCTGTGGCCACTCCCACTTTTTTGCCATTGCAGAAAACGCGGTATCCGCAGGGCTCCATGGCATCGTGGGAAATTGTCATGGGATTGATTATCATGTCCCCAACGGAATATTCGCGGTCCACCTGAACCGGTATGAACTCTGACAGAGTCATTTCATTTTTCTTATCGCTGATGCGGATTCCCTTTAAAGTTCCATTGGTTCCATAGATGGGAATATCATGTTTTTTCAGAATTGTGTGAAGCGCTGCTATATGGTCCACATGTTCATGGGTTACAAAGATAGCATTTATATCATTAAGGCCAAGATCAAGAGCCTTAAGGCCTTCCTCAATTTTCTTTTTGCTGGTGCCGGCGTCAATTAAAATGTGTGTGTTGTCTGAGCCAATATAGGTACAGTTTCCGCTGCTTCCGCTGGCAATACTTGTAAATCTCATTAAAAAAAATCACTCCTAACTTAAAGGGCCTATTCGCTACAGCAAATAAGCCCTTGTACTTACTTCCAGTAAACTTCTATCTTGTCACCCTCCTTGATGGACTGCATGTAGTCCGGTGTGGAACCGTTTAAGGTGGTGACGATGGATCTGCCATTTGGCTTGGACAGATCAAAATCTATTGCATCGAATATATCAACAAATATGTAGTCGGCCTTGCCATGTAGTGTTATAGCCTCGCCATTTACTATAACATGAAGGTCGTGGGCCAGAATGTTTCTGATGGGTTCAACAGGAACATCATATACATCTTCAGGCTCTTCGGGAATGTTGTCAAGGGAAAGCTGTCCATCTTTTCCCTCAACGCTCTTAACATCCTCGTCGTCGCTCTCATAGGCCTCTTCGTTGGCCTGA
>JAEEGL017152400.1_pt1 | contig 10450 bp, 5 predicted proteins | sample 9134231 | NCBI WGS metagenome assembly JAEEGL01 (sample SAMN16246548, study PRJNA631951) | gut metagenome | biome: gut microbiome; feature: rumen; material: fiber-attached | host: Bos | place: Iran: Karaj | collected 2018-10 | reverse complement strand
CTATGTTAGAAGCGGAAGGTGGGTGGGGGAAGTATCCCAAATAATGTACGCGTGCGCGAAGAAGAAAGGCAGCAGGAGGACTGGATCTGTAATATCATTAGCAGAGGCATTAAACGGGAAAGTTATTTAACTCAGAGACGCAAAGGCGCAAAAGGCGTGGAGTTTATTATTTATCCCAGGATGCGATTACAAAACGTTTGGTGAGTCATGTTTTTTGTTGACTGTCGCCAGCGACACACGACAGTTTGCACCTCTAAAGAGAGGAGAGGCTCTTTAATTATTCGGTGATGCTTTCCGCGCGGCGGATATACATGTCCTGCTCAGATTTGTCCATTGTCGTAAAGCGGACATTCCAGCCTGCGACGCGTATCTGCAAGCCCTTGTATTTATCTGGTGTTTCCTGGGCTTTCCTGAGTTCATCCGTGTCAAAGATATTGAAATGCACGGCAACGCCGTTGCCTGCAAAATACACACGTAGCAATTGTCTCCAGGCAGCCAGCCCATCCGCGCCCTTTACAGAACTGGGATGCATCATGATATCCAGCGGGTAATCGCCTGGAAACGAGGCGGCATCAACAGAGAGCACGGATTTTATCAAGGCGGTTACGCCGTTGATGTCCGAACCCATTCGTGGCGAAGCGTTTTTGGACATTTCCTCGCCAGCGAAGCGCCCGTCTGGTGTTGCCCCAGTCAATTTTCCCTCTATGACAAACTGTTTTGCACAATGGACAGATGCTTTCCACTGGCCGCCGCGGGCATTGGGCCTACCGTTGATTTGGTTTCCTATCGTTCGTGAAAGCATCTGGGCGAAGCGGTCCACCCTGGGAATGCCGTTTCCGTAGCGCTCCTTGAAAGACAGGATTTTCTGGTGCAGCATTTCGAAGCCTTCCCAGTTAGCATTCAGGGCATTGGCGAGTTCCTCCAGAGTGAACTGCTTCTTCTTGTACACAAGTTCCTCCACAACGGAAAGCGCGTCAATTGCAGAGCCGAAGCCTGTGGTGAGGAAGGATGTTGCATTGTTGTCGCATCCGTCGGCGAATGCGTCTCGTCCAGTTAGCAGGCTGTTGGGTATTGTTGCGGAAAATACATTTGATGGATTGAAAGATGCCAGATGCGCCTCAAGTTCATTTCCTACGTTGATATTTGCTTCTATAATCCAGGAAAGTTCATTGATGTAGAGGCGGTAGAAGTCATCGAAAGTCCTTAATTCATCCAAGGGCGGGACTGCCACGCCGAGTTCTTTGCCTGTCTGCTTGTCAATGCCCTTGTTGAAAATTACTTCAAATGGTTTGAGCATGTTCAGGTGGCCGAGACCAGTTGTGTTGGTGTGGACGCGCCCGTGACTGTTGAATTCATAACAGCCCCGTATATCGCAGGTGCGGGCATCTTCCTCGGTCATGCCATGTGATGTCATGATGTGCCGTATTCCCTCCTCGCCGACAAGAACAATGCTCTGGTGCTGGTCGCGTATCAGGCCGAGTACCTTGTCAATGAAATCATCAGGTGTGTTCTTGGCGATCTTGATTTGGATTTTCGGCGTGGGCAGGTGCAGTTTGGCAGCCTCGTCAAGTATAAAATGCGTCAAGTGGTTGATTTGCGTGGTGCCGTCCGCCTTTGTGCCACCCAGATATACTGGCTGTCCCCAATAGTTGTCGATGGAGCCCCACTGCATGAAGAAGTGATCGAACATCTCCCGCATCTGTGCATCGGTGAAAGTGCCGTCTTTCAGGTCGCGGTCGTAGAACGGCGTCAGCATCCAGTCTAGATTGCCCAATGAACGCACTTGCATGTGGTCGATATGCTCGCTGAACATGAAGTAGAGATAGATGAGTTGCAGTGCGTCGAAGAAGTTCTGCGGTGCTCCATCATGCAGTCTTTGCAGGGATGCGGCCACAAAGTCGCAGCGCTCATTGTTATGTGTTTTTGCACGTTCGATGAAACGCTCCAGCATGCGCAGGATTGCCTCGTATGTAATGCGTATGCCCTCGAAATAAGCCTCGGTGCTGGCATCCAGCGTGACTTGTGCACGATGTTTTTCGCGCCAGTCCATAGCATTGCGAAGCAAGCCAGGGAAGCCCAGGCGGAACACCATGTCCCATTCGGGAACGGAATGGTCGAAATCAACCCAGATGTTGGAGGCACCTGACAGGTTGAGCAGTTCCCACAGTTTCTGCTGCTGTATGGGGATGCGCTTGCGCAGTTCCTTCAGCAAGGCAGTCATGGAGCAGGGGCGGCGTTTCCAGCATCCGAACGCAGGGAAGAAATCATGGGGATCCACCTCAATCTGAAGATTGTCCGCCAGGAAAGCGAATGCCTGTGCCTTGATGATGGGAGTTGGCGCATCAAGTTCCGCGAAGCGTACAATCTCATTTGCGGCTGCGTCCTGGTCAATGCCAGTTGCAGGATCAAATTCAGGTGCCTGGAATTTCTTCCAGAGATAGGCTTCGTCCTGTGCGTAAGTTCCGAAAATCATATCTGCTCCCCTATATTCTGCATTTTTATATCAACTTTTCCTGTTCTAGAAAGGCTATGATCTCATCGGCCAGCAGGCTACTGCCCTCGTCATTGTAGTGTACCCAGTCGCGATGGAGAGTGGAGCATTTCATTTGGGCAAAGTCCCCTAATTCATTGATTTTGACGCCTAGAGGGGCGAGCGTCTCCCTGGCAATCTGGTTGTAGAGGTCGATTTCCGCATTGGAGCGGTATGCCCAGGACGCCTGCTCCTCTATTACTGGCGTCGTTGTGGCGAAGATGACCTGTGCCTTTGGGAAAAGTTGGCGTATCCTGGTCAGCACACGCGCCAGCATATAGCGGTACATGTCTGGCGGGGTTAGCGGGTCTTTGTCAAAATGGATTTGAGTTGGCACATTTTCAGGTAAGATTGTATCTCCCGCCGCCTCTCCGTCATTTCCAACAGTATCGGCATTCAGATGCACCACGTCCCACAATCCGTTGTTCCAATGTACGACATGGATTTCTGGCAGGGAGAGGCTTCCTTTCCAGTCTTGCAGCGTCCGCAGCGTGTACTGGGCAAAACGCCCGTTGTCTTCGGGAAAGTAAACGTTCATTCTTCCCGCAAGTTTCTCCTGCACGAATGAGTCATAGCCCTTGCGGATGGAATCGCCTAGCAATAGCAAGTTCTTCATTATTTTGCCTCAATTTCTGTTATCATTGAAGATTGTCTTTAGTATAGCACATAATTATGTAATTATAATCGCAAAATTAAACATTATTTTGGCATTATGTGATTGCGTACAAAAGATTTTGTATTGTTTTGCACTGCTTGACTTTCTGCTCCATTTTTGTAAATTCACACTTGTTCTGTTCCTATTGTTGGCAGAGCAAAGGTATAAGCCACCTTGCAAGGAAAGGATTTGTCATGAAACTGCATTTTGGGACTGCATATTATCCAGAGGAAATGACACGGGACCGCATCCGCTATGATGCTGAACTGATGAGGGACGCTGGGCTGAAATACGTCCGCATGGTGGAATTTGCATGGTCGCATCTTGAGCCTCAAGAGGATGTATTCAATTTCCAATGGGTACATGACGCAGTTGACATTTTTGCGGAATATGGACTCAAGAGCATATTGTGCACGCCTACCAGCGCCGCACCTGCATGGATGTGCCATAAATACCCAGAAATTCTCCGTATGACCAGGACTGGAGAGCGCGCCTGGTTCGGTAAGAGGGACTATACCTGCTACACTTCCAGCAGATATCGCGATTTTGCAATACGCATGGCACGAAAATTGGCCGAGGACTTCAAGGACGATGCACGGATTTATGCATGGCAAATCGACAACGAACCTGGCAATTCCAGTTTTGTGGAGTGTTTCTGCCCAGATTGCCAACGCAAGTTCCGCGACTACTTGCGCAATAAGTTCGGCACTTTGGAAAATCTGAACAAGGCATGGGCTACTGAATTCTGGAGCGGCGAGTTCAGCGACTGGGATGAAATTGAACTGGATTCATACTATGATGGCTCATGTTCCTGTCGCCAATATGAATCGGACTTGTTCCGCAGTGCGCAGCAGGCGGAGTTTATCAGGGTGCAGGCGGATGCTATCAGGGAAGTCATACCAGGCGCATTGATTGGTACCAATAACTATGCCATTGCGGACAGGTATGAGGGCTTTGAAAAACTGGATTTCGCAGGAAATGATTTGTACCACAAATATCTGAAATACAAGCCAGAAAAGCAGGCACGCTTCCGCATGAATACGGATATCTATCGTTGCATACGCCCTGGCTTGTCCAGTTGGATTCTTGAGACGCAGATTGCGCCAGGCTGGCCCGTGCGTGATTTGTCTGGCTTCTATTTGAACTTCTATATCGGGCATGGATACGACTATATCTTTTTCTTCCTCTGGATAGACCATCCGTCGGGAATGGAGAAAAACAACTTCTCAATCATCGGTCCAGCAGGAAAACCAGGTGACAAATACAACGCCTTAAAAAAACTGCTCCAGAACACAGAGGCGATGCTGGGCGGCAGGGAACTGCCCCCGCCACAGTCGGACTGCGCCATGATATACGACTATCGCGCTCATTGGCTTTACGCGACTGGAAGTTCTGCAAAGGCGATTTTTCTGGAGAACTTTTCCCGTGAGAATTACAACATGCTGGCGCAATCGGCGGGCTCCGTAGCCTGCATCTCATCCGAGGCGGATTTCAGTGCCTACAGGCTGTTGGTGTTTCCAATACAGGCGTATGTCTCGAAAGAACTGGCGCAAAAACTGGAGGACTTTGTTTCATCAGGTGGTGTGCTGCTTATGAACGGGCGCACTGGTTTGACCGATGAATATGCCAAGAATCTGCCTTGCGATGGCCCGCAATATTTACAGCGTCTTCTGGGCATAAGCATCGGGGAATACATGGAAATGGATTATACACCCGACAACCAGTCCGCCAACGAACTGCCTGCCTTTAGCCCGTCAAAGGACTTTGACCATCGTAACACTATTGTCTCAGGAACGCTTTCTGGTGAAAAAGTTCGTGGCACAATCTCATTATGGACCGCCTCGCTGGATGTGGAGGGCGCACAGGTTCTGATGACCTTTGAGAATACCCTCCTGCAGGGCAGGCCATTCCTGACTTGCAATCGTTTCGGGAAAGGGTATGCCCTGTATTACGCTGCTGATGCGGTGAACAAAGAACTGCTGCAGAAAATTGTCCGCCATGCCTCAAGATTGGCTGGTTTCGTTGAGGATATTCCAGAAGGCTGCGATCTTATCCGCCGTGGAAACATTCTTTTCGCCAGCAACTTCAACCAGTATCCAGTTGAATTCAAGACCAAATACAACGGAAATAACATACTGGGCAAGGCACTTTCATCTGACGGGCGAATCTCCCTAGGAGACATGGAATCCGCAGTCATAGAAATTGAATAGGAAAGTATTGCTCTACTGCGTTTTTGCGTTACGCTTGCACCTCTGTGAGGAGGGGGGATGTCGTGCCCGTGCAAATTATCAGAACAGGTTGCGTTTGCGGCGCAGGAGCCATTCAGCCATGAGCAGCAGGAGCAGTGCTAGCGCTAGGAATGGGGTGAACAGCACTGGCTGTATGTCTGTGCCTGCCTCGCTTTTGCGCAGAAGTTCGTTTATGTCCTTGCACAGGCGGTTTGTTTCCTCTGGCAGATAGATGCGGCCACGTATTGTAAAGCGCATGAAATTGTCATCAGAAACCTTGAGGTCGTCGTTTTCCGCAGCGCCTGAACCGCAGTAAACCATCGCATAGCGCTTGAGATTTGGAGCATTCTTTCTTGCGCAGTTTACCTCAAGCATGTACTTGCCTTTGGGCACATCGGGAAATATGCAACTGTGCATGTTGCCGTTGGAGAGCATTTTCACTGTCTGAGGCATGCCTGATGTATCCTCTGGCGTGAGAGTGACCTGCGCTGAGGTAATGCCTTCCGCAGTGGCGGTCACCTTGAGGGGCATGCCTTCTGAAATGTGCTCTGGCACGGATAAGGCAAGCGTCTCGGTTCCATTACTGCCTGCATGCACCAGCAAAGTCTCCCAGAAACTGCGGAAGAGGCGTGCCCGCTTGTCAGGCGCACCAAGCAGATGCAGTGAATTGCTTAGCACAGCGACTACACGCCCACGCCCGTATGGCATCGCCACTACAAGCGGGTATTTCCGGTCACCCTGTACGGACAACAGTACTTCCGCACCTGACTTCACATAGTCCACCATGTTCAGACCACGTATTGAAAGTTGCTCCTTGTACAAGTCGTGGAAAAGGCTGTCTTCGGTGGGAAGCAATTTGAATGTGGCGTCGGTATATCTGCTTTGGTTGCTGCGGACTGGCAGAAGGGAGGTGAACAGGCGGCTGTCAGTATTGCCGAATGCTCCTGGTCCTCCGTAAATCAGCACGGTGCCACCATCAGAGACGTATGCCTCGATGGACTTCAATTCAGCCTCTGTGTAGTCCTCTGCATTGCCTGAACCAAGGAAAAGCAGGGCCGTGCCTTTCATTAAATCGGGGTTCTTGGGTATGCCGTGGTCATATGTGCTGTCCGCCGATGTGCCCAGTATTTGGAATGTGCCTTTGCGTAGTGTATAGATTGCGGTGAATGTGCGCCCGGTCTGGCTGAAGAGACGCGTCAGCGGCCTGAATGTATTTGTCAGCACGGGGAAATACAGCACAGGGGACAGTTCGTCCTCCAGTACCTCGAAAATCATTTCCCTGCTGTTGTTCAAGTAGGACGCCTCGTTGGGCAGTCGGTCAAGTTCCAGCAATACCTTATGCAATCCAGGTTTTGCGAACGATGTTTTGAATGATTGCACTTTGCGTTCATTTTGTGTTAGAACGATATTTTCTTCCTGGACCATCTGTCCATCCACGCTGATTTTCAGTGCAATGCTTTGCTCCCCGCTTGCTTGGCGCAGCGCAACTGGTACATTCAACTCCAGTTCCTCGCCTGTGCGAAGCGATGACGGCGCGTTGAATGCCTCGATTCGCAGGTCGGGGACGCTTTCCATGTCAGTGCCTGTCTTGACAGCGAATACAGGCGTGCCGCCTTGTATGCCCTTGGACTGTGAGTGGTCCAGTCCATCCGTGAGTATTACAATAGCGCTTGCTGTGCCAATGCCCAGGTCCCTGTCCACACTCTCCAGAGCCTGTTTCAGGTCTGTGTTTCCATTTGGCGTAAACTTGTCTGCCTCAGCGATGCCTTCGGCTGGAATAGTTCCGTGGTTGAAGAAGTAGAGGTGTTTCTTGCTTTTCTGGAATGGCTCCCTGTACAGTTTGCGCAGAGTCTCTCGTGCCACAGTGAAACGTGACGCGTTGCCAGGCATGTCGTTTGCTGACATGGATGCCGAGCAGTCCACCAGAAATACCAGATTTGAATTGGCCTTGCTTGTCCTGTTCCAAAGCAAGCCTGGCGAGAGCAGCATAAGCAGCATGATTGCAATTGAGCAAAGTCGCAGTATCAAGAGGATTCTTGGATGGCTGGCGGCCTTTCTGGTGGCGATATACACGGCGGCAAATGACAGTAGGGCGGCAATCAGAATAACCAAATATGGAAGCAGAGGATAGAAACGCATTTATCTGCCTCCTTGATTAGCGATTTTGGAGCGCCCATTGAATTGCAGGCCAAGGATATATTCCACCGCCAGCAATATCAGTGCCGCCAGCAGTGAATAACCCGACAGGTCGGTGCCGCGCCTCAGGCGCATGATTTGCAGGGCGGGTTCCTCGTCTGTGGAGAGCAGGCTGATTGGCGCTGAAAAGGCATTCTGCATTGCATCTATGTGCAGCGCCTTCAGTTCGCTCTCTCGTTCTGGCGGTGAAAGGACGGCACTTTCCAGATTGCCTGCCGAGAAAATCACCGTGCCAGGTAGCCACGTTTCTTTGAAGATGCTGCCTTCTACCGTGCCTGACATTCCAGTGGAGCCCGTGTATGAAATCTGTTCTTCGCTAAGTTTCAGTGCTTCGCCGCAATTGATATGCGCGGTCCTGTCCTTGCGTCCCGAGGCATAGTTCACCAAAGAGTTCATGGCAATTGGAAATGACTTTAGTTCTGTCCAGTTTGAGCAGCGTCGCCGTAAATCAAACGCCAGCAGTACCAGGCGTCCTTCGCCCAATGGTTGCTCCGCTATGGCAGGCATTGAATCGCATTGAGCCAAGGTGTTGCCTGTGCTAGGTAGAGGTGCAAGTCTTCTCCACTTGAGCAGATCCAATTGCAGATTATCATTCATTGAGGCAAGCCCTTGCTTGAACTGCATGCCACTGGCGTTTGTGTCTTGGAAGCCGTTTTGAAATTGTGCCTCGGACAGGCCGTTCATGTAGGCGAGACCACTTTCCGCATTGGCTACTGCCACTAGATTGCCGCCATCCCGTACATAGTTCTGCAACTGTTGCAGGACTTCTGGCGCCAAGCGGCTTCGCGCCTCAATGAATATCAGCGGAAATTGCTTTAAATCCAGTGCACTCAGTGTGTCAAGGGTTCCTTCCGTAAACTCTATGCCATGAAGCCTCTTCTTTGGTTCAACTGCCATTTTCAGGTAGTAGAATGGAGAGGGCAGGGCGCCTGGTTCCGACAGCAAGAGCACTTTCAGCACATCCGATACCGTGAATGAGAATGGCGCCGCATTGTCCAAGGGGATGTTGGTATCGTCAATGGATATGGTGCCATCCACGCGCCCCGCGCGTTCAGGAACATACAGGAAACTGCCGTTTGTTGAGGAATTGCCCTTGACCAAAAGCACCTGGGATTGTATGCTGGCACCTGTTATGTTCAGTTCCACCTTGAAGGACTTGTCCTGCTGGCTTGTATTGCGGATGGTGAATGGCATATATACGCTGCTTCCTGGAGTCTTAAGGGACAGATCCTGGAAATTGCAAGCGACGGCGGCATTGTCGGATGTTCCATATAGTGGCAATACAAAAAGGCGTCCGTTGCCCAACCCCGACAGGTCGATTTTACGGTTGGGCAGCATATTTTCCTGCATATCAGTAAGCAGATATATCTCCCTGTTTATGCTGGGGGAGTGCTTCAGCATGTCCACCGCCTGTGCGATTGCCAGCGTCAAGTTGCCTGCCGTCCCCGTTACACTTGCTCCCCGCAATGCTTCCACCAGTCTTTGCTTGTCCTTGGTGCTTTCCACGCCAGGTCGTCCCGACAAGAATACGAGGCCCGCTGCATCTTCCTTGTTTAGGGCGTTCATCAGGTTTTCCGCCTGGTGGAGTGCCAACTGGAATGCGCTTTGCCCGCCAGGTGTCGTGCGTTGCATGGACATTGTGTCGTCCAGCACGATGACTGCCTCGGTTCTGGCTCCGCTCAGGAAGGATATCCTCTTGAAATATGGATGCGCCAAGGCGAGTATGCAGAGCGCTATAGCCGCCATTCGGCAAAGCATGATGAGCACTTCTTGTATGCGGCGGCGGTATGCAAAGTATTTTTCATGGCGCACCAGGAACGCAAGCGATGAAAACAGCACGGTCGAACGCCGTCTATGGAAGAAAAGATGCAGTATCAGTGGCGCCAGCGCCAGGGGCAGGGCAAGGAGATATGCGGGATTTGCAAAGTCCATCAGAACAAGACCTCCCGCTTGGAGAAATATGCCGCCAATGCACGCTCGAATGGCGTTTCCGTGCTAAGCGTCTCAAAGGCGATTTTATGCTGGTCGCAGAAGCCCTTGATTTCGGAATTGTATTTTGCAAGCGCGGCTAGGTATGGCGTCTGGCAAGCCTCACCTTCAAGTTCCATTGTCTCGCCAGTCTCCAAATCCTGGAATTTGATGAGGCCCTTGTATGGGAATGCCAGTTCGTCTCCATTGAGTATCTGGAAAAGAATTACCTCGCACTGCTTGAAAGTCAATTGGTGCAGCGAGCGTAGAAAGTCCGTGCCTTGTTCCAGAAAGTCAGAGAACACCAGCACCAGAGAGCGACGCGGTATGTGCTCCGCAATCTTGGCAAGGGAGGCTGCCGCATTGGAGATGCCGCCTGGTTTAAGTGCCTCCAATTGCCGCAACATGCTGCCAAGATGGCTAAGTGAATTGGAGCAACCTGTGAAGTCGCCTGGCTTGTCGCTCCAGGTAATGAGCGAGAATGCGTCCCTTTGCTTGTGAGCCAGATACATGAATGCTGCCGCCAGGTAGCAGGCATAGTTGAACTTGGCGGGGCTCTTCGCCTTGTCTGCACCTGACATTGCCATGGAATTGGACGTGTCCAGCAGCATGTAACTCTTCAGGTTGGTTTCCTCGTTGAAGCACTTTATGTAGTACCTGTCCGAGCGGGCGTATGTCTTCCAGTCAATGTACTTGATGCTGTCGCCAGGAGAATATTTCCTGTATTCGGCGAATTCGGACGAAAATCCCCTATACGGCGAGCGGTGAAGCCCCAGCATTGCTCCCTCCCCCAGGGAACGCGCTACAAACCCAACGTTCTTTAGCGTGTCCAGCGTCTCTGGCGGAAGATATGTATAGGTGTTTTCCTGCATT
>JAEEGL016409236.1_pt1 | contig 10450 bp, 6 predicted proteins | sample 9134231 | NCBI WGS metagenome assembly JAEEGL01 (sample SAMN16246548, study PRJNA631951) | gut metagenome | biome: gut microbiome; feature: rumen; material: fiber-attached | host: Bos | place: Iran: Karaj | collected 2018-10 | reverse complement strand
GCGTCCGATTTGATCTCAATACCGTAGATAAGCCCCGGCGTGACCATTACAACATCGGCGCGCACGCGGCCTATCACTTTTTCTTCAAGGATGCGGACCTTGCCGCAGTTCTCCTCAAGATATTCAAATAAAGGCTCTCTTATATCTTTATCCCGGAGGATGGTTTTTTCTTCTTTCATTTTACTTTAACTGCAGGCTCTGATCATTCAAGATCCTTCGGGCTAAAGCCCTCAGGATGACCACGTCACAGGAAGGGGCCCGCCTTTTGGCATTAGTAGGGACCCGCCTGACTCACCTTTTCACCATCTTATTCTGCTGCCGGATCTCTATATAGTTCACCAGCAGTATCAGCCCCAATATCCCGGCGGTGATAAGCAGCGCCGGGACCAGCGGCCAGGAAAAGATCAAATCTCCGTCTACATTCAGCACTCCCAGCATTATGTAGCAGAAGATAAAACTGAGCACTGCCCCGATAAGACAGGCTGTGGCTGCCCCAAAACCATGCTCTATCAGCATCATCTTTATCCGCTGGGCCGGATCCATTCCCACCACATCGTACAGCCACAGTTCTTTACGGCGTATGCGCATATCCGCCTGCAGGGTATTAAGTATCTGAGTCATGCATATCGCCAGTATAAAACTTCCCAGCAGCGTGCCGATCACCTTATAAACATTCAGCATGTTTATCGTTTCGAAGTAATCAGTTCCGTCCATCTCATACAGATTATAATACCACAGACCACGGTTTTCCCCAAATCCCCTTATGTCTTCATCCAATATCTCCATGTCCCGGGCTATGGCCAGTTCCAATGATGACGGTATATCAATACAAAGAGCCGTCATTATATCCAGATCACGGTTAATATCAAAACCTGCGGCTGTAAGTCCTTTAGCTTCGGCTACCTTTTCTATCCTCTCCGTTATCAGTTCCATAGGCATTATCAGTCTGATATAATTGGTTTTTTCATGTTCCTTCCGGCTTAATTCCATTCTGCTTCCCGTACATACCTCTCTCCCTAATATCCCGAATATCCTGTGCTGCTGCCTCATCCCCCTCTCAAACATGGTTTTCTTCAGCGCATCAAGCACATCGAGCATTCTGATACTGTTTTCCTTAAGATATTCCCTGCAGTCATAACCCGCATCCGCCAGCTCGTTAAGCACTTCATCCTGCAGAGGAGAAAATTCTTCATCTTCCGTGCCATTTTTCGTCAGCCTGAAAAGAACACTGACATTCTCACCATTCTCCCTTTTCCTGCTCTTTTTCTCTCCGTTCTCAAAGAATATTATCTGATCGTTAATCTCCTGCCATGCATCTATCCCATGTCTTTCGGACACTGCAGCTACCGCGGCACTGTATGCATCTTTTGCTTTAAACTCGCCTTCGAAGCTGACAGTCTCAATTATATCCCCCGCCTTATAATCTGTCTTTCTTTTTCCGCTTTCATCAGAAGGGCTTATATCGCACAGCAGCACTCCGCCTTCAGCGACCATACGCTCATAATCTATATCCCCTTCCAACAGATAAGGCCTTTCTTTTTCCATATCTTCCTTTACACAGCCCAGCTCGTATATCCTCTCCAGCTCCCCGCGGTCTGCATATTCCTTAAGTCTGTCATCATAAGAATAAGCCGACAGGCTGCGAAGATTACTGTTGCATACACTTATCCAGAAGCAGTCTTTTACCCTATCGCGCCTCATAAGCGCTTCACGCAGTTTTTCATGTTTTCCTGCATCATATAAAACTGTCAGCCTGTCCCCCTCCGACATCATAAGATATTCCGTATACTCCGTATGCATGTCTCTTATCAGGCTACTGATAGTCTCTGTGTATGTATCTGTAAACGATGAAAGGCTCAGCAGAAGAAACATCGAAAAAAGCATGGCTATAAATACCGCCACTCCCTTTCCTTTTCCCCGCAGCAGGTTCTTATCCGCATAAAAGCCGGGTGCGCCAAAGATACGCTCCGCAAGGCTTTTTCTGCTTTTGCGCTTCTTTTTATCACCTCCCGTGAGCTTCCCTGCCAGCAGCATTACAGCCCTGCCTACAGTAAGCTCTTTTGCCAGCACGCCATGCAGTGCCTCCAGCGGTGATACCTGCGCGCACAGCCTTGCGGGCTCAAACATCGAAAACAGGGTCACAGCTATACAAAGGACTGCAGTATAAACTGCGGCCTTCGGATAAAAACGGAAACTGAAAAATGAAGCCATTCCAAGGCTCTTGATAAACCATGGTTCTATAAGCTTAAGCAGCCAGAATCCAAAGCCCATACCCAGGGCCGATGCAAAGATGCTCATAACAATGCCTTCCGTAAAAAGAAGCATCCTGTGCTGAGCGTCCGACATGCCCACGCAGCGCAGCAGCCCGAAATCCTTCCCCCTCTCCGTTACCGCTATCATCATGGTGTTTCTGAGTATCATCACGGAAAAACCGCCTATAAAAGCTGCTGCCAGCTCTATCAGGAATTTAACCAGCGCATCACTTTCAGCTTCTCCCTGTCCGAAATATACCGCTGCAGTACTTATGACGCGCAGTTCAAAACCGTATTTCTTCCCAAGCATATCAGCGCTCTTTTGCAGATTATCCGTATTTTTAAGTTTTATCTTAAAATCATAGCTCTCCCCAACCTTCAGCTGCTGTGGCAGCACCAGACGGACATCGCGGGAACTGATGCGCACTTCCTCTGCCGCCTCGTCCTCCGTTAAACGCTTAAGCGCATTTATCATCTGCGGCGTATACGTTATCTCTTTATTATCATCACCGTGCGCGATATAGATCAGTTCATAGGGATTTGCCTGATAGTCCGCATAAAAACTGTAATCCCAGGCCGAAAAGCCCATGGTAAGAATGCAGAAGCATAATACAAAAGTCAGCGCGATCCCCAATATGGAATATGCGGTACGCGCCTTGTTGTGTTTAATGTATTTAAAAGCTAAGTGAAAATAATAGGACATGCTATCTCTCCCTCTTCGGAAAAGTATAGCATATCCTGTTATCCCCAATCAAATTACAGTTTTGTAATAAACCTTCAGCGTTTTATCGATATCACGGCTTTGAACATATCCCCGTCGACGTGTATGGCCAGGTCTCCGCCCATCAGTTCCATAAGACTTTTAGCTATGGATAAGCCCAGTCCCGACCCTTCCGTATTCCTGGATCTGTCTCCTCTTACAAAACGTTCCATCAGCTCATCCCCGGATATCCCCAGCTCTTCTTTTGAGATATTGTTGATGCTAAAACTCACCTCTTTGTCATTTTCGCTGCATTCCAGATAAACCCTTGTTCCGGGCATGGCATATTTTAAAGTGTTGTTAAAGAGATTATCCATGACGCGCCACAAAAGATTGCTGTCGGCTTTTATGATATGCGGCTCATCCATATTCTTCATCACCACATTAAGTTTTGCCTGCTCAAATTTATCATGGTACTCGCCCTCAAGCTGCTTTGCCAAAGTAGACATATCCGTCTCCGCAAGCGTCACTTCCACAGCTCCCGAAGAAGCCTTAGATGCGTCTATCAGATCCTGTATCAGTTTCTTTAAACGATCCGACTGCTTTGAAAGTATCTCAAGATACTCCTTCTTATCAGCCTCTGTGGTGTCCTCTTTTTTCAGCAGATCCACATAATTGATGATCGAAGTCAGCGGGGTTTTTATATCATGTGAAACATTTGTTATAAGCGCCGTCTTCATGCGCTCGCTCTTCATGCGCTCATCAACAGCCAGCTGTATGCTCTGTCCCACCCCGTTAAGATCCCTTGCAAAAAGCCGGTATGATCCGATCAGGCGCTTCTCGTCAACAGCCTGATCTGTCTTCCCCTCAGCGATGCGTTTAGCGCCGTCACGCAGCTTAGTATATCCCCATATCAGATAGAACATCAGTACTATGCACGCAAGTCTTTCCAGCACAAAGAAGAAGGCCATGGCTTCCGATGCATCCTGCATAAAGGCTGCTTCCAGAATAGATATCACCGCTATCACAGGCAGGGATAATCCCAGTATCACAGCCAGGGGAACATGCTCTGCCGTCCACATAGCGAACTTTGCTATAGATCTAAACATCCAATCTTTTATGCGCCATATAAGCGTATTCTTCCAGAAAGTCTTTGCTTTGATGCGCACGGCGATCGTTCCCAGAAAGCCGATACCGCTCAGAGCCGCGATAAAGATAACAGTGCAGCATATAAAAACCATTTCCGTAAAGCCGATATAATCCTCGATATCCCGCGTGAAATACTTAAGCATGTTATACAGTACAAATGCCATAAAGATCTCAACACAGATGGCGATCGCGAACATCACTTCAAGCGGGATACGGTCGAAGAAGTTAAGATATATCCCTTCCTTATTCCGGCGATAACCCGCGCTTACAAAATACAGTATAAGAAATACCAGCGCCGCTATCGTCAGACTCACCGTCAGAACATCCCCCTGCTGATCGATCACAAAAAGAGTATTCAGAAAAGCGTTGAGACTGCCATTTACATACATATCATCAAAGGGATCCTCCGGATTATGTGATATGGTATCCGCGGTCTTAAACAATATATGCACATAATACTGCATATCAGAAAATCCGCCTGATCTGTTCGATCCCATACTTAATTCATCACCATGTATCACTATGCTGTATAAACTGCTCCTGACCCAAAAGTTTGACAAAAACACTTTTCCGCTCAGTACATATTTATAGCTGCCGGTATAGGCGGGACTTTTGTAGAAATATGAATCCTCTTTTCCCGTATCGATCCTGTCAATATCCTCGTTTTCCGAAACGATCACGGCAAAATCCACATTCTTAATGCCGCTGTATTCTTTAAGAAGCCTTTTCCAGTTTTCGTTAAGCTTAGTATACACGCCTTCGGGATCCGCTTCCACCTCTTCCTTTTCCGCCGGAATATATCCGACAGTAAAACCATTCATCAGCATACGCATATTGTTTGCGCTGATGCGGTCCATAGCCTTGCCCGCCATCGCCTCACGGCTCATGCCGGAGTATCCGCCTACTCTTGCCACCATCATAATGACCATAACATAGATCAGTGCTGTGGCCGCTGCCGCGCAAAGCACAGCGCATATGGTATTAAAAATACCCGTTCGTATAAAGCTCTTCTTTTTCTCTTCCATCATATCCTCCGTATGCCGGCCGCATTCTATCTGCTGCCGCCTTCAATCTTATATCCTCTTCCCCAAACGACTTTAAGATAGCGCGGCTTTGCCGGATCGATCTCGATCTTCTCACGAAGACGCCTGATATGCACAGCCACAGTATTCTCCGTACCGTAGGGATCGTCTCCCCATACCTTCGTATAGATCTCGCCCGGAGCAAATACCTTTCCCGGCTCCTGCATCAAAAGCTTTAAGATCTCGTACTCAGTCTTTGTGAGATTAACGATATCCCCGTCAACACGCACTTCCTTGGCAGGATCATCCAAGCTTATACTGCCCACGCTTATAACAGCCTTCTCTGTCGATATGCTCCCCAGCATCGTGTAACGTCGCAGGGCAGATCTGACCCTCGCGGTAAGTTCCGCCGGCAAAAACGGTTTGGTGATATAGTCATCAGCGCCCAGATTAAGCCCCAGGATCTTATCGGCATCCTCCGATTTGGCTGTAAGGAATATAACGGGAACATTGGAAAACTTCCTGAGTTCCGAGAGTGCCTCTATCCCGTCCATTTCGGGCATCATGATATCCATGATCACAAGCCGTATGTCCTTATCATCCTTAAGAAGCTTAAGTGCCTCACTTCCGTTATACGCCTTTACGGTATCGTAGCCTTCAGCCTTAAGATAAATATCTATGGCGCGTACGATATCCTTCTCATCATCACATATCAGTATCCTGTTCATTTGGGTTTCCTTCTTTCCTTAAGAGCTCTTGATGGAAATAATAACACAAACAGTATTACGAAAGAAGACGATAAAAGATTAAGAATTTATTACAAAATGACATAAAAAGGGACGGATCCTGATCCCGGGAACCGTCCCTTTAAAATAAACCATGTCTTACACTTTGCGTTTTCCCGCCAGTACTTCCCTGTAATCCTCTATGTTCTTCTTAAGCAGCCCGGGTATATCCAGACCGTACGGACACTTCGGCAGGCATGCACCGCAGCCGATGCAGCCGGCTGCCTTTTCCATTTCTGCCTGCCAGTATTCCGACAGCCATCCCTGTGAGGAAGCGCGGCGCAGCATCAGGCTCATACGGTTGCACTGATTGATCTGGATGCCCACAGTGCAGGGCATGCAATAACCGCAGCCGCGGCAGAATTCGCCTTTAAGCTCGTCCTGTTCCTTTTTGATAAAGGCTTTGATCTCATCGTCCATAACAGGCGTATCATCCATGTATGAAAGCCACTCATCCAGCTCGCTCTGTCTTTGAATGCCCCAGATAGGCACTGCACCGTCAAACTGTGATATAAAAGCCTGCGCTGCCCTTGAATTACTGATAAGCCCGCCTGCAAGCCCCTTCATGCAGATAAGCCCCACATTCTTTTCGTTGCACAGACGTATCAGCTCTATCTCTTTTTCATCGGCCAGATAACTGATAGGATACTGCAGGGTATCATAAAGCCCCGACTCCACTATATCGCGGGCCACTCCCAGTTTGTGGGCCGTGCCGCTTATATGTCTTATCTTTCCCTGCTCCTTAGCCTTCAGCATGCATTCATACATGCCGTTTTCCTGTCCCGGTCTCCAGCACTCTCCCATCATGTGGAACTGGTAGATGTCTATATAATCTGTCTTAAGATTATTAAGGGACGTATCCAGATCCTTCCTAAAATCCTCCGGCTTCTTTGCCGCAGTCTTTGTGGCGATCACTATATCCTCACGCCTGATATATCCGTCTCCGAAAGCAGCCCCTACTTTTATCTCACTGTCACTGTATGCCCTGGCCGTATCAAAAAAGCGCATCCCGCCCTTATAGGCATTCCGCAGTATATCAACAGCCTCTTCAACGGACACTCTCTGTATGGGTAATGCGCCAAAGCCGTTCTGAGGTACGCTTATACCTGTTCTTCCCAGGGTAACGATCTTCATAAGCCGTCTCCTTTTACCTGTCCCATTTATCGGACAGCGAGTTGATCTGGTCCGCGAATTTGGCCAGGTCTTTGTTTGCACCGCCTTCGTTCTTGTAGATGACGGCGATCAGGCGCTGGCCGGCAGCCAAAAGACGCTGGAATACATCCGACAGACGTTTTGCTTTCTTCTTTTTGGGTATGCCCACCGTCTGGGTGATGAACTCACCGGTGATCATATCAAAAGAGCAGCCGCTGTAGGGTGCATATGCATCGTAGCCGTATTCATCCTTAAGGCACTGGGTAAACAGTGTGGCATTATCTTCATCACCGTGGACCACGAATACCTTCCTGGGTTTATTGCCTATTTTCTGCAGCCATTCTATAAGCCCGGCTTTATCGGCATGTCCGCTCATACCCGGAAGCTGCGCTATCGTCGCACGGACCTCGATGGGTTCGCCAAAAAGCTTTACTTCCTTCTCACCGTCTACCAGTATACGTCCCAGGGTCCCAACAGCCTGATAACCTACAAAGAGTATTGTAGACTCTTCACGCCACAGGTTGTGCTTAAGGTGATGGCGTATACGTCCCGCATCACACATGCCCGATGCGGATATGATGACCTTGGGTACGGTATCAAAGTTGATGAGCTTGGATTCATCACTGGTTATCGATAGCTGAAGGCCGGGGAATGTGATGGGATTGATACCGCTCTTTACCAGCTCAAGCGCTTCACCCGAGAAGCAGTCGGCCTGGTTCTTCTTAAATATCTCCGTTGCCTCAACGGCCAGCGGGGAATCCACATAAACAGGGAAATCCGGAACATTGCTCACCAGCCCCTTTGCCTTTATCTCACGGATATAATAAAGTATCTCCTGTGTACGGCCTACCGCAAAGGAAGGGATTACCAGGTTACCGCCTCTGCCCAGTGTATCCGATATCAGTTTGGCCAGATTGCCTACATAATCCGGCTTTTCGGCATCATGATACCTGGTACCGTAAGTGGATTCCATGATAACGTAATCCGCATCCTTCACATACTGTGGTTCACGGATTATAGTGCCTTTTTTATTACCTATATCACCGGAAAATACCAGCTTACGCGTCTCATTTCCCTCGGTGATCCATATCTCGATGCTGGCGCTTCCCAGGAGATGGCCTACATCGGTAAAACGGAACTTTATGCCTTCACAAAGTTCGTAGATCTCGTCATAATCAAAAGGAACCAGTCTGCGTATGGCCCCCATGGCATCTTCCATGGTATAGAGAGGCTCAACCATATTGGCCGCACTTCTCTGCGCCTTACGGTTCTTCCATTCCGCTTCCTGCATCTGTATATGTGCTGAGTCACGCAGCATGATGCTGCAAAGATCCACCGTAGCCTCGGTAGCCATTATCTGGCCGCGGAAGCCTCTGGCGTAAAGTAAGGGCAGAAGCCCCGAATGATCGATATGTGCATGGGACAGAAGAACATAATCTATCAGTCCTTCTTCTATGGGTATCTCAACGTTCTCGTATACATCTATACCCTGCTCCATGCCGCAGTCCAAGAGTATATGCTTTCCTGCTGCCTCAAGGTAATGACAGCTGCCCGTCACTTCATGTGCCGCACCCACGAAAGTAAGCTTCATACGTAACCCCTCCTGTCAGAAATGTTCTAGTAAAACATCTGTACCCCTCCGGGAATGACCACTATCTTATTTGTTTCAATACCTGCCGCCTTTTCTCCGTCCAGCGACCAGTCAGGCTTGTCGGCACAGTATACCGATACCTGATCCACCTTTAAGAACTGTACTAACGGCGTATCAAATCTCTGCTCGTTAAGAGCCTGGACTATCTCTCCAAGCTGCATCAGATCATGCGGCATAGAGATCAGCAGCAGTTCAAAAACACCGTCATTTAAACTGACATTGGAATGTTCCAGATTCATCACCCCTCCCAGCGAGAAGGTGTTGCATATGGATACAAACAGATAATTGTCCTCGTATACATGCCCGTCGACCATGACACGCATATGCCAGGAACGTATCTGCGTCAGTTCCTTCATGCCCTCCAGTATATACGCCGCATGACCGAACACATTCTTTATCCTCTGCGGTGTATCATAGGAGGCTCTTGTAAAAATACCGCACGAAGCGGTATAAACAAACTGCCTGTCATTGAACAGGCCTATATCCAGACGATGGGGCTTGCCCTTCATCACACGCTCGGCAGCCTCTGCCGGATCAAAAGGAAGCTTTAAGCTGGCGGCGAAATCATTGGTCGATCCTGCAGGGATATACCCAAGCGGTTTATCCCAGCGGTATCTGCGAAGACCTGCTATCACTTCGCTCAAAGTCCCGTCGCCGCCCATGCATACTACCCTGTCGATCTCATCATCAACGTGCTCTTTCACCAGATTGGCGGCATCTCCCGCCTCTCTGGTGAAGCACACGATAGTCTCGTAATAATGATCGGAAAAGGTCAGTATGATATCGCTTAATGCGCTGTCCTTTTTCTTTATCCCCGCATGGGGATTTACAATGAATAAAAGCTTTTTATATGATGCCATTTCTCACTTAAGCGGATATTTTGCGGTAAGCTCATCCACGATAGCTCTTGCTGCGGGAATGCCTGCCTCTTTCTCCTTAACAATGATGGATATAGCTTCTGCGATCCTGTCCATATCCTCAGTATTCATGCCGCGGCTGGTAACAGAAGGTGTTCCCAGACGGATACCGCTGGTAACATTGGGCTTCTGGGGATCATTGGGTATCGTGTTCTTGTTAGCCGTAAGGTGAGCCGCATCCATCCAGCCCTCTACTTCCTTACCGGTTAAGTTAAATGTGGTAAGATCAAGCAGCATAAGGTGATTGTCGGTACCGCCGGAAACTATCTTAAGACCGCGGTCCATAAGGCCTTTTGACAGTGCCTGGGCATTATCAACGATACCCTTGCAGTAGGTCTTGAAATCATCGGAAAGTGCTTCCTTAAAGCATACTGCCTTTGCAGCGATAACGTGCATAAGCGGTCCGCCCTGGATCCCGGGGAATACTGCCTTGTTGAACTTATACTTCTTTGCGTTCTCCTCGCTTGATAAGATAAGTCCTCCTCTGGGTCCTCTTAAAGTCTTGTGTGTAGTGGTAGTAACTACATCCGCATAAGGGATCGGTGAAGGATGAAGTCCGGTAGCTACCAGACCTGCGATATGCGCCATATCCACCATCAGCACTGCTCCAACCTTATCAGCCACCTCACGGAAGCGCTTGAAATCTATGGTGCGCGCATATGCGGATGCACCTGCGATTATCATCTTGGGCTTGCATTCAAGTGCGATGCGCTCAAGCTCATCATAATCAATGAATCCGTCTTTATTTACTCCGTAGGGTACGATATTGAAATAGGTACCGGAGATATTTACCGGGCTGCCGTGGGTTAAATGTCCGCCGTG
>JAEEGL014573437.1_pt1 | contig 10450 bp, 13 predicted proteins | sample 9134231 | NCBI WGS metagenome assembly JAEEGL01 (sample SAMN16246548, study PRJNA631951) | gut metagenome | biome: gut microbiome; feature: rumen; material: fiber-attached | host: Bos | place: Iran: Karaj | collected 2018-10 | reverse complement strand
GTTGCACCTGCGTTTTTGTTAAAACTGTGATCAGCTTTAAATTCAGCAAATTGTTCTGGAGTCATTCCTTCCTTTGGAGTTTGTATTGATGAACTTGCTCCACCTGTTGTAGCCGTTACACCTGCGCCTAATCCTGAAAGATAATCGCTAACACTTTTAATTGCTTCAAATGCTTCTTGATCAGTTGCAGAGTAACTAGCTAACTGTCTATCTAAAAATTCTTTTAATTCAATAAGGCTCTTATTTAAAGCACTAACTACTCTTACACAAGTGTCTGAATAATTATTAAGAGTACTATTAATGCTTGAAGTCTGTATTTCACCATTTATAGCACTAAACGCATTTGCATTATTAGAATTTGCATCAATTAATTGACGAGACATATCATCTATTCTTTCTGAAATACGTTTTAGCTCATCATCATTAACTTTTATATTCATTAAACAGTTTCACTTCCTTCTTGTTTTACCATTTCAATATAATCTTGAATATATTGAGAAAACAATTTATTATTTTTTATTATTTCATTCAAATTATCATTATTTGTTACTAAACCGCTTTTAAAAGACAATTGATCTTGATTTTCTGCCCAGATATTATCAAGAACAGTTAATATGTATTGAACTGATTCAGTTACACTTGCCATTTTTATCGAGTTTTCCATTATTATACTTGCGTTTTCTAATACAACGCTAGTATTATTGATTTTTAAATCATCCATATAATCACTTCCTTTTTTTATTATTCAGTTTTACTTGCATGTTCAATTGCTGCACGAGCATAGATATCAAAAGCTCTTGCTAGTTCGTTTATATTCTTAATTAATTCATTTAATCGGCCTAAATTGTTTTGCAATTCACTTAAATATGATTCTCTATCTGCTGCATCTGTTTGCCAAGCATTAGATATTTTATTGCAATCAGTTGTTAAATCTTCATATGATCTTGCTATATTATTATTAACTTGTTCAAGTCGATCAACTTGTTCAAGCAATAGTTGTGCATCACTTACCTCAAAAATATTTCCGCCACCGCCGTCATAAGCTAACATATAAATACCTCCTATCATCCATTTATATTATAACTATTATTTCATTACAAGTAAAGAAATATTACAATTATATACATTTTTTTGTATAATTAAAAAAAGCGTTGTTAAAAAACAATCGCTATTAATGTATTTGAACCTTTATTAACAATTTTTGTCATAGTATCTTTTAACTTATACCTAGTTGTATCTGGCATCATGCTTAATTTTGCTTGAATACCTTCTTGAACTATAGCTTCTAAACTTCTACCAAATATTTCACTTTTCCATATACTTGATGAATCTGATTCATAATCTTTCATTAAACTATTAATTAATTCTTTAGATTGCAATTCACTACCAATTATAGGTTCAAACGTTGATTCAACATCAACTTTTACCATATGAATACTTGAGGCTACAGCCTTTAGTTTAACTCCATACCTACTTCCTTGTTTTACAAGTTCAGGTGTTTCTAGTTTCAATTCATTTATAGTTGGATAAACTATTCCATATCCAGTGTTTTGTGCCATCTTCATTGCTGTTTTAATTGCTTCTAATTCCTCTTTGCTCTCTTTATAAGTAGCAAATATTTTTAATAATCCTGCTTTAGTTGTAGCAGTATCTCCCATTATAGATTTTAGTGTAGCATTATAAAGTTCGTTTGAACTATCTAGATTTAATGTAATTACACCAGTCGCAGCATCTAGATTACTTATATAAGCTTTAGAAATATAATCTGAATCATTAAAATGTTCTAATATAGTATCAATATCTTTTATTTTTTCAACACTAATTACACTTTCTTTAATTTTTTCTAAATAATGTGCCTTAATTGGGTTATTATTACCAAGGACATGAACCCAATCTGGTATATTAACTTGAATATCTAATACTGGGAATTCATATAAGGCAGTTTTTAGTATTTCCATTATTTCTTTTTCGTTCATTAACTCAGCACTTATTGGCATAACTGGGACATCATATTCATCAGATAAAGATCTAGCTAATTCAATAGTCTCTGTATTTGTTGGATGAACGCTATTTAAAATTACAATAAATGGTTTACCAATACTTTTTAGTTCATTAATTACCTTTTCTTCGGCATCAAGATAAGATTCTCTTTTTATTTCGCCAAAAGAACCATCTGTAGTAACTACTATACCTATTGTTGAATGATCCTTGATTACTTTTTCTGTACCAATTTGAGCAGCTTCAACAAATGGAATAGCATCCTCAAACCAAGGACTTTTTACCATGCGAGGATTCCCATCTTCATCTTCAAAACCAGTTGCTTCAGGAATTACATAACCAACACAATCAACTAATTTTATATTAGTTGTAAATTCCCCCACTTTGATTTCTGCACCATTTGAAGGAACAAATTTTGGCTCAGTTGTCATGATTGTCTTGCCTTGAGCACTTTGAGGTATTTCATCAAGACAGTGCTTTTTTTCATATTCATCGGTAATATTAGGAACGACTAGATTTTCTATAAATCTTTTTATAAAGGTAGATTTACCTGTTCTAACCGCTCCTACTACACCTAAATATATTTCTCCATTTCCTCTTTGAGCAATCGAAGAAATGATTTTTTCTTTTTCCATAATCACCAATCTCTTTCACCTTTATTAAATGTTATGAAAAAAGATTAATACTTATGCTAATATAATTGTATTTTTCTTAATGGTATATGCTTTAGTTAGACCATTATGACATCTTTTAGCGTTTTTCATTCTTTCATTATTTTCCATAAAATATCACCTTTTCTATAAACTAATATTTACACCATTCATATCATCATAAATATTCCATACTGTTGAGTCAAAGTTTATTACGCCGCCTTGGCCAATAGAACTCAACGTATATTTTTTAGATTTTGCTAAAGTTGTATTAGTTGTAGCATGTTCATATGCACCATATATAGCTGCACCGCTAGCCTTAGCAGCAACAACGGATATAAAACATTGTAAATAGCTAATTGAATTATTAACTAAATTCATTGATATACCAAAGCCATTACTTAGAATTTTCATATTTGTGCCATTGTAAACATAATTTACATTACCCCCTGAATATGTTTGATAACCATATTGAGTTCCATTACTCATAGCCATATTTGCAAAACGAAGAGCAATAACATCATATGATCTTATTGTTGGCATTTGCTTCCATTGAAGTGTTAGATTAACATTGTAATTAATACTATCAATTGGTATAGCCGTTACTGACAATGTTTTATATGTAGTTGAATAAGAACTTCCTCTATTACCTTCTGGGGCAATTTCTTCTGGAAAATCACTTACTGGAATATCAATTGATTCGCTAATAGCATTATCATAGTCAAGTGATGCATAAAAATCATATTGTTCTTGGCTCATTGCATCAAGAACTTCAGCAGGAATATATTGTTCCATCACTTCACGAGAAGCTTCAGCACTAACTTTTGGCATACAAATAATAACAGTTAAAACACATACTACTATTGCAAGATATTTTTTCATCTACTTACCTCCTTTCTTTTTCAGCCACAACATACAATTGGTTGTAAAAAAGAACAAGAGAAAAATCGTAGAAAACTACTCTACGATTTTAAGAATTACTCAATTACTGTACTAAAAATATTAACTACATTACTATATATTTCTTTATAATTATCACAATCTCCTATATAACACTCTATTACATCTTCTTTATTGTTGTATAAAAACTTTTCAATTATTTTATTATTGTTTTCATTTTTTAACATTTCTTTTTTATAGTATAGTATTTCATTGTTATAATAATAAGCAATATTTTCATCAAACTTATTATCCTTAATTGTATAAAACATTTTAAAAGTATTTAAATCAAAGTATAAAGTAAAATAATGATAAGTTTTATGATATATTTCGGTATCTTGTATTTTTTCAAAACTTTTGTTAATAAGTGAATTACTTAAATCTACATAATCTAATGTGTTTCTTTGATAGTTTACTATTTCAACCATCTTTTCTCTATGAATAATCCATTTACTATCAACTACTTTTTGTAATGATAGTTTTGAACTATACTGTTTAATTGTATTGTCATCTTTCAACACTTCTATTTCTATGTATAAGTGTTTAGGAATAGAATTAATTATCTTTTTATTAAAGTATTCTTCATACCCATTAAACTGTTTTAGCATTATATAATCAATATTAGATCCTTCATAAAAATAAGTCTTTTCATTATTAACAAAGGTATAAAGCTTTATTGTTTCACTTATTACATTATCTTCTTTTATTAAAATATCTATATTTGTTATATTTAATACAATTTTACTTTTAGATTTAATATAATAACCTGTATCAAATGTTACATTATTACCATCTTCAATTTTTATTTCATACATTTGAAAAGAATTACAAGTAATAATAAAATATAGCAATAAAAATAAAGTGATTATAATATGAATTATTCTTTGCCAATGATCTATAATAAATTTAAATATATTATTTATAAGTCTTTTTAAATGGCCTCTAATAGATGTATCTTCAAGAAAATAGTTTATTTTAACATCAAATATTTTGGCTAATACTTTTAGTGTTTCATAATCTGGAACACTTTTATCAGTTTCCCATTTTGAAATTGTTCCATCAGTTACAAATAGTTTTTGAGCTAAATCTTCTTGAGTTAATTTAGATTTTTTTCTTAACTTTGCTATTTTCTTTCCTATAGTATCATTCATATTACTTCACAAGTAGAATTCTAACATAATTTGTTTGTTTTTAATGACAAATACAGATAAATTTTACAAATTGTAAAGTATTTATCTTAAATTACACCTAATAGTTGTTTATTAATATAATATATAATTGTATTAAAACAACTTATCAACATTTTTTGGAACTTTATCGTTGATTATTTTTTCTATTATCTTATCACTTTGTTCTTTGCTTACACTTTTGCCTGTCATTTTACTTAATGTATCAATTACCTCCCTTAATGTTTTTTCATCTTTCATATTTCCATTTTGTAATTTTTCAGCAATTGATAAGATTGTGTTTTTATCAACATTTGTTTTATTTTCTATCTTTTTAAAAAAGTTATCTGAAAAAGACATATTCCCCTCCTTTAATGTAATATATGATTACAAATAAAAAAGCGATTATTCATCGCTTTTATTTTTAAATTGTAATATTATTGGTGTACCTGTTAAATCAATATTATCTCTGATTTGATTTTCTAAATACCTAGCATAACTAAAATGAATTAAATTCTTACTATTAACATTAAATGTTATCTTTGGTGGTTTGGTTTCTGTTTGGCTAACAAAATATATTTTTAATCTTTTCCCTTTATATGAAGGTGGTTGGTGAATACTTACTGCTTCCATAATTATATTATTAAGTTGTGATGTTTTAATTTCCTTTTTATTGTTTTCATATGCTGCGATTACCTCAGGCATTAATGTAGCTATTCTCTTTTTAGTTAAAGCACTTAAAAATACCAATTTAGCATAAGGAACAAATTGAAACTCAGCCGCGATTAAATCTTTCCATTTTTTCATTTCGATGTCTGGATCCTTAATTGTATCCCATTTATTAATTGCTAAGACTAGGCCCTTACCAGCATCAATGGCATAAGAAACAATATGTTTATCATGTTCAATAATACCAGATTCAGCATCAAGAACAACGACACACACATTACTACGATCTATTGCTTTTAAACTACGAACCAAAGAATACTTTTCAACATTTTCATAAATACGGCCTTTTTTACGCATGCCTGCCGTATCAATAACTGTGTATTCTTGTCCATTATATTTAAACTTTGTATCTATAGCATCACGAGTTGTACCTGCTACATCTGATACTATAGTTCTTTCTTCGTTCAACAATGCATTTACTAAACTACTTTTACCAACATTAGGTCTACCTATTAAACAAAACTTAACTGTATCATCTTGTTTTGTTTCTTCAACATCGGACATATTTTTAGTTATTAATTCTAATAATTCTTTAAATCCTCGATTATGTTCAGCACTTACACCAATTACATTTTCAAAACCTAATTCATAAAAATTATAAACATTTATGTCTCTTTTATCATTATCTATTTTATTTACCACTACAATTACTTGTTTATTTGCTTTATGAAGTAAATCTCTAACATGCAAATCAGCTGCATCTATTTCAGCGATACCATCAGTTACAAAAAGTATAATATCCGCCTCATCTATGGCAAGTTCTGCTTGAGCAATAATATCTTTATCAAAATTATCATCACCTAAAAGAATTCCACCTGTATCAATAAGATGAAATTTTTTATTATTGTATTCTACAATACCATATATTCTATCTCTTGTAACACCTGGGGTATCTAAAATAATTGCTTTTTTTTCTTTAATTAAACGATTAAAAATAGATGATTTCCCCACATTAGGTTTACCAACCAAACATACTGTTTGCATATTATCCCTCATTTTTTATACATTCACTGCTATTAACCTCTTCACAATATATTGCATAAACTCGATTATTATTACGATATATAAATACCTTTTTATCTTTCATATTTTCCTTAGTAACATTATTAATTAAAGTAATATTACCAGATGAATCCTTTTCTTCACTTTCAAGCCAATTATTTTGAATTAAATAATTAACTGTAGTACCAGTATTACAGTTAGAATAATTATTAGTAGTAGATGTATTATCTTTATGCTTGACAGTAATAGAGCAATTTGTAGTTAAACTACTTTTATTAGATTGCCCATATTCCATAGCGGCTTTTTCAATATTTAATATTTTTTCCTTTACTTGAGCTTGATTTGTTCTATTAACAATATTAGTATATGTAGTAACTGCCAAGATTGAAAGAACAGCCAATATAACAATTACACCAATTAATTCCACTAGAGTAAAACCTTTTTTATTCATAATAATCTATCCTATCTTTTTTTCTATTATATCTAATACTTCATTACGCCCTTTTTTAGTTATTGTTGAGAACGTAATTAATTCATCATCATTACATTTTAATGTATCTTTTATTAACTTAGTTTGCTTTTCTTTTTTATTTTTACTTACTTTGTCATATTTAGTAGCTATAATTGTAATATCCAAATTATAATATTTTAAAAACTCATACATTAATATATCATCTTCAGTTGGTTTATGACGATAATCAACTAACATAAAAACATGAGCTAAATTTGTTCTAGTTTTTAAATATTCTTCAATCATTAAACCAAACTTTTTTTGTTTGTCCTTTGCTACTGATGCATAACCATAACCAGGTACATCAACTAAATAAAAGCTTTCATTTACCAAATAAAAATTTAAAGTTTGTGTTTTACCTGGTTTACTACTTGTTCTTGCAAAGTTTTTTCTTTCAATTAATGTGTTAATAAAACTACTTTTACCAACATTACTTCTTCCAACCAATAAAAATTCTTTTAGATTATCGGTGGGATATTGACTCTGCCTAATCGCAATAATTGGTTCGTTTACTATATTAATTTGCACAATTAATCACCAATTAAAATTATATATTAAAAAAGCCTAAATTGCAAACTTAGACTTTCTATATTAATAATGGAATCTATTTCCTCCATATACAAATTGTACACTATCTTCAACATAAGTGTCATCAGATTTAAAACTACAATAACCATGCATAGGATATTGAGAATACAACATATCTATTACTGCTTGGTCACTATCTGGATAAGAATCATTAATAAAATTTAAATATCTACCTGTTTCATATACTTCAAATTGACCTGGACATATTACTTGATAATATGGATTCTGCCCACATCCTTCACCCATAATACTATCTATATAATTAATCCATGTAGGATTTGTAATTCTATTATATATTGCGCTAATAACGGCATAGGCATCATCATAACTATCTGCTTTTGCCTCAGCATTAACTACGGCGTTTAACACCACGAATTGATCATAAGTTAAATTATAGTTGCCAAGTATCCAAGATAATCTTTCATCAATATTTACATTCTCATTTATTGTTTGTTGTTCAACTTCTTGATAGCTGTTTTCAATAGGTGTAGAGGCCTCAGACTCCACATTTGTATTTTCAATAGCTGGTTCTTGAACTGTTTGACCTAGTTCAACAACTTCTTCTTGTATTATTTCTTCAGGTTCAACTACTTGTTCAGGTTCTTCCACCATTACATCATTTTCTGGTTTACCAAAGGCATATTCTATTCTCTTTTCATCACGATTTGGCATTTGTTTTTTTTCTAATTCATCAGTTAATGCCTTAGCGCTAGTTAATAAAGTAGCAACTATTATTGTACTTGCTAATGCTCTTTTAAGGTTTTTAATTCTTTTTTCGCGTTTTTCTTCTTGTATTCTTTTTAATTCTTTTCGCCTTTGTTCCAATAATTCCTTATAATATTTATAATTATCATTGGCTTCTTTAGAATTATACTTTATTGAATTATAAACGGATAAATCTAATTCATTTTTACTATTATCCATTTCCAATCCCTCCGTATACAATATAATTATAGCATATATAGCTATAATTATATATAAATACAATGTCTATTTACTGTGATTTGACATTATCAATTAAAATGGCATTTTAAAGTTACCATTGTTCATCATTTTCATCATCTGTTTCATTTGTTCAAATTGTTTTAATAGTTTATTGACATCTTCAACACTGCAGCCACTTCCTTTGGCTATTCTTTGTTTACGTGTTGCTTTAATAATTGCAGGATTCTTTCTTTCTTCTTTAGTCATTGAACTAATTATCGCTTCAATATGAGCTAATTCTTTAGGATCAACAGATACGTTGTTTAAACCCATTTTACGTGCCTGAGGAAGCATTTTTAATATGTTTTCTAGTGGCCCTAATTTCTTTATTTGTTTTAAATTTGTTAAGAAATCTTCTAAATCATATTTACCTTGACGCATTCTTTTAGCTTGATCTTTTGCTTCATCTTCTGAAACTATATCTTCAACTTTTTCAACAATACTCATAATATCGCCCATATCTAAGATACGTTCTGCCATTCTTTCAGGATAAAACTCTGACAAACCATCTAGTTTTTCAGAATTACCTACAAATTTAATAGGTATATTAGTTAAATGACGTACAGATAAAGCAACACCACCTTTGGTATTACCATCCAATTTAGTTAAAATACAACCAGTTAAATTAAGCGTTTCATTAAAACCAGTAATTACATTGATTGCATCTTGACCCATTGATCCATCAATAACCAATATTTTTTCATGAGGACTAACAAGCTCATCTATATCTTTTAATTCTTGCATTAATTCATTATCAATTTGTAATCTACCGGCGGTATCGATAATAATATAATCATTATTATTATCTTTAGCATAATCTAATGCTGCACTTACTATTTCTGTTACTTTAGCTTTTTCTTTAGTAAAAACAGGAACATCTAGTTCTTTACCAATAGTTTGTAATTGTTCAATAGCTGCTGGTCTATATATATCGGCTGCGACTAAAAGAGGCTTTTTATTATGTTTCTTTCTTAAATAATTAGCAAGTTTCCCTGCAGTTGTAGTTTTACCACTACCTTGTAAACCAGCAAGCATTAATATAGTTGGCTTTTTATTTACTTCTAATGGTACATAATCTCCACCTAATAATTCAACTAGTTCATCTTTTACTAACTTAATAAATACTTCATCAGGTTTTAATGATTTTTCAACTTCTAAACCTAATGCTTTTTCTTTAACTGATGCTACAAATTCTTTTACTACTTGATAATTAACATCGGCTTCTAATAAAGCAATTCTTATTTCACGCATGGCATCAGCAATATTTTCTTCGGTTATTTTACCCATACCTTTAATATTTTTAATAGCATTTGATAATCTATCCCCCATATATTCAAACATATTATTTCCTCCTTAACATTTACTTAAAGTATACAATAAAATATTTGTATTGTAAAACTTAAAAATCTTTTAGAATATAGAATTCTAAAAGATTATTTATTAAATAAATCACTATGAGAACCAGTTGCAAATAGTATTATTACTAATATTTCTTTTTCAATTTTATAAATGAGTAACCAATCAGGTTCTATATGACATTCATAGCAATTTTTAAAAACATTATTATTTTTTAATATATGATTTTTATATTTTTTATCCAGCTGTTTTCCATTAGATAGTGTTTTTATTACTTCATATAATTTATTTAAGTCTTTACCTTGTTTTTGAAGCTTTTTATGTTGTTTTTTAAAGCTACTCGTATAATCAATAATATATTTCAATTACTTATCATCTAAAGACTTAATAAAATCATTCATATTATTATATCCTCTTCTTTTACCACTCTTTATATCTTGGATAATTAATTCTCCCTCATCTAATGCCATTAATAATTCTTTGCTGGGTCTTTTATTAACTACTTCAAACGGAACACCGTCTCTATT
>JAEEGL014276318.1_pt1 | contig 10450 bp, 8 predicted proteins | sample 9134231 | NCBI WGS metagenome assembly JAEEGL01 (sample SAMN16246548, study PRJNA631951) | gut metagenome | biome: gut microbiome; feature: rumen; material: fiber-attached | host: Bos | place: Iran: Karaj | collected 2018-10 | reverse complement strand
TATTTGTTAAATGTACATAAAAATGTACAGATAATTTGGAAATTATAGAAATAATTCGTAGATTTGCAGCGCAAACTAAAAAATTACAAAAATGACTACATTGACAATGACAGACTTCAGAAGCAATATGGCTTCATCTTTCGACCGCGTTGATGCTGGAGAGTTCGTATTCATTAACAGAGGAAGACAAAAGATCTATGCCATTATTCCTATTGAAGATGATGATCTTGCCATCACCCCAGAGCTCGCAACGAAGATTGAACAGGCAAGACAGGAATACAAAGAAGGAAAAACTATTTCCCTTAATTCACATGAGGATATTGACCGATATTTAGACTCAATGTAATCATGTATAGAGTAGAAATATCCAACGGAGCCGATAGTGTTGTAAGGAAATGGAAAAAATCCAATCCACAACTCTGGAATAAATTCGGCAAAATAATACATGAACTTGCCGAACATCCACGTACTGGCATCGGGCATCCCGAACCGTTACGCGGAGGTAACGATATCACTTGGTCAAGAAGAATCTCTGCACATGACCGTATAGTCTATGATATTCATGACAACGTACTAGTTGTTCTTGTCATCGAAGTTGAAGGACATTACGGGGATAAATGATGCAATAATTTGAAACCAAAAAATGGCATGTAGAGGTTTCATTCGGCAAAATCGGCAACTTTTTTTATTGTTGGTGGACAATTTGTTGGACAATTTTGAATGAATCGCCCAATTTGACATCGTTAACTAATTGAATATCAAATAATAAATTTGTCGTGTTTTGTCTCTCGGTGGGGCAACTACAGGTAGTATTAACAATCTGATAATTAATGAGGTGTTAATACTACCTTTTGTTTTTTGTCAACCGTTTGTCAACGAAAGTTGCCCTGTTAAAAATCAAAAACCTTTAAAATGACAACTATACTTTGCAAAAAAGACTTCGTTTCTTATGCCAAAGGGTCTCTTTCCGAGGCAGATTTTGCTCGCATAGAAGAGTACATGAAAATGTCGGAAGATGAGCATTTTTTCTTGAAAGAAGGGGAGGAGCAGAATCCCGAAAACGAGCTTCCGACAGAGAATGAATTTTTTGATTATCTCTACTGTGTTCTTCGTCTTTGCATATGCAACGTAGACAAGTTCATGCAATGCCTTAATGTAAGGTATCCAATAGAAGTTATATTCGACACACGAGGAAAGATCTCGCTTTCGAAAAATCTTTTCGAACGGATAGTTTCCTTGCGTTTTGATACTTCGTCAGCAGAAATTCTTAAACGCAAGTGCGAAGAAATTCTATCCATTTATCCTAAAAAGGACTTGGACACGGTTTATGGAGAATTGTACTTCCTCCTTTTCGTATGCGGTTTTGATAAAAATACCTTTTTAAGGAATTTGGCCAACAGGTATCAACTACATGATTCAATTGATGCATGGCAGAAACGATTAGATGATGATATAATATCTAATGATAAATATGTTACTGACAAACTCCATGTTATTATGACATCTATTGAGGGTGAGATTAATAATCGCATATCTGATTATTATATGTGTATAGATGACTATGACGAGTCGCCATCTCATCATAAATCATGGTCTTCACACATTAGTGAAACCGTAAGCAGTGATGTTTTCATAGAAGATTTTGCTTGGCTAATTTATCAGACTTTTCCAGATGATAATTTAGAAGAGTATCAGACAAGACGGAATGAAGAACTGCAACTACTGCAGGATTATATGAATATAATAAAATCTAATTCAAATAATGAAGTTGTTTCTTGCAAGGTAAACTTTTTCTTTAAAAGAGAAACGGTTTCTTGCACGATGAAAACTCCACGCCTGGCTAAAACATTTTTGAATTATTTTGAAAAATACTTCCCTTTGGTAGAGAACATAACAGAAAGTGAACGAGATTATAAAAAACGAATGGAGGAGATTAATAAGAATCTCAATGTGAGGTTGATTCGTCGTACTGCTCTTTTGTTCTGCAAGTATGGATTATATACTGAAGGCGATCCAGAATATTATGATATGTGGTATCATGATGACCAAGACAATAGAGTGTTCGTCAAATTCGGTGCAGAATACGGAAGCTTGCTATTTGATTTATTAAAAAGCATACCTAAAGTAAAACAGGTTCTTTTCTTGAAAGGAAATCAACTTAACCGCAATTCTGTAACGGCTTCCTCGGAGATGGGAAGAGATGTCTCAAAAAAGGCAAAATGGGATATCCTCAAACATCGACTAAAGGATGAACAAGGTTGGCAGTTCTCGGAAATAAGGGTCAAGGATATTTATCCTTTTAATCGTTTTTGAATGAAATGGCTTGATCTTGTTATGAGAAGATCTGAGCCATAATGTTAATACATTAATGATGCAGGTCGAAATTATTTCTATTGTTTTTCGACCTGCATCATTTTACAATCAAATTACTACCAATTCCCTAATCCCTAAACGTACTAGGGAATGACAATTGCAGGATTGAACTATTTTTATTCCTTTAGGTCACATTTCTTTACCATCCCTTTCATTGTCAATTGCACCGATTAAGGAGAAGAAGATACCGACCTGCACACCCCAGTGCATTCGGCTTCGGATTCCGACGCTCTGATATCGTAGCAGGTTGTAAGGCTCCCTGTAGTGCTGACAAAATTACTTAGCTATCGTACTCTTTTGAAGAGTATCAACCACTAGGTTATGGCTCATCCTGGGTAGCGCTAAAGCCATTTATAAAGAAAACAAGAAACGCGGGTATCTTCATGAAGAAGTACTCGCGTTAAAAAGAAGCATATAACCGCCATACTACGGTAAGCAGTCTGCCGAAACTGCTGAGGAATCGCTCTCAGAGGAACAAAGCGGCACTACCTCATCGACCCGCATGAAACACCCCTATGCTTCCATGAGCAAAGATAGGAAGGAATCAGGGAAATGGCAAGGGAATGGGATTGCAAAAGATGTAAAGGAGCTGAATTTTTCCAAGAATAGCAGAGAATTGAAAGGTAAAGATTACGATTGACATCAACCAAAGATGAAGAACATATACCTAATTCCTCCCAAGATGCCTGCTATTGTCAGGTGTGACATCCGGGTCATCAAGGCAAATCATTTCCCGTTGAAAAAGCTCGGCCTCCGTTATGGAAACAAGCTCAATGTTGAAGCACTCGATAAAGGTGTAAGCCGATTCTATTGTGAATCGCAAAAGGTTCTTGTAGATCTTGTCAATCTCAACGACAATTCCACCCGCGTAGTCATTCCCGATTTCCAGGTTAGCCTCCAGACGTACCAGGTTTGTAAACTTAAACGCAACATCATACACCTTGCCATCATCGGTATCGTAAACGGTGTTGAGTACAATGGTCAACTCATCCCCGTTAAGGTCAAACCTTTTGATGGTGGCATCGTGCATCAGATAGTCATCACCGAACTTATCAGTGAATAGATGCCAATTCTTTATTTTGTTGAAAACAGGGTTCATGGCGTCATTTGTCTATGTTGGAGTGTCGGCTTGTTTTTTTTGTCAATCCTTCTCCCTCAATCCATAATCCTCGGCTGTTCCACGCTCATGAAAACGGCCGTCCGGCCCAATTATTCTTTCCTTCGGCAAGGGCCTTTTGTTTTTGCCTATGTATGGCTCTGACTTGGTCGGTCCAATGACAGAACCCTTATGTTTGTGTTTCGATTGTTTTGTGAATATACTGTCTGTTATGTCTTTCCGAGGATTGCAATCAGAAAAAGAACTCGTGTTAATGTGAATATTTGAAGGTTCTGCCACTCGATTCTTTTTCTTAAAATGTTTTTCTATAATACGATCGAGGCGAGTTTCTAAATACTTTCGTAATACTTCATCATCGGCATAATCCCTGGAAATATCGACAAGCATGATTGAATTACCAACTATTCTTATATCCAGTTTCGAAATACATTTAGGCATAATATACCAATACACCTCATAGCCTTCGTATTCAAATCGGAATTCATATTTTCCAGCAATCTTTCTATGCACTGTAGATTGTGAAGACTCAGTAACTAAGTCTTCCTCATCCGGGACATTTGAACGAGAAGAATCGTCCTTTTCGTCATCAAGGAACTTATCCTTCCAACGTTCAGAAGCATATTTTATAATACTTGCATCAGTAGTTGTATCGTCGCAAATCACTATAATCTGCCCTTCTCGATTGCAGTACCCCACCAGACGCTTCATCCGAGCTCGCCTTTTTATGATAATGGGAATGCCATTCAGTATGATACTTTCTTCCATAAATGAAGCAATTTACGAAAGTGGGTTAAACCTTTTAACCAAGGCTTCAGATTCCTTTTGATAGTACGGCAAATCCTCGGGTTTCACTTCGCCTGGTTTTAATATTCTAAGAGTATTCCCGAAGGGATCTTCATCAATTTTTGAAAGGTATAAAAGCCCGTTGGGCAGTCTCAGTAATTGAATGTATGGAACATCAATATCCTCCAACATAGCAAGCATCGATTTTGTATCAATTGTTATGAACGTATCATTGAAGCCATCCAACACTGAACAATATTCATGGATGGAAGCTTCGTAAATGGGATCATATCGATGCATAGTCATGTACCCACGTGATATATGGAAGATGGCAGGGTTTTCAAACTGACACAGACTTCTTGCTCGTTTTAAGAACGACAAAATGGAATCAGTTTTAACTACAATCTTATCCTTTGTATCAATACATGCAAATAACTTCTTAACATCTGTAGTTAATTCAGGTTTTATTTTGTACTGATAGAATACTGTAAAATGGTCAGAATCACCTATCTTTATACAGTACTCCTTGTAATATATCTTAGAATAGGACGAATCGTCTCGTTGCAAAAGACTTATCCCTCCCTTTAATATAAAGCGATTAGGAATGAAAAAGCCAAAATCGATAGTCCCATGGACATTGACAGTATCGCATGTAACCATTGTAGCCTTAGGGCTTTGAATCCAAGTGGTACAGCAATGTTGTTCGATATTGAAATAAATCGACGAATCGTAATCACCTAATTTGGATAAACGATCTAAATGACTTATCAAGAAATTTTTTTCGATTGAAAATGATTGTGGATACGTTGTTAAGGAATTGATGGACGACTTCTTCAATATTTGGGTGGTAGAAAAAGCCTGCATTGGCGTATAATCCGGTTCGCTTCTTTTATCAAAAATAAAGAACCCCAGAAAACGATCTTCCTCAAAAGTTAGTATATCATCGTGCCTGTTCTCTAAAAAGTCACAGAATTCTTTTATCTGAAAGCAAAAGGACACATTGCTTTCAGATGATTCTGCCCAAATTCGTTCACAAATACGCACACCTGGTAATAACACAGAGAGGTATGCACAATCTGTAAATACCTCAAAGAACAGTTTGTCACGGTATGAAATCCTATATGGATCTTCATCCTCCACTTTCTCCTTGACAAATGGGCGTAAAACCTCCACAGCTTTTCTGATCTCTTCTGTTCTAGTCTTGAATGTCATCGTAGAATGTCTTTTCAAATAATTATGTTCATCAACTAAGCACGAAAAACTATTAGGATAAATAGCGCCGCAAATATAAGAAAAATCTAACATTCAACAAAAAATTACACGCATAATTCTAAAAAAATGCCAAAATTATTGGTGCAATTAGGATATTTGATTATCTTTGCACCCGATTAACTAATCTTTAACAACAAGAGGGCACACTCGCCATGACTAAAAACAGATATACCTTCTTTTTATTCATGTGAGAACTCACAAATACCGTAATATCATGCTTATTGACAACAAACAAAACCGCTATCCGAATGACGGCCTGAACATAAAGACTGTTTGGGATTTTATCAATGTGTTTTCTGGCAATAAATCGGGACAAACTGGGAACCTTGATATCGTCACAGGTTATTTTACTATCCGTGCATTAAGTCAACTTTATAACGAAATACCTGAAGATGATATTTTTCGAATCGTCTCTTCAGAATTGGTAAAACTTGAAGGTGATGACAATCATATAATTGACCTTCTGTCAGGTGATACTGGAATAGGCACAAGACTTCATATTGACAAATACGCAGAAGAAGCTAAGGCATTCCTTAAAAGGAATACGGTACAGATACGTGCCATAGCCAATGCCTTTTGCCATGCTAAAGCATATATGTTTCATAATAGTGTTGCGAAGAATGACAGCTATTATCTAAGTGGAAGCAGTAACCTCACAGAAGCAGGATTGGGTTTGAAAGCGTCTTCAAATATCGAGCTGAATATGGGTGCCGCTGTTAAGCTCAATGACAATGACTTTAATGAAGTTTGTAAGTGGTTCGAAGAAATATGGAAACTGGCTTCCGAAAAGACGCTGTCAGATCCATCCAATCCTAACTCCGAAAAGATTAGTGTGAAGGAATACTTCATCAAGAAAATTGATGAGTATTTCCGCAAATATACGCCAGAGGAAATTTACTACAAGATTCTTTTCGAGCTTTTCAATTCCGACCTTGATTTGGAGGGTGGCATTGAACATCAGAAAGACTTGTCTTTGCTCCAGACAAGCGAGATTTGGAAAACTCTGTTCAAGTATCAACAGCAGGGTGTAATATCCCTTATCAAGATGCTCCGCAAATATAATGGAGCCATCCTTGCCGATGCTGTTGGTTTGGGTAAGACATTCTCCGCTTTGGCAGTGATCAAATATTTCCAGACACAGAGCTACGTCACTGTCTTGCTTTGCCCAAAGAAGTTGGAACAGAACTGGACACAATACCTGAAACGTCATGGCTCTCGTTTCGACAAAGATGAGTTTGACTATCTGGTACGCTTCCATACCGACCTCCAAAATAATCGCCTGCAGAATGCTTATGACGATGCGAAGCTCAGTTGGTTACAATCGAGACAGAAAGTTCTTGTCGTAATCGACGAAAGCCATAACCTGCGTAATGAGAAGTCCGACCGTTATCAGGACCTCTTACAACATCTCATTCAGAACAAGGATCCGCAAAGCAGACGTGACGTAAAAGTCCTGATGCTTTCAGCCACTCCTATCAATACCGGGTTGAACGACGTCAAAGGACAATTCAATCTGATAGGACACGGCAATGATGCTGCCTTCGATACCGAGGATTTCAATGTAGAATCGCTCAAGAACCTCTTTGTGGACAGCCAACGCAAATATACCGAATGGTGCAAAAAAGAAAATCGTACCATCGGCTCGTTCATTGCAATGCTGCCTCCAAAGTTCTTTAACCTCACAGACAAACTTATAGTTGCCCGTACCAGAAAGCTTATAGAGAAGACCCTGGGTGAAAATCTTGGTTTCCCAGTAAAGGGAAAACCCGTTAATGTGTACCAAGGTGTAGATCATTTTGGCAAGTTTACTACCACAGATGAAATCTATGCTGCATTCGATTCCTTGAGCCTCACAGCCTATCAACCTAGTCTCTTTTTGCATGAGACTCGTAAAGAGGCCCAAAAGGGTGCAGCTTCAGACTGGAATGATGATGTAAATCGCGAGCGTTTCTTAGTCAAGATGATGGGGATACTCTTCATGAAACGATTGGAGAGCAGCTGGCACTCCTGCCGTACCACCGTGAAGAAAGTGCTTGAAATCCATGAGCAGACCCTTGCAAAGGTTATGGCGTTCAAAGAGCATAAAACAAAGGGAAATATAGACGTGGATATTCCTGACAATGACGAGTTCAATGACACCGACGATATCTTCACGCTACGCAAGGGAACTATCAATTTAGCCGAAATGAAGAATCTTGGCGGTTTTGAACGTGGTCTTCGTATAGATATTAATAAGCTTCGTGAAATATGCGAGAGTCTCGATGCTTATGCTGAGGATTATGAACAAGGCTTTGAACGTGACCTGAAGTTGGAAGAACTGATAAGTATTCTCGAAAAGAAACAAGAGTCGGAAAACAAAAAGGTAGTCATCTTCACGGCATACGCCGATACTGCAAAATTCATCTATGATGAACTCTGCAAGTGTGGTTTTTCGCGTATGGCTTCTGTGTCCGGTCAAGAAATAAATACAACAGGACATCACGCCACAAACAACTTCATCGAGGTCCTTCGGAGCTTTGCACCTTACAGCAAACTCTATAAGGAGTTGGATTGGTGTGACCTTTATGAAGAGACAAGACTCAACCGTGAAGAGTTTTACGATGATGAAAATCGTCGATGGAACGTACCTTACGATGTATGGAAGCAGCTGATTATCGAACGAAGGCCTTCCTTCAAACGATTGTTGGATGACGGTATTGACATCCTTATCGCCACTGATTGTCTCTCTGAAGGACAGAACCTCCAGGATGCCGATATGCAGATCAACTACGATATCCACTGGAACCCCGTGCGTCTGATTCAGCGATTTGGTCGTATCGACCGTATCGGATCCCCCTGCGAGACTATCCGTTGCGTCAATTTCTGGCCAGCTAAATCGTTTGAAGAATACCTCCATCTGGAAAAGCGCGTCATGGACCGTATGATTGCCATGAACCTCGCAGGCTCAGAGACACAAGAACTGAATGATGCTTACATGAAGATGCTAGCCGACAACCCCTTGCAAGATAAGAATGCCGATCGTCTGCTTGAAGAACTTCAAAACAATAGCATCAGTGATATTGAATCTACAACAACATTATCACTCAAGGATTTTTCTTTCGAGGTGTATCGTCAGGATCTTATCGACTACTTCGAACGTCACAAGGAACTATTCCGCAAGATGCCAAACGGTATCTTCTCGGGCTTCAAGGTTGAAGACAACTTGTTTGAACAAATACCTGAAAGCCTTGTTGCAGTAGTAGGCTATCCACATCGAGAAGCCGAAAGCAAAAAGTCTTATAGAGAGATTTATTTGATGTGTCAACCTGTTGACACAAAATTGCCAACAACTTACAAGGAATTGAATCGTGCTGAAATACTTGAATTTCTGCGTCAGAACAAGTTGAAGGAACGTTTTGTGCCAGATTGGATTGAAACAAACAATGACGACCGATTGAAGAAACTTTCGGCCATTATCCAACAATGGATGGAATCACAAGTGCCACAGCAAGCTACAGCTGCAATTCTACAGATAGCAAAGTCAAAGAAATCCGCACAAAATATGCCCAAGCCAGATAAGAAAGCTCAGCTGTTGGAAGAAAAATTCAAGAAGGAGAACTTCGACTTGATTGTCTGGGAGTATGTCAGCAAATAACAATAACCAAGAGGACAGATATAAGATATGAATACCGTTATAAGAAAATTCGTCAATGAGCCAATATTTGAGGCAAGTGCAGCGCTCCTTAATCATCTGCACATCGTTTTCAACGAAGTGACTCGTATGCCTGTGCCCTTCGAGAGTCTATACGATCAGCCACTTACCAAAGCCTTACAAGAAGTCCTGACAAAAGTGGAGAACACTTATTTCATAGGCACAGTTGATGAGTCCTCACTTTCTGGTCATGCTGACAAACTTGATGCAACAGATGTGACTGATCGTGCCTCAGAGGGCAAATACACGGGCATGATGGTCTTTTCAGTGGAACTTAAAGACGGCTTTTCATTAACACGCACCGAAAGCGCTACACTTACTCGAGGTTTCAATCGTATTGCATCTGCACAACCAGTTATACTTTTCATTAAGCAGGGGAATGAACTGGCACTCTCTACATGTGAACGCAGCGAATATACGCAACAATGGCGAGAGGGAGAGAAGCTGGGCAAGGTAAGCATCTTGCGAGGCATCAACTGTCTACATCCTCATCGTGGACATTTAGATATACTCAACTCTATAGGCGACAAAACATACCGCACCTTCGATGCGCTATATAAGCATTGGATGGAGGTATTCTCCAGCCAACTACTTACACAGAAATTCTATAACGATTTGTTCGAATGGTATCAGTGGGCCGTATCGCCAGAAACCAAAGTCACTTTCCCCGGCGATGTGGAAACGCAGGACGATGACCGAGAGGATATAGACACACGCATCATTCGTCTGATAACGCGACTTATGTTTGTATGGTTTATCAAGCAGAAAGATCTAGTTCCATCAAGTATCTTCGATGAGGAATTTGTCGCTTCTATCTTGAAAGATTTCGATGCTCAAAGCACTACTGAAGGAAACTATTATCAAGCTATACTGCAGAATTTGTTCTTTGGCACTTTGAATCGCCCAATTATCGAAGACGGAGAGCGCCGTGAATTTGCACGAGCAAACACGGCCGATGTCAAGAATCTCTATCGTTATGCCGATCTCTTTTCTATAAGCGAAGACGAGGTTATCGACTTGTTCTCTTCTGTACCTTTCCTCAATTGCGGCCTATTTGAATGTCAGGACAAAACCAAAATGCTGGATGGTGTGGAGCGTCGTTTCTATTACGATGGATTCTCTCGCAATGGTCGAAAAAAGAATGGTGTTTTCATGTATCGTGCTTTTGTACCAAATATCCTTTTCTGAAGTTTCCCACACCCTCAGAAGCAGCT
>JAEEGL012508311.1_pt1 | contig 10450 bp, 9 predicted proteins | sample 9134231 | NCBI WGS metagenome assembly JAEEGL01 (sample SAMN16246548, study PRJNA631951) | gut metagenome | biome: gut microbiome; feature: rumen; material: fiber-attached | host: Bos | place: Iran: Karaj | collected 2018-10 | reverse complement strand
ATCTGCTTCAGAGCAAAAGGCAGAACGTGTAAAACAGGACGCAATCAGAGAAGCTGAAGCACAGAAAAAAGAAATTTTGTTAAATGCAAAAGATGAGCTCATTCGGGAAAGAAATCAGCAGGAAAGAGAGAACCGGGAGCGCAGGGCCGAAATACAGCGCTATGAAGCCCGCCTGAACAAGAAGGAAGAACTTCTTGAAGAACGCGCAGCCCAATTTGAGAAAAGTGAAAAAGAACTTGCAGATCAAAAAAATGCAATGGTAAAAAGGGAAGAATTCCTGTCTAAGCAGGAAGAAATGTACAGAACTGAGCTTGAAAAAATCTCGGGACTGTCTGCTCAGGAAGCAAAAGACCTTATCATTAAGAATCTGGAAAACGAAGCTCGCCACGATGCACAGGCTCTTATTAATAAGATTGAACAGGAAGCCCAGCTTACCGCCGAAAAAAAAGCAAAAGACGTCTTAATCACAACAATTCAACGCATTGCGCCGGAAACCACAAGCGATATTACAGTTACAACTGTATCATTGCCTAGTGATGAAATGAAGGGCCGTATTATTGGTCGCGAAGGACGCAATATCCGCACATTGGAAACACTTACAGGTGTTGATATCATCATTGATGATACACCGGAAGCTGTTGTAATTTCTTGTTTTGACCCTGTACGTAAGGAAATTGCCAAGGAATCTCTTGAGCGCCTTATTTCTGATGGACGTATTCATCCGGCCCGTATTGAAGAAATTGTACAGAAGGTTACTCACGAAGTTCAGAACAAGATTTATGAAGAAGGAGAAAAGGCTCTCTTTGACCTTGGAATTCATAATATGAATACAGAAGGAATCAGAGCACTTGGTCGCCTTTACTTCCGTACAAGCTATGGTCAGAATGTGCTTACACACTCTAAAGAAGTTGCAATGGCAGCAAGCATGATTGCAGCAGAAATTGGAGCAGACAGAGAACTGGCTAAACGCGCCGCTATCCTTCATGATATTGGTAAGGGTGCCGAAAATGACAGCGATCAGAACCACGCAGAAGTTGGTGCAGAGATTGCACGCAAAATGGGTGAAAATGCCGCTGTTATTAACGCAATTGCCGCTCACCATAACGACGTTGAACCAACAAGCATAGAAGCAATAATAGTTCAGATTGCAGATGCAATTTCTGCTTCACGCCCTGGTGCACGCCGCGAAACAATCGACAATTACGTAAAGCGACTCGAAAACCTGGAAGCAATTGCCGAAGGATTTACCGGAGTAGAAAAAGCCTACGCCATTCAGGCAGGACGAGAACTTCGCATTCTTGTTAATAACGAAAAGGTACCTGATGGAGAGGTTAAGGAGCTTGCACGCAGCATAGCAAAACAAATCGAAACAGATTTGCGCTATCCTGGACGCATTCGCCTTACAATGATTCGAGAAACACGCATTATCGAGTACGCCCGATAATCTTGTTATAATTAGGAGGATGAGCTGTCTGATTAAGTTCGGACAGCTCTTTTTTTTAGAAGCGGATTCCGCCGTAAAGACACAGAATATGATCTGTATTGTAGTTACCGCGCGGTACACAGCGGTAATAAGTTCCTACAAAAGGTCTTGCCTTATAATTTCTATCCTGCATAAAATCATATTGAATAGAAAATCTAAAGCCGTTACCCCAGGATTTTGTTGCATTCTTTTTATTAAAAAAGTCACTGCGATTTCCAAGAGTATAGGCAATGGAAAAGTTCAGGCCTCTTACATTTGGAAAAATCCTAATTCCAGTAAAAAAGGCATAATCAATTGAATGGTAATATCCGTCTTTTTTCCACAAAAAATCGGAAAAGGCTTCGGCACCCACAAGCACTTTAATCATTTCTGTAAGGTTTATGTTGGTGTCCAAGGTGAGTCCGGCAACAATTCTTTTATAATCATCTGCACTAAGAATCTGTTTACGCAGGGAATCGGCAGACTCACTATAAATAGAAATTCCTGTTCCCAAAGATACTTCCGGTGTAAAAAAACTGTCATCGCTTGCAAAAAGCCTTGTACACAATAAAGCCGCTGCAAGAATCAGAACCAATGTCTTTTTCATCTTATACCTCCGGGAACAGCAGTTATCTTAGTTCTGCAATACTACAATAGCACCAAGAACAATAAGATGATAAGCAAAGTTATAAAGCCAGCTCAAAAAGTTCCAGCGTGAACCATGATTAAGAAGGCTTCCGTCACCAAGGAAATCAATTAAAACAATTGCAATAATCCATACAACCATAATAATGATCATAAGGATTTTTCCAAATGAACCAAACTTATCGCCAATAAAAATCGAAAGAATGAGGAATACACCTGCAATCAGTTCGATTACTCCAAATACAATGCACAAAATTGATTCAACATTTTTTGCGTCAATAAGTCTTCTGATAGCAGCAACACCAGCGTCTCCGCCACCCTGAAGTGCCCAGATTCCTGCAACTGTAAACATTGCTCCAATTGCAATCTGAAGCAAAAGTCTTCCTAAAGAAAAATTAGAAGCTTTTCCCATAATTAGTCTCCTCCTGTTATTTATATATCACCTTAAAGGATTGATATACTACTTTAATATCCGGCGTAAATTCAAAGCCAAGCACAGCGCCTTCATCTTCCAAAAGTTCCTGCTTTTTCTGCTTCCACTCTTCAAGATTTTCATCTTCGCCTTCTTTTGCTGCCATATCCCAGGTTACTTCATTTAATGGAAGCACTTCTACAGCATCAAGTTCAATTACGCAGGCAGGTTTTCCCGCACGGTCAACAACTATGTAGAGTTCTCCAGAAACAGGCAGCGGCTCCTGATCAATTGCAAAGGTTGCATAGCTCGAAAAAAAAGCAGTTTTGCGGCCTGTTACAACCAGAGTAGTAAGTTCGTCACGCAAAAAACCTTTTGCTTCAAAAAAAAGGTCTCCTGCACAACGGGTTTCTGAAGGAAGATTTTTTTCTGTTATAAATTTATTCCAGTATTCGTCCAGTTCTGTCATGCAGATTTCCTATCGTTTTTTTGCAAGCTTTATAATAAAAGCTGTTATGAACATCACGCTTGGAATAATTGCAGAAAGCAAAGAAATAAGCGGCATGCCAAAAACCAGAACTGCATCTACAGAAATAATTCCAAGCTCTGCCATTAAATCAATTACGATTGAAGCGTATGAAAACAAAAAGCCAGCTACTAAAAACATCCATGAAGCATCGCGGGTTTTAGACATTACAAAAATTGCAAGAAATGCAGCAATTCCACCAAGCACAAGCTTTATTATAAACAGAAGAATCTGAGAGTTCATAGGTCTCCTTTAAATGGGGAATTCTTTAGCTTTGTAAAAACTCCCGCATCTGCACCAAATGGTATGATTGAAGGCTCGTTGCAGGATGGATTGATTACAATTCCAAGCTCTGCACAATGCCTTACAAATTCATCATATATATTTTCGGAAATTTTAGGGAATAAATAAGGACCTTTGCGTTCCCAGTATCTTGTAAGAACCGGGTCATAAATAAACCAGTCCTTTTCGGTACGCTCCCCTATTGCCTGAATAAGATTGTAGAATGCTCTGGTAATTCCAGCCTGCATTGCAAAAGGAACGGAAATGGAAAGTTCAAAGACAGCTGGAGCAAGCTCTTTTTTTACAGCCAGCAAAAAAATACTGTCGGTCCAGGGAAGTGGTGGAACAATGACAACACAATCGGCTTTGGACCAGTCTGTATCTGCGGGATTCCATGGTTTGTAAACACAGGTATTCGTTGCAGAGACTGCAAGACCTGCCTTAAGAGCTGCAGCCTTTGTACTAAAAAAAGCTACTTTACGATCAGAAGCCAAAAGCTCTCCTACAGCCTTTTGCAGCCGGGAATGTTCTTCGCAGATAAAACCACCGGTTAATCCTTTATTAAGCACGTTTTTAAAGAACGTAAAAGCATTTTTTCCATCCCAGCCAAGAATTGCCCTTCCATTTTCCTGATAAAGATCGGTAAGACGCGCTCCTTTTTTGGTATAGAGAAAACAGCCTCGTGCACGAGTCACAATGCCATATTTTGAATAGATTAAACTGTACAGCTCATTGTTTGTCATAGGTTTATTATATCATAGTTATTTTCTTTGACGCAATGTTGTTTCAGTAAAGCCTTTGGAAGCAAGCTGGTTTTGAACTTCCGAAACCTTTTTGGCAGGCACGTTCTTTATTGCAACACGAACTATTTCTCCATAATTTTGAAGAACAATATCTTTAAAGCCGGCTTTAGAAAGTTCTTTTGCGCGGGCTTTGGCATTATCTTTTGATTTGAAAGCCCCGATCTGAATATCCCAGTAAGTTCCATCAGGAAGCTTTTTCTGTGCTGAAGCGGTATTTTCTGTGGTGGCTGAATCCCCGTAAAGCTTTTTCATTATTTTTGTAGCCGAAGCTGCTGTCTGCTGACTGAGCTTTGTATTTGGCCCCTGCTTTACAATTTCAAGCTTTACCTTTGCGGTACCGGTCCCAATCATACCAAGCTTTACCGCAGCTGCTTTAGAAAGATCAATTTCGCGGCTTGCAACAAACGGGCCTCTGTCGTTTACGCGGACATCTACGGTTTTGCCGTTTGCAAGATTTGTAACTTTTAAAATTGTATTAAAGGGGAGCGACTTGTGGGCACAGGTAAGTGCATTCATATCAAAACGCTCACCGTTAGAGGTCTTTTTTCCATGAAAATCTTCGGCATAATAGGAGGCGGTTACTCCTGTTTTATAAACAGAAGCAAACAAGGTGCCTGTGCCACAAAGTACGAGTAATACTAATAAAAAAGCAAATCTCTTCATATTTAAATTATCGGCAGTTTTGACCATAGCAACAACCGTAAAACTATTCTATAATAAATACAAAACTATTTAATAAAGGGAGCTTAAAATGCATTTTGGTTTTTCTTATGTGGGGCTGGCTTATATTGTCATGCTCATGATTCCGAATCTTATCTGGGCTAAAAAGAAGCCGGTGGATTATGACAAATATGTAAAAAATGAAAGCAAGGTTCTGCTGTTTTTTGAAAGGGCGGGAGAAATTCTTGTAACGGCAGCAGCTGTTGTTTTTGCTGATTTTAATCTGCGGGCGTGGGAGCTTTGGACACTCTGGCTTTGCGCTTCTTTTGTGCTCATGATTTTGTATGAGCTTTACTGGATCAGATATTTTAGAAGTGCGCGTACTCTTAAAGATCAGTACTCCTGTTTTTGCGGAGTTCCTCTGGCTGGAGCATCGCTTCCTGTAGCAGCTTTTCTACTTCTTGGTTTTTACGGAAAAAATCTGATTATGATTGTTGCTGTGGTGCTTTTGGGAATAGGCCATATTGGCATTCACCTTGCACATTGTGCAGAAGCCCGTTCACAGGAAGAACAGTTTGTAAAAGCAGACGAGCCTTCAAAGCTTACACGCTTTCTTTATCTTTTTGTTCAGTTTACCTGGGGACTGGGACAGACAATCATAGGATTTTTATTCTTCCTCATTCATATTGCAAGACCTCACCGCATTTACCGATGTGCAATCGAAACAAAATGGAAAAACCGTTATGCCGGACTTAGTCTTGGACCTTTTATTTTTGTACCTGATAATGAGGGAGACTATTTTACAGGGGCACGCGTACACGAATATGGTCACACAGTTCAGTCTTTGATTATGGGACCTTTGTACGCAATTGTTGGAATAATTTCTCTTGGATGGGGAAGCATCTTGTACCCAATTCTCAAAGGAACAAAAAAATACAAAGACCTGCTCTACACCAAATGCTTTATTGAATACTGGGCAAGCTGGCTTGGAGAAAAAGCAACCGGTGAAAAAGCAGTCTGGTAATTAAGCCTTAGCAGAATTAAACTTAAACCACTTAAAATCAAAATTCGAGCCTGGTAAAAATACAAAGCTTATTTTTGCCGGGCCTTTTATTTTGTTGAGCGGGAATGTTTTTTCTTCATAAGAACTGGTGTGTTCAAATTCTATTACCTGAGTTGAACTTGTGCCATCAGGTGCAAAAAACTTTACGTGGATTGTATTGTTTTCGGAATTTGATTTTCCGCAGATTGTAAGGCTTTGTGTTCCGTCACTTCCAAAATCCATATCGGTAAAATCAAGAATTACGTTGTTACCAATTCCTTCTACAACCTGGTCTGTCTTTGTAAAGGTATCGCCGGTTATGAGGTTTGCATCAAGGGCTCTAAGACAGGCAAAGGCTTTTGCTGACCTTTCAAAATAAAAACCGTGGAAGTAGATTCCGCCGGCAAGCACAAAACTGATTGTGTGTACTCCAAAAAGACGATGGTTTAGAGTAAAGACATTTTCGGAATACACGTTGTAAATTGATTCATGCTTATAGGTGTATTTGCCAAGACATTGACCTTTGGCTGTGCCAGGGGCTCCATCCCATACTTCTACGGGAAGCTCGGTACCGTGACTAAAGATTGGCAGGTGTACGGTGTCTGAGCCGTCGGTGCCAAAATCTAGTTTTTCGAAGCTGATCCAGGTGGTGCCGGTTTTGTTTGTAGAAATGCCGCTTTCTAAAGAAAGCTCAGGTTTTGGCTTGTTATTGGATTTGTCCCAGTCAGATAGACGACAGGCTTCTACAAGCGTATACGGATCTACCTTGTGAGTACCAATTCCGCTGACTGTAAACGGAAGGTCACTCAGAACCTCGTCGTAGCTTGTGTTGTTGTGTGCTGTACAGCGAAGAATACATTCTCCGTCACCTGCTGCACAAATAATTGCAGTTTCTGTTCCGGTTCCTTCGCCTGTTTTGTTGCAAACCTGAATGTTGTCACTTAAAACACATTCTTTTAAAACCGGATTCCAGTTAATTTCTTTAAGAGTTGCATTTTCTGGCAGAACGCGGGCTGTAACACGAACCTTTTTATTAGTTGCATCTAACTTTGTACTGCCAGCTGCAGTTACCTCGATCTTGCGGGACGGCACAAAACTATTTGCAGGCAGTAAACTATTGTCTGCATTTATCTGGCTCCAGTTAGTTCCATCAAACTTAAGAGTAACATTTGGTAAATCCTTGCTTGCGGCCGTTATACTAAAACAGGTCCCCTCGCCTTTGGAACGGACAATAGCAATCAGGCGGTTAGAAAAAAGCCTTCGCGTATGGGTACAGCCATCGGCAGGTTTATATTCATCATAATCTGTAGAATCTCCGTTATCCATTCCAACAAGCTGTGCGTCTCCGCTTACATTAACTGTTATATAGTTACGGGCGTTTTCTACAAGAGTGCCGTTTTTGTCGGCTGTCATAATCTGAATAAAATGGAGTGTTGTACTGCCATTATCTTCCGGCTTTAAAATAATCGAAGCAGGATCTTCAAACGAACGCTTTATATCTTCTGCAATAATCTTTCCATTGGAATCATAAGCAACTGCGCGGAGCTCTCCCTTGTGATATTCAACAGGCCAGTAACCAAAAGGACGCAATCCATTTTTATGATTAATTTCCTGGCGGCCAAGAGACTTGCCATTAAAGAAAAGCTCTATGCTGTCTGCATTTGTATAAGCCTTAACATCAATAAGCTGACCTTCGTTCCAATCCCAGTAAGGAAGAAGATGAACAAAAGGAGCTGCTGCTTTTCCAGCCCATTCAGATTTATAAAGATAAAAAGTATCTTTTGGAAAACCTGCTGTATCAATCTGGCCAAAGAAAGAAGACTTTGAGTGATACGGAGTTGGTTCTCCAATATAATCCCAGCCGGTCCAGATATACTGACCAGCGCTGAACGGACAATCCCGGTCATTGGCAATTACAGTTTGTGTATCTGCTGCACCCCACGGAACAGTACAGTTTCCTAGAACTGAACACTGTCCGTCGCTAAAAGTCACAAGCCTTAAGGCTTCCGGAAAGTGATAGATTCCACGGCTTTGAACGGTAGAAGCTGTTTCGGAACCATAGATTTTCCATTCCGGATATTTTTTGTGATGCTCGTTGTACAGTCGTTCAAGATAGTTATAACCAACTGTATCTATTAAGGTAGCACATTTTTGAGCACCATCAGTCATCATATAATTTGAAGCAATTGTAATTGGAGCGTTGCGGTTAGGATCATTTTTTACAACACAGGCATAAAGGCGTTTTGTAATTTCATACCCGTTTCCAACATGAGTATCATAAATTTCGTTTCCGATTGACCACATGATAAGGCTTGGATGATTTCTGTCACGGCGAACCCAGGCGGCTGCATCACGCTCGCACCAGTCATTAAAATAGTTGCCGTAATCAAAAGGAGTTTTTGGTTTTTCCCACATATCAAAGGCTTCATCATCAACCATAAGTCCCATCTGGTCACAAACATCCATCCAGGCCGACGGCGGCGGATTATGCGAACAGCGCACCGAATTTACGCCCATCTCTTTGAGCAGCTTAAACTGCCTTCGCAAAGCGTTTACGTCAAATGCAGCTCCAAGCGCACCAAGGTCGTGATGCTGGCAAACTCCGTTTATTTTTACATGCCGTCCGTTTAAGAAAAAGCCCTGGTCCTTTGTAAACACCGCATGTTTAAAACCGCAGTGCTGGCATAGTTCATCCAAAAGAGTTCCGTCTGAATCAAAAAGGCGGGTAGTCAAAATATAAAAAACAGGATTATTAATATCCCAGAGTGCTGGAGTCTTTACTGTAAATTCTCCATCTCCGGAAAATTCTGCATAGCAGGTGCCATCCAAAGCAGTAAGCACATGCTTTATAGAATGAGGCTCGGCCTTACCCCTGCAGTCTACCTCTGTAGAAATTTTAATTTTCCACTCCCCGTCCAGTTTTGCTTCATCAACAGGTACTGCTGTAAAATAAACTCCATCTGTAACAAGATGAACAGCAGGCGAATTAATGTAAGTTACATCACGAAAAATACCTGCACCGGAATACCATCTTGTATTACAGTTTTGATAAACCGCAAGCACAAGAATTTCGTTAGTGCCGGCCCTTACCAGGTCTGAAATATCAAATTCAAACGTAGCGTATCCGTACTTCCATTCACCGGCTTTTTTACCGTTTACCCATACGGCGCTGTTCATGTAAACACCTTCAAAACGAATGGCATTATAACGGTTCTGCACCTGCACTGCCGTCAATTCAAAAGTCTTTTTATAAAAACCAACACTGTTTTTATAAAGCTCCTTTACATGGTAAATCTGCCAGTCATGAGGAATTTCTACAGCATTATATTCAAGTCCCCCAGCCTTATCCAAAAACTGATCAGGAGTAAAAACCACAGGTTTTCCATCGTTAAACATTTCGCCTTCCAAAGGCATTTCGTAAAATTTCCAGCCATCGTTAAAAAGTGTTTTCATAAGGTAAAGTATAACGTGTATTAATATAAAAAACAATTTAAGGTCTTGCTCTTGCGTGGAAGCCCTTAAATTGTATTTTCTTATAATTCTTATTATACTCTACCTTATGAAATTCACATTCAAACAATTTTTGGTTCCAAATTTTGCGAAACGCCTTGCGTTTATGTTGCCTGCAGTTATTCTGATGGGTGTTTTTGTTTCTGTCCTTGTGGAAATTGGATGGGGAACTGACCCTGCAAGTTTTATGAATCTTAATATTGCCAGTGCACTTGGCTGGGGGCTTGGAAATACAGAAGTTCTTGTTTATGGGCTCATGCTTATTTTTACTTTTGTTTTTGGTGCCCAGATGATTGGTTTTGGAACTCTTGCCAATATGATTCTTATTGGTTATGTAGTTGATCTTTGCCGCTGGATCTGGCGCAACACTGGTTTTGCAGCCTTTATTTACGATAGCAGCACGCCAATCCGCATCCTCATTTTTGCAATAACCCTGCTGCTTTTTGTAATTGTCGCTTCAATCTACATAAACGCCCAGATGGGAGTTGCCCCTTATGACGCCATGCCGCAAATCATTAGCGGCTGGATTCCAAAAATCCCGTTTTTTGTTATAAGAATTCTGTTTGATTTAGCCGCCGTACTCATTGGTGTAATTGCCGGAAAGCTTAATCCCCAAGGCATCCAGGGCTCGGCAATAGGTTCAATTATAATGTCATTAATGCTTGGGCCGGTAATAAGTATTATCAGTAAACCGCTTAAAAGGATTCTTGATTCTCCAGCTCAAGAAGATATACCGGCAAAGGAAAAATAAATGTATACAAATTGGCCACCGTTTTGCGACCGGGAGCCAATTTAAATAAACTTATTTATAATTCCTTTGCCTGCATAATCCCATTCCCAAATCTTGAATTATATCTCAAAAATCATTATATTTATAATAGGTATATTTTGGGTCTTTTTTTGCAGGCAGCTACCTGTTAGAAGAGGCTAACATATAAAGGAGTTTTTAATGAACGTTTCTGACATTAAACATGCTGGAATTAAAGCATGGGTTGAAGAATGTGTTAAGATGTGTGAACCAGACAATGTTGTAGTTGTAGATGGTTCTACAGCTGAATACGATCGCCTTATGAAGAAGTGTGTAGACGCAGGTCTTGCAACACCTCTT
>JAEEGL011767651.1_pt1 | contig 10450 bp, 7 predicted proteins | sample 9134231 | NCBI WGS metagenome assembly JAEEGL01 (sample SAMN16246548, study PRJNA631951) | gut metagenome | biome: gut microbiome; feature: rumen; material: fiber-attached | host: Bos | place: Iran: Karaj | collected 2018-10 | reverse complement strand
TCCATTGCCCGCTTTACGCGCTGTTTCAGTTCTTTGCCTGAACTGCCGAGCTGCTGCGGGCCATAAGCCACATCGTCGGCGGCAAATTCTTCAAAAATGGTAGAAGCGCAGTCTTGGCTTGCAAGCACAGGCCGAGAGCTTGCGTAAATGCTGCCGCCCGCCGGAATCAGCAGACCGGAAAGCAGTTCAAACAAGGTGCTTTTGCCCGAACCGGACTGGCCTATAACAGCGGTCAGCGTTCCTTTTTTTATTGAAAGCGAAAAATTCTCAAAAAGCTTTGCCTGTTTTGGGTGCGCGTATTCAAGATTTTTGATGTCTATAACTTTGCGGGCTGTTTGATTCTGGCTGCTTAAGACTGCGCTTTTTGTATAATTCGGTTTAAAAAACGCAAAACGCTCATAAAAAGTCTGGAAACTGCCGTCGTAAGCAATTTTGCCATGCTCAAGGTGAATAAGCCGCTGTGCTCTTGAAGCTTCTTCTTTGTTGTGCGTTATGCTTAAGACAGTGCCGCCGTTTTTATGGTATTCATCGATATAATCCAGAATCAGACCGCGGCGTTCAGGGTCAATCATTGAAAGCGCTTCGTCTAAAATCAGCAGTTCCGGCGAAAGCGCGAGAATGCCCGCAATGCAAAGTTTCTGCTGCTGGCCGCCTGAAAGCGTCACCGTGCGCTGTTCTTGTGCTTCAAGCAAGTCCATTAGCTTGAGTGCGGCTAGTGCCCGTTTCTGACATTCGTCTTTTGGCAGCTTCAAATTTTCTGGGCCGAAGCACGCATCTTTTATGACAGTCTCTGCAATGAGCTGCGTCTTTGGGTTCTGCATCACTATTCCGTTGGGCACATTTTGCGCCGTGCTTTTCTTGGCGTGGCTTTTCTGAATGGCGGCGCTTCTGTAAGCATCGCCTGTAACTGTGCCTTCCTGCACCTGAAGAAGCCCTGCAATCAGCCTTGCAAGTGTGCTTTTGCCAGAACCGTTAGAGCCTGTTATGACCAGATACTCGCCCTTCGTAACCAAAAACGAAACATCGTCGAGCGCGGTTTTCTGGTTTTCGGTGTTTGCGGCATATGCAAAAGAAAGGTGATTAACGTTAAGAAATGGCATGAAATGCGCCCCTTGCAGAATAATTGCTTGCAGTTTAGCTTTTTTTTTAGTTTCTGTCACCATGAACTTGCTTTATGTCATCCCGAATTTAGTTCGGGATCTCTATGCATCTATAGCGCAGATGCTTAGCTGAAAGCCGTCGAAGACTATCAAGTTCAGTCTGACGATGCTTTTTGCTATCAAAAAAATGAAAATTCGAAAAAAAAGACTTGTAAATAATTTGTTTGATGATAGAATGGAGTTATTGGAAATTTTCAGTACAATTTTATTTACTTCGTTGGAGTTCCCCTATGAGCGATGTTGCGACCAGAAAAGAACCAGCAAGACAGAAATCTTTGATTAAGATTATTCTTATTTCGCTTGCGGCTTGTCAAATTATTTATACTTGCTTAGTTTTGTTAGCTGTCAATGGCGTAACAAACGACGCGTTCAACAAATATTTTGCAAATGTTCTTGATGAGCGTATTGCATTCTTGGATAAAGAAATTTCGCGCAGAACGGAACGCCTTTACAATGCATCTATACGAATTGCTTCTTCAAATGAATTGGATTACGCCTTTGAAGAGGAAAATATTTCATATATAAAGGATACGCTCGCTTCTATACGCACGGCTTATGATGTCAGTACGGTATATTTGCTCGACAAGATAGGCAACATCGTGTACAGCTCTGACTTAATGATAAATCAGCCTGCATTGTTCAGAAACACAGAATCTTTTAAGCTTGCAAACAAGAAATCGCCTTATTCTTGTGTAATGGTGCTTGAAAACCGCGTTTCTGTTGTTTCTTTCTGCGAAGTTGAAATTGAAGGCTATTTTTCGGGCTACTGCGTTCTTGAAGAGAATCTTACATTAGACCATATCGTTGATTATTTGCATGAAATGTTCGGCTGTGAAGTTACAATCTTCATCAAAGATATGCGCTTTGCGACTTCAATTGTCAAAGAAGACGGCAACCGCGCCGTTGGCACTTTGCTCAACAACGACGCTATCTATAATCAGGTCTGCAACGAAAAGCAGATTTATCATGGAAAGAACAAGATTCAGGGGCAAGACTATCTTACAGTTTATATTCCGATTGATACGCCGGAACCGACAGCCGGTATGTTTTTTGTCGGTCTTCCTATAAAAGTTATACGCGACACGCGGCAGCTTATTCTTACTGTTCTTGTTCCGATTGTTATTATTTGTACGGTAGGTCTCTGCTTGATTTCGCTTATCATTTTGCATTTCCTGATTTTCAAGCCACTGCGCCTTGTCAACAATGCTGTGCATAACCTTGCTGACAACACTGACGTGGCAGATTTGACTTACCGGCTTGAAATCCGCAGAAACGATGAAATCGGACGACTTTGCAGCGACATCGACAAATTTATGGAACGCCAGCAGAAGCTTATAAAAGACCTTAAGATTGCAGAAGTTGACCTCGATTATATCAGCCAGAGTTTGAGCTCATCTTCTTATGAGTCTGCAAGCTCTATCTCTGAAATTATGGCAAATATCGAGAACGTCAGCCGCCAAACTGAATTTCAGACAAAGGCGATTGAATCTGCCAACAACGAAATGGGCATGTCGATTGACATGGCGAAAAAGCTTCAAGAAACTGTTAAGGTTCAGTCTGCCGACGTAGTTTCTTCTTCAGCTTGTATCGAAGAAATGATTGGCAACATCGGTTCTGTAAACGCCACGATGCAGAAGATGAACTATCAGTTTGCCGAGCTTTCGGGCGTTACAACTGAAGGCAAAGAAAAGCAATCTGAAGTTGATAAGAAAGTCACTGAAATGGCCGAGCAGTCTAAGCTGCTTATCGAAGCGAACGGCGTGATTGCGCGCATTGCTTCGCAGACAAACTTGCTCGCGATGAACGCCGCAATCGAAGCTGCCCACGCCGGCGAGCTTGGTTCGGGCTTCAGCGTTGTTGCAGACGAAATCCGTTCTCTTGCTGAAAACTCAAGCAAGCAGTCTCATATCATCGGTCAGCGCATGAAGGAAATCTCTAAGACAATCAGCGACGTAGTTGCTTCTTCGCATCTGTCTTCTGAGGCGTTTGTTCATATCATAGATAAGCTTTCTATGACAGATCATCTTGTTCAAGAGATGAGCGCTTCAATGGTTGAGCAGGAAGAAGGCTCTAAGCAAGTCTTTGCGGCTTTGAGCAGCATCAACAGCTCAACAAGCCAGGTTCAGGAAATGACCCGCAGCATGGAAGAGGCTATCAACAAGACTAACGCCGAAATGACGACGATGACGCAGATTGCCGACACTGTTGCAGGCAGCATGGACGAAATGGCAGCCGGTGCGGTTCAGATTAACAAGTCTGCCCAAGATGTTTCTAACATGGCAAAGCAGACCCGCGACAACATCGACTCAATGGAATCAATGTTCGGCCGCTTCAAGGTATAAGCGTTTTGCACTTGCCTAATCTACGATTTGGGAATTATCTGGCAAAACGGCCAACTTTGCGCTAAGCGCAAAGTTGTAAAGGGTGCACAAGGGTGCGTCCGTTACAAGGATTTACGGTTATGCTAGTTTTTTGGTGCAACGCCATGCGAAATAAGCATGGCGTTCAGGCGGCGCAATGCTTCTTTGATTTTGGCTATGTCTGTGGCATAGCAGCAACGGATAAAGCCTTCGCCGCCCGCGCCGAAGCATGTGCCTGGAACGACGGCCACGCTGTATTTTTCGATTGCTTCTGTGGCGAACTGCTCAGACGTCATGCCCGAAGATCTTATATCCGGGAACATGTAGAACGCGCCTTCAGGCTCGTTGCACGGCAAGCCCATATCTATAAAAGCTTTGTACATTATGTTGCGACGCTGCTGATAGCTTATGCGCATCTTCTCAACTTCTGCCCAGCCGTGGCGAAGCCCTTCGGCTGCGGCGTACTGGCTGAAAATCGGTGGACAAATCGAATTATATGCGTGAAGCTTGCAGCATTGCACGAGCAGATCGTGCGGTGCGGCAATATAGCCGATACGCCAGCCCGTCATGGCAAACGCTTTTGAGAAGCCGTTGAAAATGATTGCATAATCTTTCATGCCGGGGAATTTTCCGATTGATGTATGCTTGTGACCGTCATACAAAAGCTCGCAGTAAATTTCATCGCTCAAGCACCAGATTTGATGCTTCTGCACAACTTTTGCGATTTTTTCAAGCTCTGCCGCAGGAATTATCCGCCCGGTCGGGTTGCTCGGCGAACAGAACATTACAGCTTTTGTCTTCGGCGTGCAGGCCGCTTCAATCTGCTCAGCAGTCGGGTAAAAGCCGTTCACGCTTGTATCAAGGTGAACAACCTTTGCATCGCACAAAGTTGCAAGCGGCTGGTAGCTTACGTAGCAAGGTTCGCAGACGATGATTTCATCGCCCGGGTTTAAAATTGCGCGCAAAACAAGGTCGAGCGCTTCAGAAGCACCGATTGTCGGCAGAATTTCAGTTTTCGGGTCGTAATCAAGCTCGTAGCGTTTTAGATATTCCGCAATTCCTTCGCGTAGCTCAATTAAGCCCCAGTTTGACGTATACGAAGTGTGGCCTTTTTCAAGATGATAGAATGCCTCTTCACGCATAACCCACGGCGTAGAAAAGTCAGGCTCGCCCACGCCAAGCGAGATGATGTCGTCATGCCCGATGCACAGCTCAAAGAATTTTCTGATTCCCGAAGGCGGAATGCTCATCATCTTGCTTGAGAATTTGTCCTTCCTGCCGTTCATTAAGCCTGAACTCCTTCACGGTTGTCGCGTTCGTTTTCAACATAAACGATATCGTTTTCTTTGTAAGTCTTGAGCACGAAGTTCGTCTTTGTTGAGCGCACGCCTTCAAGAGTTGAAAGCTTTGACGAAACGAAAAGCGCGACGTCTTTGAGAGAATCGCCTTCGATGATAATCTTGAAATCGTAGCCGCCGCTCATAAGATAAAGCGACTTGACCTGCGGAAAACGGTAGATTCGGTCTGCAATTGCGTCAAAGCCGTGCTCGCGCTGCGGCTGCACCTGAATCTGAATCTCGGCGCAGACTTTTTCCTTTGTTTCAAGGTCTTTTTCAGGATTTACGATTGCTGAATATTTGAGAATTACGCCGTCGTCTTCGAATTTCTTTATAATTGATGCAACTTCTTCTGGTGTCTTTTTTGTCATTGCGTCTATGTCTTCGGCTGTGAGCCGTGCGTTGTCTTTCAATAAATTTAAAATTTCTTCCATAATAAAGTGCCTCCCGAATATTAGCCTGCAAAAGCAGATTGCACGTCAAATTTTCTATGAATCTTTTATGAGTCTATCACAAATAAATGGAAAGGCAAAGACTGAGCCCGTTCAAGTTTGTTAAAAAATTGAAGTTTTTAGAGATTTGCATTAACTTTTGACGGGCTTCCTTTGTTATATTTGCATAAATAACTGATTTTTAATTGAAGAAGCCGCATAAACCGCATATAATTATGTAACATGGGGTTATAGTTGATTAATAATCCATGCAAGGAATAAATTGAAGTTTTTGCACTGTTTGCCGGATAAAAAGAAGTTTCCTCTCTTTTTTGCGTGTTTTTCCCAAAAAATATGGAAGGTATTTGCAAATTTTGCTGTTTTTACGCTTATGTCCGTGTCTTTGCTTTTTGCCCAAGAAGAAATAGTGCTTGTAAAGAAAAACGAATACGGCGGCAAAACAGTGCAGTTCGTCTATCAGAAAGGCGACCAATACTTTTCCAGTCTTGAATCTTCCGTCTATTATTTTGACAGTGTTGGAAATGCGTGCCGAGTAATTCACAAATTCAACGAAAACCAGCAGCTGCTTAAAGGCTTTGCGGCTCAAGAAGAGCGGCTTGAAAACGGGCTTGTTCTCTCTTATAAGCTGACACTTACGGCGAAGCAGCGTGCTGAGCAAGGTTTCGATTATCTTATCGAATACGTTGGCGAAGACGGTTCGATTATCAGAAAACAGTACACAAAGGGCGAATTGAGCCGCACAGAGCAGACAGGCTCTTTTACCGATGTTTATCCGTTTTATGCGCTTGATGTGCTTGAAAAGTATCTTGCTGAAGACGAAACGCACGAAATTGTTTCAGAAAAAGCTGTCTATAAATTCAGCGCGACATTCAGCCGCGGCAGAAGCTTTGTAGAATTTACTTCCGGCATGAAGAATATCTCTGACAAAGAAAAAAACATGATTGCGGCTTACATGGATTGCTACAACCAGAGCCACCTTGCAAAGCTTTTCGTCAAAAAGGTTCAGGTTGAATACGGCCGCCACACTTATACAGCTTTTGTGCAGGAGCAGCTTGTGCCGTACATTCAGAAAAAGAAGAAGTGCCTGCTTTCTTACGGCGTTGTGGGCTATAACGGCGAGCTTTGCCTTTTGATTACGGCCGTGGGAAATTTGGATTGAACTGATGTTTCTTGACGAAGCTTGAAGACTGAAGCGCTGAAAGCTGTGTCAATTCCATAATTGCATACGAGGAGGCCTTGCGGATGCAGGACAAACAAAACAAAATCGAACAATTGCAGAAAATCATAGATGAAAGCTCTTCCATCGTTTTTTTTGGCGGTGCGGGCGTTTCAACCGAAAGCGGCATCCCCGATTTCAGAAGCACGTCGGGGCTTTATCATCAGCAGTGGGCTTACCCGCCTGAAAAAATCTTGTCGCACTCTTTCTTTGAAGAAAAGACCGAAGAATTTTACAGGTTCTACCGCGAGAAAATGCTTTTTCTTGATGCTGAACCGAATGCCGCGCACAAGGCGCTTGCCAAGCTTGAAGAGAAGGGCAAGCTCAAGGCCGTTGTAACGCAGAACATAGACGGGCTTCATCAGAAAGCCGGCAGCAAAAATGTCTTTGAGCTTCACGGCAGCGTCTTGCGCAATTATTGCAGAAAATGCGGCGCATTCTATGATGCCGAATTCATCAAAAATTATGGCGGTTCGCAAAATGAAGGCAGTGCAAGCGATTATCAGCGCACAGTGCCGCGCTGCACAAAAGGCACTTGCCACGGGCTTATAAAGCCGGATGTCGTGCTTTATGAAGAAGGGCTTGACAACAACGTCATTGAAGGCGCGGTTGCCGCAATTTCCAGCGCAGACTGCCTTATTATTGGCGGCACTTCGCTTGTCGTTTATCCGGCAGCCGGGCTTGTGCGCTATTTTCATGGCAAATACCTCGTTCTCATAAACAAATCGAGCACGTCTTACGATGCAAGCGCAGACTTGGCGATAAACGAGCCTATTGGCGAAGTTTTCTCTAAGCTGAAAATCTGATGCGGTGCAGGGTGCAAAACTGTGCGCCGCCGGTTGCGCTTGTTTTTTAATTAAGCTGAACGCAACCTCTGAATGCTGGTCGTTGACACTAAAACATCATAAGCGGTAATCTTAAATGAATGGTGCACCTGCTCCAGACATACATTGTCTTGGATTAGATGCCGTAAAATATTTGGGGATGCAATTTTTTGCATTTGTGGAGGATATATGGATTTTAAAGACGGCACACCTATTGACGGTTGCTATGCATATCTTTTTGACAGTCTGAAAAAGCTCAACCATTCAGCCACAGTCATTGACGATACGAATGTACTGCAGGAACCAAATCCGGTTATTTTAAAAATTCTGGACGATATGATTGTTGATACACTTCTGCCCGGTTCTTGTGTTGCCGGAGCAGAAAATGTTAAAGAATTTCTTGCAGCCGTTAATTCCGGCAAGCGCGGCATTATTTTAATGGAACATTACAGCAACTTTGACTTGCCGGCTTTCAGCTATTTGATGAGAAAATCAGGTGTTCCAGAGCTGAAGGAAATTGCGGAAAGAGTTGTCGCAATTGCCGGAATGAAGCTGAACGAAGAAAACCCGATGATAAGCGCATGGGCTTCGGCTTATGCGCGCGTAGTCATTTACCCAAGCAGAAGCCTTGCTTCAATTTCAGACCCGGAAGAAAGGGCAAAGGAAGAGCAGAGAAGCCGCAAAATCAACATGGCTTCAATGCGCGCTTTGGATAACGTGCGCAAGCAGGGCAAAATCTTGCTCGTTTTCCCGGCCGGCACAAGATACAGAAAGAACAAGCCTGAAACAAAGCGCGGTGTCCGCGAAATCGATTCATACATCCGCCTTTCAGACGTAATGCTTCCTGTCGCAATCAACGGAAACTGTCTGCGCATTTCAGACGAGAACCCTTCGGACATGATAAAAGACGAAGTCTGGCATGACAAGCTGATTTATACGGCAGGCAAAATGCTGGAATGTAAGTCTTTCAGAAAGTCTGTGCAGGACAACCTGCCTGAAGAGCTTGAAGACAAGAAGCAGCCGGTAGTCGATAAGATTATGGAAATTCTTGAAGAGCTGCATAACGAAGCTGAAAAGACAAGATAGTTTCAGCCAGGCTTTTAGAGCGCCGCATTGCATTCATGCTTTGCGGCTTTTTTTGCATTTATGTTTCAGCAATAACGAACTATGCCGAAACTCTAATCTGTTTTAATGTGTAAATTCTTTAGTTTTGCCGATAATAAAATGAAAATTTTGATAAAAATTAAAAACTTGTGTCTTGAAGAGATTCGGAGTATCATATGGCTATGAAGCAAGTACTTATTATTGATGAGACACCTTTATTCAGAGATTATGTAAAGGACAAGCTCGTTACAGACAAGATTATGGTTGAAACAGCATTGAACCGCTATGACGGTTCCAAAAAGATGCATTCAATTTTGCCTGACTTGCTTATTCTCGATGCTACGTTTCCTTTTGAAGAACTGCTTGATTTTCTCCAGAGAAAGGCTACGAACCCGAATACCGCAAGAATTCCTGTAATCCTTTCAGGGCCTGTGCTTGAGCATGGCCAGATTGCACAGCTTGCGCCTTACAAAATCATCAAGTATTTCAATAAGCCTATAAAGATTGACGTTTTCTTTGAGACAATCGGTCAGCTGCTTCAGACAGCCATTCCGATTGATACAACGCCTTGTATTCTTGAAACGCACGTAAACAACAATATCATCTTTATTGAAATTTCGCAGGGCTTGAACAGAGAAAAAATCACGCTTTTGCGCTACAGAATTTCAGAGCTGATAACTGCAAACAACATAACTGCGCCGAAAATCGTTCTCATGATGTCTGCGCTGCATCTTTGTTTTGTTGACGGTCTCAACCTTGAGCTGCTTTTCAGCAGCATTCTTGCAGACATGCGCATAAGAGATAAGAACGTCAAAGTTTTGACTTTCGACAAATATACAAAGCAGCTCATCGCCGGTCATCCAGAATTTTCTGGCATTGAAACATCAACAGATGTTACTTCGTTTATCCGCGACGTTGTGCCTAAGCAGCAGGACATCTATGACATGGTTGAGCTTACGAATATGCACCTGCTTTCTGCAACAGAGGAAAACGACGAAGGCTCTGTGCAGATGCGCTTCAAGTCTGACGGCGGCCAGAATGACGAATCAGGCCAGGATGCCGGCGTAGATATGTACATCAAAGTAGCAATCATTGATGATGATTCTATTACAAGGGCAATCTTGCAGAAAGCGTTTTCTACAATCAATGCCCGTTGCGAACTTTTTGAGAACGGTGCAGACTTCCTCAGCATAATCAAGTCTAAGTCTTATGATGTAGTCGTGCTCGATATTCTTATGCCTGGCTTGAACGGCTTTGACATTCTTACAGCCTTGCGCGATTTGGAATATCCGCCGGCCGTTATTGTTTATTCAAGCATGAGCAACCGCGAGTCTGTAGTTCAGGCGTTGAGCTTGGGCGCAAAGAGCTATCTTATCAAGCCGCTCAAACCAGAAGCAGTTGTTCAAAAAGCACAGGAGCTGCTCGGCTTAACAAGAAATGCCTGATAAAGATAAACCCAAAGATACAAACAGAAACTTGTTCCTTGCGAACATTACTCACGAATTCCGCACGCCGATTCAGACGATGCTTGCCACAATCGATATGCTCAAAGAGACATCGCTTGACCCGGAGCAGGGCGAATATATTCAGCAGATTCATTTCAGCGCAGAAGCTTTGCTTTCTTTGGTGAATGACTTCCTTGATTTTTCTAAGCTTGAGTCTGGTCAGTTCCGTTTTGAGTATATTCCGTACAATCCGCTTGTCTTAATTGAACAGACGATTGATTTGCTTGCAATCGAGGCGCACAACAAGAGCATTGAAATTATTTCAGATATAGACTTTGCGCTGCCAACCCAGATTATAGGCGACCCGACGCGCACAAGGCAGGTGCTCACCAATTTATTGAAGAATGCCGTCAAGTTTACGCAGCAGGGCTACATTGAAATCAGCGCGTCTGCCGACCCAGCCGCAAAAACAATCAGCTTTTTCGTAAAAGACACCGGCATCGGCATTTCAGAAGAAGGCAAAAAGAAGCTGTTCTCTAACTTTTATCAGAC
>JAEEGL011428008.1_pt1 | contig 10450 bp, 9 predicted proteins | sample 9134231 | NCBI WGS metagenome assembly JAEEGL01 (sample SAMN16246548, study PRJNA631951) | gut metagenome | biome: gut microbiome; feature: rumen; material: fiber-attached | host: Bos | place: Iran: Karaj | collected 2018-10 | reverse complement strand
CCGGGACGAAGATCCCGGAGATCCTGTCCGCCAGCCTGGCCACCGGGGCCTTGGTGGCCGCGGCGTCGCTGACCATCTGGATGATCTGGGAGAGGGTGGTGTCCTCGCCCACTCTCGTGGCCCGGCAGGTGAGGAAGCCGGACTGGTTCAGCGTGGCGGAGGAGACTTCGTCCCCCGGCGCCTTGTCCACGGGCAGGCTCTCCCCGGTAAGGGCGGCTTCGTTCACCGCGCTGGCGCCCTCCACCACCACCCCGTCCACGGGGACGTTCTCCCCGGGCCGGACCACGAAGAGATCCCCCGGGGCCACCTCGTCCACGCTGACCGTGAGCTCCCGGCCCTCCCGGAGGACGGTGGCCGTCCTGGGGGCCAGCTTCATGAGGCTTTTCAGGGCGCTGGTGGTCCTGCCCTTGGAGCGGGCCTCCAGCATCTTGCCCACGGTGATGAGGGCCGGGATCATGGCGGCGGACTCAAAATAGAACTCCGTCATGTAGCTCGTCACGGCCTCGTGGTCCATCCGCGCCTGGGCCGCGGTCATCGCGAAGAGCATCACCGTGGAGTAGCCGAAGGCCGCCGAGGCTCCCAGGGCGATGAGGGTGTCCATGTTGGGAGCGCCCTTGAACAGGCTCCGGAAGCCGCTGACGAAGAAGCGCTGGTTGATCACCATCACCGCCCCCGCCAGCAGCAGCTGCCCCAGGCCCATGGCCACGTGGTTCCCCTCCATGAAGGGAGGCAGGGGCCAGCCCAGCATCATGTGGCCCATGGAGAAATACATTAGTATAATGAGGAAAACCAGGGATGCGATGAGCCGTTTCCGCAGCAGGGGCGTCTCCCGGTCCTTCAGGGCCTCTTCCTCCGCCGCCAGCCGCTCCAGGCTGCCGCCGGAGGCCTTTTTCCCCGCTTCCTTCAGAGAAGCGCCGTAGCCCGCCTCCTCCACCGCCCGGATGACCTCGGCCGGGGCGGCGGAGCCCTCCACGCCCATGGAGTTGGTGAGGAGGCTCACGCTGCAGGTCTTCACCCCCGGGACCCTGGAGACCGCCTTTTCCACCCGGCTCTGGCAGGCGGCGCAGGTCATCCCCGTGACCAGATACTGTTCCATCCCCGCTCCCTCCTATCGCATCAGCTTCTGCAGGGTCCTCACCAGCTCCTCCAGCTTGTCCTCCCGGCCGTCCCGTACGTCCTCCGCCACGCAGGTGCGGATATGGCTGGTGAGCAGGACCTTGGTGAAGCTGTTCAGGGCGCTGGAGGCGGCGGCGACCTGGTTCAGGATGTCGATGCAGTAGGCGTCCCGCTCCACCATGCCCTTGATGCCCCGGATCTGACCCTCGATGCGGCTGAGGCGGTGGTTGAGATCCCGCAGCTCTTCCTCGCCGCGCAGCTTCACAGCGCGGCAGCCTGCCTCCTCCGTGTCGGCGCGGCAGGCCTCCGCTTCGCCGCAGACACAGGACCCGTTTGCTTCTTCCATAGGAGAGACCTCCTTTTTCAACATACCCCCTGGGGGTAAGCTCCGGAGATAGAATATACCCCAAGGGGGTATTTGTCAAGGCTTATTTTTCGACCCTGCCGGAGCATCGGAGGAGGACTCGAAGGTCCTGAAGGTTCCTGAAGCGGATACCTTGACAGGGGGAGAAGTCTGTGCTACTATGCTTACCCTCAAGATGGAGGCCGCCAGTTTTTCCCGCCCCTGAAAAACGCGGCTCTTCGTTTTACTTAAAAATTTCGAAAAGCGCTTGAATTTTTTCAAATGTTCAGGTATACTCAATGAGTTAGAATATAATTAGTTTGTTATCCATATCGCCAGAGGCGTTCCTCCCGGCCCAAAAGACGTGGATTTCCCTTGATTTACGCCGCTATGCGGTCAGATTTGGAGAGAATCATGACAGACAACAACGAAACCATGGAGATCGACCTTCGGGAGTTGTTCGGCGTCCTTCTGCACAGAGCCTGGCTGATCGCTCTGGTCGCCGTGATCGGGGCGGCGCTCGTTTTCGGGTATACGTTTTTTATGGTGGACCCTCTGTATCAGTCCAGCACGCTGCTCTACGTCAACAATACCGGCATCAACATCGGCTCCTCCTCCTTCAGCATCTCCTCCGGCGAGCTCACCGCCGCCCAGAAGCTGGTGGATACCTACGTGGTCATCCTGAAGTCCAGGGCTGCCCTGAACGAGGTCATCGAGAAGGCGGAGCTCCCCTACACCTATGACGAATTGAAGAAAATGATCTCTGCCGACGCGGTGAATTCCACGGAGGTCTTTGAGGTGGTGGTCACCAGCAAGAGCCCCACCGAGGCGGAGAAGATCGCCAACACCATCGCCAACGTTCTGCCGGAGAAGATCTCCGATATCGTCAACGGCAGCGACGTGCGCATCGTGGACTACGCCGTGGTCCCGTCTCACCGTCATTCTCCCAGCTATACCCGCAATACGGCCATCGGTTTTCTTGCGGGAGCGGTGCTGGCTGCGGCGATCATTATCCTGACGCATATCCTGGATGAAAACATCCGCAGCGAGGATTATCTGAGCCAGAGCTTCCCGGACATCCCGCTCCTCTCCGTCATCCCGGACATGCATGCCTCCCGGCAGCGCTCCGGCGGTTACTACGGTTACGGCTACGGATATGGGTACGGGGCGTCCTCCAGAAAGCACGGGAATTCCGGGTCGGATCCTTCCGGGGGTTCCTCCGGTGCCGCTTCGGCATAGGGAGGTCGGGGAATGAAGCTGTTTGATTTCGGAAAAAGCTCTTCGAAGAAACGAAAAAGATCCGGCGTGAGGACCGACCATGCCTCGGAACGGCAGTTCATGATCGGCTCCAAAATGAACTTCGCCTCCTCGGAGGCCTATAAGCTCCTGCGGACCAATCTGCTCTTTTCCTTTTCCGGTTCCTCGGAATGCCGGATCATCGGGTTTACCAGCTCCTTCAGCTCGGAGGGGAAAAGCATCACCTCCATCAATCTGGCCTATACCATGGCGGAGTCCAAGCGCAACGTGCTCCTGATCGAGGGCGACATGCGCCTGCCGAACCTCTCCAAGCGCCTGAATCTCAAGGCCAGCCCCGGCCTCTCCAACCTGCTGGTGGGCATGACCACCGCCGGGGAAGCGATCCAGGTCTTCCGGTCCTCCGATGAGGAGGACAACGCCGTGGCCCTGGACGTTCTGGTGGCCGGGGACATCCCGCCCAACCCCTCGGAGCTTTTGGGCTCCGATCGGATGATGTCCCTGCTGGAGGTCCTGCGGGAGCACTACGATTTCATCATTCTGGACCTGCCGCCGGTAACGGCGGTGACGGACGCCCTGGTGGCCTGCAAGCTGGTGGACGGGATGGTGGTCGTGGTCCGCTCGGACCGGGCGGTGCGGGGCGCACTGGCGGAGACCATCCGGCAGCTGAGACTGGTGAACGCCCATATCCTGGGCTTCGTGTTCAACGGCGCGCAGGAATCCGGCGGCGGATATTACCGGCGCGGGGGCTACTACAAAAAGCATTACAAATACAGCTATTATTATAAGAGACCAGAGGAATCATGACCGATTTCCACACGCATCTGCTCCCCGGCATGGACGACGGGAGCGACAGCGTTTCCACCTCCCTGCTGATGCTGGATATGTGGCGCCGGCAGGGGATCGACCGGGTGATCGCCACCCCCCATTTTTACGCGGAATACACCACGCCGGAACGCTTCCTTCGCCGCCGGGCAGACGCCCGGGAGGAGCTGATGGGAGCGATGGAGGACGCGGAAGCGTATCCCTCTCTTCGCTTCGGGGCGGAGGTCCGCTTCTTTGACGGGATCAGCGGAGCGGAAGCCCTGCCCTCCCTCTGCCTGGAAGGGACCGGCCTTCTGCTCCTGGAAATGCCTTTTGTCCGCTGGACGGAGCGGATGCTGGGGGAAGTGGAGGAGATCCGGATGCGGGGCATCCGGCCGGTGATCGCCCACCTGGAGCGATACATAGACTTCAATCCGAAAAAGCTGCTGCGGCGGCTCATGGAGATGGATGTTTTCATCCAGTGCAACGCGGAATTTTTCCTCTCCCGCCGCACCTCCCGCCAGGCCCTGCGGCTGCTGGGGGAGGACCGGATCCATTTCCTGGGCTCGGACGCCCACAATACCACCTCCCGCCCTCCCAATCTGGGCCAGGCCCTGGAGCTGATCGAAAGAAAGCTGGGGCGGCGGGCCATTGACCGGCTGCTGGACCTGGAAAAGCTGACCGGCGTTGACAGCGAGGCAGTCAGACCATGAAAAAACGGACGATCTACATCCTTTGCGGAGCGGTTTTGCTGGCAGGCGCTCTGTTTTTTGTCGGAAAGGCGCTCCTGGCCTCCTGGGCCCCCAGGGCTTCCCAAACGGAAGCGCTGGCCCCTGCGACGGCCGCCCCCGCGCCTTCGCCCGCCCCGGAGAAGCCCGCTCCCTCGCCCGGCCCTGCGTCTCCCAGACCGGTGGAAACGGCACAGCCAACGCCGGAGCCCACGCCCACCCCGGAGCCCTATGAGAGCCCCATCGACTTTGAGGCCCTGCGGGCGCTGAATCCCGATATCTACGCCTGGCTGACGATCCCCAATACGGACATCAGCTATCCCCTGCTCCAGAGCGCGGAGGACGACGCCTATTACCTGGACCACAACAGCGATAAGCAGTATTCCGCCAACGGCGCCCTCTTCTCCGAGCATCAGTACAACGGCCTGGAGCTCACGGACCCGGTCACGCTGATCTACGGACACCATATGAAGTCCGGGGCCATGTTCGGCAACCTGCAGATGCTCTTCTCCGACCCGGCGTTCTTCGAGGAGAACGAGACCTTTACGGTCTATACCCCGGATGCGGAGCTCACCTACGGCGTCTTCGCCGCCGTCCCCTATCCCGGGGATCATATCCTGTATTACAACGATTTTTCCAAGGACGCGGTCTTTGAGGTGTTCTTCGACGGTATCTTCAGCACCCGGGACCTGGGCGCCCGTTTCCGGGAGGAGTACGCTCCCGTGCCCGGAGACCGGGTCATGATCCTTTCCACCTGCCTGATCGGCAACAACACCAATCGCTTCCTGGTCATGGGAAAATTGCTTCCCTGACCGTTCACATAGAGGCGAAATCTTTGAAGAAAGGAGGTCATTCCGATGAAAAAGGTTCTTACCATCGCGGTCGTTCTCGTCATGATCCTGGCTCTGAGTCTCACTGCTTTCGCCGCCATCGACGATACGGACTTCACTCCCAGTGTCGTGCAGGAGAGTGCTGCCGCTGAGGCCACTGCCGCCGGTGTCGAGCTGGAGGTCACTCCCGCCGAGCCCGCAGAGGTGAACGAGGAGTCCCTGGTCGCGACGATCCAGATCACCGTAGCCGCTGATCCGACGGTCGAGGAGAAGGACATCGCCGGAACCGAGGTCATTGACATCGCTGTCCTTGACGAGGCCGGCAAGCCCGTTGACTACTCCCAGCCCATCACCTTCACCCTGGCCTATGCCAAGGCGGATCAGGTCTTCAGCATTAAGGTGCAGAACGCCGATGGCTCCTGGAGCGATTGCTCCTTTGAGGCCAAAGACGGCGCGCTGGTCATCAGCGCTCCCCACCTGACTCCTATCGCCATCGTTCTGCTGACGGAGGAGGCTGCGGCTGCCAAGACCGCTGCTGCTGCCGAGCCCGCTCCCACTGAGCCCGCTCCCGCTCCCGTCGGCCCTCAGCGTTCCCCCCAGACCGGTTACAACACCGTTCTGTGGATCGTTCTCGCGGTCGCGATGGTCAGCCTCGCCGGCTACTGCTTTGTCAGTGCCCGCAAGAAGGTCCAGGAGTAATCCCAGGCCTTTTGATGGGTATCCGGCCTTCGGACCGGGTACCCATCTCCTTTTTTCGACCCAGTTATGGGATCGTTCCCGCTTGAAGGGAGGAGAACGAAATGAGAAGGCATTGGAGCCGCCGGAAAAGGCATCTGGCCTATGCTCTGGCGGCAGTTGTCCTGATCGCGGGAGCCGTGGGCGTCTACCTGCTTTTCTCCAGGCTGGAGCTGGCCGCGGATCCCATTCCCACGGGCGCCGGGACCGCCATGAGCCGCACCGATCTCCCGGAAGGCGCGGGAGAAAATGAAGAGAATGAACTCCCCGTCATTTTCTACGGCGGGCAGAAGTACGTGTACAACGATGCCCTGTCCACGCTGCTGATCCTGGGGATCGACGATCCCGAGCTCACGGAAACACAAGCTGCGCTGAATCAAAGCCAGGCCGATTTTCTCCTTCTGGCGGTCTTTGATCCCGAGCAGAACAGCTGCACTCTGCTGCAGCTGAACCGGGACACCATGTGCGACGTCCCGCAGCCGGATTTCTTCGGCAAGATCCTGGGATATGAATACCAGCAGCTTGCTTTGGCCCATACCTACGGCAACGGCCTGGAAAAAAGCTGTGAATATACGGTGATGGCCGTGTCCCGTCTTCTGTACGGCATCAGGATCGACAACTATTTTTCCCTGACCATGGACGCCATCCCGGTCCTGAACGACCTGGTGGGGGGCGTCACGGTCACTGTTGAGGACGACTTTACCGGCGTCGACGATACCCTGGTGAAGGGAGAGACCGTCACCCTGACGGCGGAGAACGTGGAGCACTTCGTCCGCACGCGGAAGGGCATGTCGGAGGATTCCTCCAACCTGGCCCGGATGCGCCGCCAGCGGACCTATATGCAGGCGCTCTTCTCCGCCATGTCGGCCGCCATGAAGAAGGACAGCGCCTTCGTGCTGGACGCTTACGGCGCGCTGGAGAAGTCCATGGTCACCGACTGTACCGTGGACGAGCTCACCGCCTACGTGGACCGCTTCGACGGATATCCTCTGACGAGGATCGTCACCCCGGAGGGAGAATCCCGGAAGGGCGAAAAATACATGGAGCACTACGTGGACGAAGCCGCTCTTCAAAAGCTGGTGCTGGATATCTTCTATATCCCGGCGGAGTAATTAACGGCGGCAGGGAGAGAAAAACATGGCAAAAAAGATCATCGAGGGCCTGTGGGACTGCCCCTACTGCGGGCAGAAGGGCATCAGCGGCCTGACGAAAAGCTGTCCCAACTGCGCCCACCCCCAGGACGAGGGGACGAAATTCTACCTTGGAAGCGAAAAAAAAGAGGTGGACGCCGGGAAGGCCGGGGACTACGGCAAGGGAGCCGACTGGACCTGCGCCTTCTGCGGCAGTCTGAACCGTTATCATAACGCCAACTGCGCTAACTGCGGCGCGGAGCGGGCGGACTCCTCCGGGGACTATTTTGAGAACCGGAAGAAGGAGGCCGCCAAGCAGCAGCCGCCTCCGCCGCCTCCCCCCCGGAAGAAGCGGAAGCTCTGGCCCATCCTGCTGGGGATCGTGCTCATCATCGCCGCCATTGTCCTGATCACCAGACCCAGGGCCAAGGACGTCACCGTGTCGGACAAGACCTGGGCCCGGAGCATCGCCGTGGAGGAGTACGTCACCCTCCGGGAATCGGACTGGTCGGTCCCCCAGGGCGGACGGCTGGTGGATTCCCATCAGGAGATCCGCCGATACGAGCAGGTGCTGGACCACTACGCCACCGAGGCCTACGAGGTGGGGGAGGAGGTCCTGGACGGCTACGACACCTATACGGACTATGAGGACAACGGGGACGGGACCTTTACCGAGGTGACGCGGGAGGAGCCCCGCTACCGGACGGAGTACCACACCGAGTACCGGGAGGTGCCGGTCTACCGGCAGGAGCCCGTCTACGACACCATGTACGACTACGACATCGAGCGCTGGGTCCACGCCCGGGACGAGACCGTCCGCGGCGCGGGCTTCGCGGCCACCGACGGTGCCCTCCGGGACCTGGAGGTAGCCGAGCCCTACTGGCCGGAGACGAGGCTGGGCGGGAACGAGCGGGAGGAAGGGCGCAGCGAGGAGTATGTCCTCTACTTCACCGACAATAAGAAGGGGAACACCTATTCCGCCCGGGTCTCCCAGGCCCTTTGGGAACAGTATTCCAAGGGCGCCGGGGTGGAGCTGAAGGTCCAGGGCAGCCGGGTCCTGGAGATCGACGGCGTTTCCGTTTCCTGAAAAGCAAACGGCAGAGGACCCTTCCTCTGCCGTTTTTGCCGCTTCGGGTCAGTTCATCTGTCCCCGGAGCCAGGTCAGCACGTCGGACCAGACGTCGGCCTTGTTCACCTCGTTCAGCACCTCGTGCCGGTCGCCGGGATAGAGCTTCACGTCCACCCTCGAAAGGCCCGCCTTCCGGAAGGCCTCGGCGCTTTTCGTCACCCCCTTGCCGTTTGCGCCCACCGGGTCCCGGTCTCCGGCGATGAAGAGCACCGGCAGCGCCTTCGGCATCCTTTGGAGGTTTTCCGCCTTCTGGTTTCGCTGAAGGCCCTCCAGCATGGCGGCGATCAGCCCCCCGGAGGGGATGAAGCCGCAGAGGGGATCCGCCCGGTAGGCGTCCACCACCGCCGGATCGGAGCAGATCCAATCGCTGGGGGTGCGCACGTCGTCGAACTGCTTCGTGTAGGAGCCGAACATCAGCGCCTGGAGCTTGGGGCTGGGGGCGTCGGGCCCCTGCTTGCGGACTTCCCCTTTCGCGATCGCTTTTCCCACCGCCAGTACCGGGCCGGGCTGCCAGGCCGTGCCGGAGAGGACCGCCCCCTGCCAGCCGGCCTCCGGGCAGGCGTAGAGGCAGGTGCGGGCCAGGAAGGAGCCCATGCTGTGCCCCAGCAGGAAGCGGGGGATCCCGGGGCAGCGTTCCTTCAGCAGCGCCGAGAGGGCGTTCACGTCGGAGACCATGGCGTCCCAGCCGCCCCGGACGCAGCCCCTGGGGCACCCCTCCGCGACGGAGCCTCCGTGGCCCATGTGGTCCTCCGCGCAGACATAGAAACCCTTCCCGGCCAGGAATTCCGCGAAGGGGGCGTAGCGAAGCGAATGCTCCGCGATGCCGTGGACGAGCTGCACCGCCCCCGCGGCCTCCCCCTCCGGCTCCCAGAAATAGCAGCGCAGCTTCCCGCCGCCGGCGGAGCGGACGTCTTCTGTTTTCATCGGCTTTCCCTCCATCGCTTTTTTCCCATCATACACGAATCCGGGGGGAAGGAAAACCCCCTTTTCCAAAATCCGATAAAGGAGAATGCGGCATGAACGGTTACGTCCTGGCCCTGGACCAGGGGACCACCAGCTCCCGGGCCATCCTCTTCGACCGGGCGGGAAACGCCCTCGTGAAGGCCCAGTACCCCCTGCGGCAGATCTATCCCCGCCCCGGCTGGGTGGAGCACGACCCCATGGAGATCCTGGGGACCCAGCTGAAGGCCATGGAGGAGGTCTATGAGAAGAGCGGCCTCTCGCCCACGGACATCGCCTGCATCGGCATCACCAACCAGCGGGAGACCACCGTCCTCTGGGACAGGGCCACGGGGAAGAGCGTCCATAACGCCATCTGCTGGCAGTGCCGGCGGACGGCCGGGCTTTGCGAAGAGCTGGAAGCCCGGGGCCTGGGCCCCTACGTCCAGGAGAAGACCGGCCTCATCATCGACCCCTACTTCTCCGGGACGAAGCTCCGCTGGCTCCTGGATCAGGACCCGGCTCTGCGGCGGCGGGCGGAGAAAGGAGAGCTCCTCTTCGGCACCGTGGAGACCTGGCTCATCTGGCAGCTCACGGGGGGAAAGGTCCACGTGACGGACGCCTCCAACGCCTCCCGCACCATGCTCATGGATACGGAAAGGCTGGACTGGGATCCGGAGATCCTCCGGGAGCTGAGCATCCCGGCGGCCCTGCTGCCGAGGATCGTCTCCAACAGCGAAGCCTACGGCGTGATGGCCAGACTCCCCGGCCTGGGGGACCTGCAGGGCATCCCCATCACCGCCGCCGTGGGGGACCAGCAGGCCGCCCTCTTCGGCCAGGGCTGCACGAAGCCCGGCATGGCCAAGAACACCTACGGCACCGGCTGCTTCACCCTTCTGAACCTGGGGGAGCGGCGGGCAAAACCCCAGAGCGGCCTCGTCACCACCGTGGGCTGGTCCCTGGGCGGGAAGACCACCTACGTGAAGGAGGGGAGCGTCTTCAACGCCGGGAGCGCCATCCAGTGGCTGAGGGACGAGGCGGGCATCGTCTCCGCCGCCCATGAGACGGACGTCCTGGCCGAGAGCACGAAGGATAACCAGGGGGTCTATTTCGTCCCCGCCTTCACCGGCCTGGGGGCCCCTTACTGGGACCCGGCGGCCCGGGGCTGCTTCTTCGGTCTCACCCGGGGGACGGATAAGGCCCAGCTCTGCCGGGCCGTGCTGGAGGCCATCGCCTATGAGGTGACGGACCTGGTGCGCACCATGGACCGGGACCTGGGGAAGCCCATCACCGAGCTGCGGGTGGACGGGGGCGCCAGCGTCAGCGATTTCATGATGCAGTTCCAGGCGGACCTGCTGGGCATCCCCGTGGACCGGCCCAGGAACGTGGAGACCACCGCCTTCGGCGCGGCGGCCCTGGCGGGGCTGGCGGCGGGGGTCTGG
>JAEEGL011190638.1_pt1 | contig 10450 bp, 8 predicted proteins | sample 9134231 | NCBI WGS metagenome assembly JAEEGL01 (sample SAMN16246548, study PRJNA631951) | gut metagenome | biome: gut microbiome; feature: rumen; material: fiber-attached | host: Bos | place: Iran: Karaj | collected 2018-10 | reverse complement strand
GTAACTCCTGCAACTCCATTTGGCTTTCCACCACAAAAAACACTTTTTTGAAAAAAAACTTCTCAAGCGTGTAGTTTTTCCGCAGGGCCTGCGTCTAATATATGTACTGAATCGTTTCAGATGCCACATTTATGTTTTAAAAATATTTAATAATGTAGATGTAGTGCAACATGGGCGGCGGAAAAGCCTTACCTTTGCATAATTATTGTTCGCGGAACGCAGGCGCGCGAAGCATCGCCAAAAAGCCTGAATCCATGAATGTCTGAACGCAGGAGAGTAAAAAATAGCATAACATATTTAACATTAACATTTATGGTAATCAGAAGATTTCTTATCGCCTCAGTGCTGAGTGTGTTCAGCATGGTGGCAGCAATGGCCCAGATGGCCATTCCCGTTGACGACCAGGTCCGCATGGGCAAGCTCGACAACGGACTGACCTACTACATCCGCCACAACGAATGGCCCGAGCATGTGGCCAATTTCTACATTGCCCAGCGAGTGGGCAGCATTCAGGAAGAAGAAAGCCAGCGCGGACTGGCCCACTTCCTTGAGCACATGGCCTTCAACGGTTCGGAGCACTTCCCCGGCAACGGCATCATCGACTTCACCCGCTCTCTCGGCGTGGAGTTTGGCAGCGATCTGAACGCCTACACCAGCATCGACCAGACCGTCTACCGCGTTTGCAACGTGCCCACGAAAAGACAGACGGCCCTCGACTCTTGTCTGCTCATCCTGAAAGACTGGTCGAACGGACTGAAGCTTGAGAAAAAGGAGATCGTAAAGGAGCGCGACGTGGTGCACAACGAGTGGCGCATGGGCGAAGGCCCGTCGCAGCGCATGATTACACGCGCACTGCCCAAGCTCTATCCCGGCTCGAAATACGGACTGCGCATGCCTATCGGCCTGATGTCGGTCATCGACAACTTCAAGCGCAAGGAACTCGTGCAGTACTATCAGAAATGGTATCGTCCGGACAACCAGGCCATCATCGTGGTGGGCGACGTGGACGTTGACCACACCGAGGCAGAGATCAAGCGCCTGTTCAGCGGCATCAAGCTGGCGCCGAACGCCGCTCAGGTGGTGGCAGAGCCCGTGCCCGACAACAACGAACCCATCCTCATCTTCGAGAAAGACCTGGAGATGCCCGTCAACCAGATCTACGTGATGATGAAGACCGAGGCCTATCCCGACAACGAGAAAGGAGACATCAACTACCTGATGCTCGACTATATGACCGACGTGGTTTGCTCCATGCTCAACGCCCGTCTGTCAGAGGCCGCCCAGGAGCCCGACTGTCCCTTCGTGTCGGCAAACTCCGACTACGGACAGTATATCCTGTCAAAGCCCATGGATAACTTCGAGTTGTCCATCCAGCCGAAGGAAGGCAAGGATATGGAAGCACTGAAAGCCGTGATGATTGAGGCCCGTCGCGCCGCCCAGTTCGGCTTCACCGGCACCGAGTATGAGCGTGCACGCGCCGACTATCTGGCCAGCCTCGAAAAGCGCTACACCAACCGCGACAAGCAGACCAACGCTTTCTTCGGCGACCAGTGCCGCGACCACTTCCTCTCAAATGAGCCCCTCGTCAACATCGAGTTCCTGCATTCTACCATGAGCGCCATCGCTCCCTCCATCCCCTTGGAGCTGGTCAATCAGGCCGTTTCTGAGCTTATCTCGGTGAAAGACACCAATCTCGTGGTGCTGGAATTCGCACGCGAGGCCGAAGGTCTGACCTATCCCAACGAGGCACAGATGAAACAGGCCATCGACGCCGCCCGTTCTGCCCAGATAGAAGCCTATGTTGACAACGTGAAAGACGAGCCTCTCATCACCGAAGAGAACATGCCCACGGCCGGAAGCATCAAGAGCGAGAAGGACAACAAGCAGTTCGGCTATAAGGAACTGACACTCTCGAACGGTGCCACCGTCATCCTGAAGAAGACCGACTTCAAGAACGACGAGGTACGCATGCAGGCCTACGCCACAGGCGGCAAGAGCGTCTACGGCGAGAAAGACTACGCCAGCCTGAAGGTCTTCGACGAACTCGTGGGCTACAGCGGCATCGGCAACTTCACAGGAACTGAGCTTCAGAAGGCACTGGCAGGAAAGAACTGCAACGCCGACATCAACCTCGGCCTCACCTATCAGTATCTGAACGCCAACTCCACGCCAAAAGACCTGGAGACGATGTTCCAGATGTCATACCTCTATTTCACCGCACTGAAGAAGGACGAAAAGCAGGTGGGCAACCTCATGTCGCAGCTTGAGCTGGCCCTGAAGAACAAAGACCTGCAGCCCACATCGGTACTCGTTGACACCCTGTCCTACGTGATGAACAACGGCAACCCGCGCTTCATGCCCGTCAACATCAACGACCTGCCCAGTGTAGACTACGACCGCGTGCTCCAGATTGCAGCAGAACGCATGCGCAATGCCTCACAGTTCACCTTCATCATCGTGGGTAACTTCGAGGAGGAAACCATCCGTCCGCTCATCGAACAGTACATTGCTTCGCTGCCCACTACGGGAGAAAAGGCCGACAAGTATCGCGAAGTGCGCACCATGCCCAAGGGAAAAGTGAAGAAGCACTTTACGGTGGAGACCGACTCGCCCAACGCCTACAGCATTATTGTCCAGACCACTCCGCTGGCCTACACGCTGGAGAACTCGGTGAAGCTCGACGCCGCCGGTCAGTTGCTCTCGCAGATCTACCTCGCCACCATACGCGAAGAGGAGAGTGCCGCCTACACCTGCGGAGCCAGCGGATCGTTCAATCTGAGCGGCGATCAGCCCTATGCCATCCTCGAAGGCATTTCCAGCGGCAACCCCGACAAGAATGCCCGCGCACTGGAACTGCTCCACAAGGGACTGACGGACAACGCCGTGAAGGTGGATGCTGACGCTCTCGCCAAGGTAAAAGAGTACATGCTGAAGCAGGCTGACATCGACTTCAAGTCGAACAGCAACTGGATCAACATCATCTCTACATGGAAGATGCGCGGTCTCGACACCTATACCAACTACAAGAAAACGGTGGAATCACTCACGCCCGAGAACATGGCTGCCTTCATCAAGCAGATCATTGACGCCGGAAACGAGGTGGAACTCGTGATGACTCCGGTTGCCAAGACCAAGTAAGCACAGACTTCTCCCGAAGGGGAAACACACATAGAAGCCGCCCCGGCTGCAAGACGCAGTCGGGGCGTTTTTCAGAATTGCGACCCATGGAAATAGAAACCAGCGAACTCATTCCGCTCAGCGACCTCGCCGACCTGACCACCCACCAGCAGCAGGGCCATGTGCTCTGCGCGCTCTGCCTGCACGGAACCGCCAGCTTTACGGCAATGGGGCGGCAGCATACCGTCACGAAAGGCGACCTCATGGTGAAGCCCTGCGGCTGCCAGCTGACAGACATCAGCGCGTCGGAAGGTTTCCGGCTCTCGGCTTTGCTCGTGTCTGAACGGCTGTGGCCTCAGCAATGGCCGGTCGTTTCCGATGCCGGTGAGAGCCTTGTGCTGCATGTTGCCGAGACTGACGCGGAGCGCTGCCGGTACGACATCGACGCCATCAGCCAGCGGCTCCGTCATCCCTACCACAGCTACTATGCCGACGCGCTGCGCCGATGCGTAGAGCTGCTCGCGATGGATGTGCACGACATCCACGCCCGCACGACAGGACAGGCGCCCGAGAGCGTCAGCCAGTCCACCCGGCTGCTGCAGCGCCTTGTGGCCTATCTGCAGGAAGGACGCTACAAGAAAGAGCGCAGCGTGGAATACTATGCGTCGCTCCTGGGCATCACGGCCAAGTATCTGAGCGAGGCTTGCGTGGCTTCCAGCGGCCACAATGCGTCCTACTGGATTGAGCGGTTCACCATCGACGAGATAGCCCGCCAGCTGGCCGACCGCGACAAACCGCTCACCGACATCGCCGCAGACCTCAGCTTCTCTTCCCTCTCCTACCTGAGCCGCTACATCAAGCGCGCATTCGGGTGCACGCCAAGTGAATATCGGCAGAGATTGAAATAGAAACTTTTTCAAGAAAAACATTCGCATTTCTCAGAAAACAATTGTATCTTTGTAGCCGAAATCCAAAACGAATAATTATGGCAAACGCAGCAACAGTTCCTGCAAAGGGACAAATTTTGGTCGACATAGAGGACATGTCTCTATTAAAGGACATCAAGAAGGCCATCGGACTAATGCGAGGTGTGGGAAAGATTACTGTGCCACGCCAGCAACGAATGTCTTCTTACGAGCGTTCTCTGCGTGATATCGAAGAGGGGCGAGTGTACAAATACGAAAGCCTTGATGATTTAATCAAAGATATCGAGGGATGAAAACGAAATTAGAACCTCATATCACTGGCGAGTGCAAGAAGAACCTCAAACTATGCAAACGCCGCGGTTTACCAATGGATAAACTATGGTATGTCGTAGGAAAACTGCTTAATGGTGAAACTCTCGAAGACAAATACCAAGCACATATTCTGACAGGTGACCGTAAAGGACAATGGGAATGTCGCATCCTACCTGACTGGCTACTCATTTGGGAACAGCACGATACTGAACTCATTCTCGTAATGGTCAACTCTGGTTCTCACTCCGATTTGTTCGGCAAGAAGCAAAAGAAATAATCATGATAAAGCAAACCATACCGCCCCATGCGCTACCTTAGCGCATGGTTTTTTGTATGCAGCAGACTAAAAGAACAAAGACGCCAATAATACCATAATGAAAATGAAATATTAGACCTACCATCAACAAAACTACATTAATCCTCCAAATCTTTTCGTCATGTCAGTTTTTTTTCGTAAGTTTGCAGACGCAACGAGAACGGGATGCCGGGGAAGAGAAACGCATCCGAAAAAACACAAACTACATGATTACAATTGAAAACGCACTAAGGATTGCCATTCAGGCACACGAGGGACAGAAAGACCTCGACGGGAAGCCGGTCATCTTGCACCCACTCGCCGTGGGACTGGCCGGAAAGACGCGCGAAGAGACCATCGCAGGGTTTCTTCACGACGTGGTAGAAGACAGTTCCTACACCTTCGAATCGCTGCAAGGCATCGGCGTAGACAGAGAAATCGTCGACGTGCTGCGCCTTCTTACCCACGACAAAAGCATCGACTACTACGACTACGTGCAGCACATCATCGACTCAGGAAACGCAACGGCACTGGCCGTGAAACGCAATGACCTGAACCACAACCTGATGCGCGGACGCGCCGGCAACCACACCAAGCAGGTGATGAAACACGAGAAAGCGCTGGCCATGCTCGACAATGCGGCGAAGGCTGCTGGCGAAATGCCCGGATGACAGCGATTCATGACACGCATCGAACGAAAAGGAATCAAGCATACAATCAACAATCGCAATATGACACACACACTGAGAAAAGCCGCCGTTGCGGTGGCCATGCTCTGCCTATGCGCAACCACATGGGCAGCACAACGACAGATGGCGCCTGCCACAACGTCAACAAACGCACAGCAACACGAGCTTCGTTCGCCCGACGGACAGCTCAGAGTGAGCATGAACATTGACAAAGACGGCCTGACGTGGCGTCTGGAAAAGAACGGGCAGACGGTGATGCTGCCCTCCAGAATCGGCCTCGTGGTGGATGGCAAGGAGGCCATTCAGGGCAAGGCGCGCGAGACAGAATGCCGCCAGGTGAACCAGTCTTTCGCCACCGAGTTCTACAAGAAGGCCTACGTTGTCGACAACTACGCAACACTGACGCTGCGCTTCGCCAAGGCCAGTGTGGAGTTCCGCGCCTACGACGACGGTGCCGCCTACCGCATTCTCTGGCAGGGAAAGCAGGCCCGCGTCGACAGCGAACAGGCGCAGTTCTGCTTCAGCGGCGACCCGAAGGCGTTCATCCCCTACGTCAACGACAACCGCGGCGGCGAGCGCTACTGCTACTCCTTTGAGTCCTATTATGACGAAACCGCGCTCTCGGACATGTATCGCGACTCGCTGGCCATCACGCCGCTGGCCGTCTGTCTTGACGGCGGACGCAAGGCCATCGTGATGGACTGCGGCGTGGAAGACTATCCCGGCATGATGCTCGTGCGCGACGAGAGCGCAGCCCGCACGTCGGGCAGCGAGCTGCTGAAGGCCGTCTTCGCCCCGCTTCCGCTCGAAGAGACCGTGGGAGGATTTGACCGCCTGAACCTCGTTCCCACCAAACGCGCCAACTATATCGCACGCATCGGTGCCCGTCAGCAGCTTCCCTGGCGCGCCGTCGTGGTGACCGACCGCGACGCCGACATCCTCGACTGCGACATGGCACAGCGGCTGGCACCGCCATGCAGGGTGAAGGACACGTCGTGGATCAAGCCCGGCAAGGTGGCATGGGACTGGTGGAACAACACCAACCTCACAGGCGTGGACTTCGCTTCGGGCATGAACACCGACACCTATTTATATTATATAGACTTCGCCGCAAGGAACCACCTGGAGTACATCATCATCGACGAGGGCTGGAGCGGCAAGGAGTCGCTCATGGAAGACCTGAGCGACGCCATCGACCTGGACCGCCTGATAGCCCACGGACAGCAGAAGGGCGTGGGCATCATCCTGTGGTCGAGCTGGCGAAACCTCATCGGCAACCGCCCGACCGACGGCTACGACCAGGCCGAGGCGGTGATGAGCCACTACGCGCGCCGCGGCGTGAAGGGCTTCAAGGTGGACTTCTTCGACCGCGATGACCAGGAAGTCATCGCCTCGGCCTACAGACTGGCCGACTGCGCAGCACGAAACCACCTGCTGCTCGACCTGCATGGGCTGAAGCCTTTCGGCATTCAGAGGGCGTTTCCCAATGTGGTGAACTTCGAGGGCGTGAAGGGACTGGAGAACTCGAAATGGGAACCTCGCGTGGGCGACGGACCACTCCACAACCAGCCACGCTACGACGTCACCGCGCCCTATCTGCGCATGCTGTGCGGACCGATGGACTACACGCCGGGCGCCATGACCAACGCCATGCGCAACAACTTCTTCGGCAACAACGATAACCCGATGAGCCAGGGCACGCGAGTCCACCAGATGGCCATGTACACGCTGTTTGAAGCACCCCTGCAGATGCTGGCCGACAGTCCCTCGGCCTACGAGCGCGAGCAGGAATGCACCGACTTCATCGCACAGGTGCCGACGACATTCGACGAGACCATCGCCATAGACGGGCAACTGGGCGAGTATGCCGTGGTGGCACGAAGGAAAGGCACCACGTGGTATGTGGCCGCCATGACCGACTGGACGCCGCGCCAGCTCACCATCAGCCTGTCGTTCCTGGGCAGTGGAACCCACAAGGCCAACATCTTTGCAGACGGCGTGAACGCCATGAAAGACGCGCGCGACTACCGCCATACCACGCAGACGGTAACCGCCACCGACCAGCTGCGGGTCAGCCTCTCGTCGGGCGGCGGATGGACGGCCATCATCTGGTGACGGCCCAGACAATGAACGCTTTTTCGGCCGATGATGGCCGAATCTGAAAAAAAAGCCGTACCTTTGCAGCAAACTTTTCGTCATAGCGAAAGCAGACATGAATAGTAACAGATACAGACCCCACCCCTGGCCCCTCCCCTTGAAGGGAGAGGATTGCCCTGCGGCTTGCTTTCCGGCGGTAGCCACTCCCCTCCCTTCAAGGGGAGGGGCCAGGGATGGGGTCTGAAACTTAGTTATATAGAAGCCTGAAAACAAAACCCATCATCACTATTCGCCAATGAAACGCATCGCCATATTCCTCTTTGCAGCGCTCGCATCCCTCACCTTGCAGGCGCAAGTCATCACCCAGACCACGCACAAGGGCGTGAAAAGCGGCGGCTACCCGTTCTGGGTGAGCCTGCCCGACGACTATCTGGCACACGAGCAGCCGCTCCCGGTGGTGTTCTTCCTGCACGGAGCGAGCCTCTGCGGCAACAATCTCAGCCGCGTGAAGACCTACGGAACGCTGGCTGCCATAGGCATGGGGCGCAAGATTCCCGCCATCGTGGTGGCTCCGCAGAACCCCGGCGGGGCGTGGAGTCCGAAGAAACTCGACGACATCCTTGAGTGGACCAAGAAGCAGTATCGCGTGGACACCACCCGCGTGAGCGTTCTTGGCATGAGCCTCGGCGGCTACGGCACCATGGACTTTGCTGGCACTTACCCGCACAAGATAGCGGCCGCCATGGCGCTGTGCGGAGGATGCTCGCTGAAAGACCAGAGCGGACTGGGCGAACTGCCGCTGTGGATTATCCACGGAACGGGCGACAGGGCCGTTTCGGTGAAGGAGTCGCAGAAGGTGGTGAATCTGCTGAAGAGCAAGAATGCCGACAAGCGGCTGCGCTTCGACTGGCTGCCCGGTGCCTCGCATGGTGCACCCGCGCGCATCTTCTACCTCAAAGAGACCTACGAATGGCTGCTCTCCCACTCGCTCGACGACCCAGACCGGCCCGTCAATCGCGACATCTTCATCAACCAGAATAAGATGGCCAACGCCTACAGCGACCTCATTACGAGGCGCAGAAGGTGACAGTTCCCCGAGCCGTACGCGCCATCGCCATCCAACAACAGGAGCGCGGGCAACCTCGCCGCACAGCAGATTCTGCGGGCGAAGTTGCCCGCGCTCCCTGCGTAAACCACCAAAGTCAAGCGGCAAAAACGGCAGTTTGGCGAGACAAATCCATTGATTTTGTTGAACGATTCCAATGGATTTGTTCAACGAATCCATTGGTATTGTTCAGCCATTCCATTGGTTTTGTCTCGCCAATCTGCCGTTTTTCTTTCGTTTATATGCCGTTTTTGTTGAAGAAATCTGCCGTTTTTCCTGAGCCAGCGCATCGCCTTTGCGACCATATTCCGCCATACAACGAGAGCGCGGCCGCCCCCTCCGCAGCATTGTTTTGCGGACGAGGGCGGTCGCGCTCTCAGGTATTGTAAGCAAGGAATGGCTGTCGAGGGCCGCGTTACATGTAGCCCAGCCAGCGCAGAATGTCGTTGAGGTTGGCCACCACCATCAGAAGGATGAGGATGCCAAAGCCCACATACTCGGCGCGAATCATGAATTTCTCCGATGGTTTGCGGCGCGTGATGATCTCATAGAGAAGGAAGAGCACGTGGCCGCCGTCCAAAGCCGGGATGGGAAGAATGTTCATGAAGGCGAGAATGATGCTGAGGAAGGCCGTCATCAGCCAGAACTGGTGCCAGTCCCACTGCGAGGGGAAGAGGCTGCCGATGGCACCGAAGCCACCCAGGCTCTTTGCTCCCTCTGCCGAAGCCACGTATTTCAGGTCGCCCACATAGCCGCGCAGCACGTTCCATCCGTAGCTGATGCCGGCGGGCAGACTCTCGAAGAAGCCATAGCTGACCGTCACCGGCTCGTAGTAGGTGTAGATGCTTGTCTGGTTGACGCCAAGGAGCAGTTCGGGCGTGAGCACCAGCTGCAGGGTGTCTGCCGACGGGTGCTGGGCAGTGGCCGACAGGCTCTCGGCGTAGGATTCGTGTGTGTAGACCAGGTTGACGGTGCGCAGGCGGAGGCTGTCGGCACCGGTCTTGGCCACTGTCATCTGGTCGCTGAGCACGCCTATCTGGTGGGTGAACTCGTTCCACGAGTCAACAGGCTTGCCGTTGATGGCCAAGATGCGGTCGCCCTTGCGCAGTCCGGCCTTCTCGGCGGGAGTGTCTGGGAACACGCTGTCGAGCTCTGCCGGCACGAAAGGACGGGCAAAGGCGGGACTGCTCTGCAGCATCTCGAGCAGGCTGAGATTGTCCGGCATGTTGATGGTGACGGCCTTTCCCTGGCGCAGAACCTGCACTGTCTTGGCGTCGGCTACATGGCGGAAGAGGTCGACATCGAACTTCTTGATGTCCTTTCCATCATATCCCACGATGATATCATGGTCCTGGAAACCGATGGCCTTGGCCTGCTGGTTGAACTTGTAGCCCATGGTGAGGTCCTTGGCACCCATATACTGGTCGCCCCAGTTGAAGAGCACCATGGAATAGATGAACAGTGCGAGCAGGAAATTCACGAGCACGCCGCCTATCATGATGAGCAGTCGCTGCCACGCTGGCTTTGCCCTGAACTCCCAGGGCTGCACGGGCTGCTTCATCTGCTCGGTATCGAAGCTCTCGTCAATCATTCCCGCTATCTTGCAATAGCCGCCCAGCGGCAGCCAGCCCATACCGTAGGCGGTGTCGCTGTTCTTGGGCTTCCACTCGAACAGGTGGAACCATGGGTCGAAGAAAAGGTAGAACTTCTCCACGCGAACTCCGAAGAGCTTGGAGAAAAAGAAGTGGCCGCCCTCGTGAAGCAACACGAGGAGGGAGATGGCCAACATGAACTGAAGGAGTTTTATAAGAAATACTTCCATTGTTGTTTTGGGGTTTTATTGTTCTGGGATGGGGGCAGAGGCGGTGCCTCTGCGTACGCAAAAGCCCAAGGGGACTTTGCATTGAGG
>JAEEGL010916063.1_pt1 | contig 10450 bp, 5 predicted proteins | sample 9134231 | NCBI WGS metagenome assembly JAEEGL01 (sample SAMN16246548, study PRJNA631951) | gut metagenome | biome: gut microbiome; feature: rumen; material: fiber-attached | host: Bos | place: Iran: Karaj | collected 2018-10 | reverse complement strand
CTGCGTCTGCCGATTTCCTGAAGATTACCGGGCTGGATGAAGTGGAGCAGAGCCTGGAGGCGGGCGAGACCATCGTGGGCATTACCTATACGGAGGGCCTCGGAGAATCCGCTGACTGGTTTTATACCACGGACCCATGGGAAATCCAGGATCTGTGGACTGCGCTGCAGATGATTGAGACAGACGGCGCGTCAAAATGGTTTGCCACTGACTGGTATCCCAGCGTTGAGATCTATCTCTCGGATCTCAGCGTCTACCGTGTCGCATTCAACGGCCATTGGCTGGATACACCGGATAATAACTACCGGCTAAAGAATGATGAGATGTTCTGGACACTTACCACCCTTCTGAAAGAAAGATACAAAGAGGCGGCAATGGAAGATGAAGACCTCTTCTATGTGCCCAATTCGGTGGATCTGTATTTCCCGGCAAATCCGACGACCGGGTATTCCTGGACAGTTGAAGTCGAGGATGAGGATATTATTGCTGTAGAGGAGCAGTATTTTGAGGACAGTCATGCGGTCGGTATGACTGGCGTCGGCGGAACGCAGTGGTTCCACTTTGACGGGCTGAAGGAAGGAAACACCAGTGTGAAAATCTCCTATCAGCGTCCGTGGGAAGAAAACGAGCCGCTGTACGTCTTCCTATATCGGCTCTCCGTGGATGAAGGAAACAATGTAATGATCTGGGGCTTTGAAATGAACCCGGAAATGGACTGACTACTCATAAGGAAAGAAAAAAACACAAAGCGAGCCTGTCAGCAGCGGCAAGCGGATCCATCCGTGCCCGGCTGACAGGCTCTGTGCAAGTATAAGACCGTACTAAAGAGAATTGCCTGAAGCTAGATCGGTATATTATTGGCACATAACAAACAGAGTTTGTCAATGTATGAAGAGAAACCAGCTTTTGCTTTGGATCGATTTTGATAGAGTTTTATAGAGATTAAATAGAGATATTAATAAATAAGGTGAAGATCATCATCTCACAAGAAAGCGACCCATTAATATGCGGAAAAACTGAGCCAGGCGTTATCTTAGCTTCTTTGTCAGTAATCCTTATCATTATCGTGTTTCCATTTTGAGTTATTATGGAGTTCACCAGAATCCATATCTATGAACATATGGTCACCCATATGCATATGTAAATAGCTATCGGAGTCAATTCCCGTGCCGCCTGAAGAGAAATAGAAATAAGCACCAACCTCTTAATCATAGATTATACTTCTCATGTATTAATTCTCCTTTGCGTTTTTTAGAGTGATAAAGTAATTGTAGGTGTTGTGTAATTCTTTGATTAAAAACTGCACTTCCGGGTCTTGCGCCGTTGCAGTCACATTGATAACGTTGCTAACAAGGTCTTGCACGTTTTTACAGTAAAAGGGCATACGATACAAGATAAATCCGGTTTCAGGATAAAATTCGTAATCACGCAAAGCTTCTCGCTTTATAGCGGCCGTTTTATTATCGTCAGGATAATATGAATCACCGTATAACGTCATAATGTCTGTTGTACTATGATCAATAAGGCTCCGAAGTGCTTTTTGTATGTGCTTATTATGAGAAATTGCTTTCTCAAGAAATCTTATTTGTACAGCATTCTTTTTCTGAATCATCAAAGCATCGAGGACTTTTCCTGCATAGGGAAAAACAAAAGTATTTTTTTCCCCTCTTTTTGTTTCGATATCAAATTCTTGGAAGAAGTAGGAAAGCACAGTGTTCTCGCTTGAAGCGATGCTTTCAATCATCAGATCTACGTTTCTGGATTTGGGAAGGCGGCATTCTTTTAAGCGAGTATAAACGAACGGATTAACGTTATGTAGAAGAGGAAGCTCTCTGGCATGCAGAGAATCAAGAACCTGGAAATCTTTCGCCCTAATGGCAAGCGCTATCATCTTAAAGCGTAAATCATCCTGTTCTTTCAAAGTAAAGTCAAGAGTATCATAAAACTCAAATTGTCTGCGCTTAATGCTGGTTCCAGCCCCAAATCCAATGGCGTAATCATCCTCGTTATCACCTACAAACCAAATATACCCATTATCCATAAGGTATTTTAGAAAATCATAGTTCCCGGCATCCAGAGCATAGTCTATGACAGTCTTGTTATACTCATCAGAGTTTAAAATCAGCTTATCGTCTCTTTCAACATATGCTCTCCACTCGTCCGGATCTTTTGAGAAGGCAATCGAATAGTTTGTTTTTCTACTTTGTGAGGGAGTGACAACAGTTCCGGCACTAAGTATATCATCGATAGACACCTCAAGAAGATCTGAAAAGATTGGCAGATCCTCAATTTGTATTCCTTTATTTCCTTTCTTCATCTGACAAATGCGGTTTTGCATTTTCTGAATATCATCTGGATTAATTTCATGGAAATCAGACTTGCTATCGCGAAGTTTTAGATATGCAATGGCAAACTGACGATCGTTCTTATGGGAACTGTTTTTAATTAAATTTGCTAAATGAATTCCGATTTTTGCATTATCTGTTTTATACACAAAACCAACTCCTTTGAGATAATTATACAAATAACCACCAAAAAAGATATAACAGATTAGAATATGCCAATAGAATATCAATAAAATAGCAAATTAAATTATATGCGTCAAGCATATTACCAAAGAATATTTACCTTTTATGGCTCTAAAAGTATCCAGCAACAGTGGGGCTCCGCCATTGGCGGGGCCCCACTGTTGCTGGATTGCTTATTTCAATCTGACGACCTGATAACAGGTGCCTGGTTCCTGCATGATGCGGGAAGCGGTTTCGTCTGATCCTGCGCCGGCCTTGTGAGTAAGGATCAGTCTGTAATCAGACTTTCCAGAGTCTCAAACAGAGACTCCGGCTGAACAGGTTTGGAGAGGTGGGCGTTCAAACCGGCCTGCAGGCTCCGCTGTACATCCTCGTCGAAAGCATTGGCAGTCAGGGCAATGATCGGGATCACGGCGGCGTCTTCACGATCCATCGAGCGGATCCGGCGTGTTGCCTCCAAACCGTCCATCTCCGGCATCCTCATATCCATCAGGATCGCGTCGTAGTAGCCGCTCGGATGAGAGGCGAACAATTCCACTGCGATCTTGCCGTTTTCCGCAACGTCAGCTTCAATTTCGCGCATCTGCAGTACCATGGTCATGATCTCCGCGTTAACCTGGATATCCTCAGCCAGGAGAACTCTTCGACCGGACAAATCAGCCCGTGACTTCTCAGCGCCCGTGGAGATGCCCTTTCGTTTGACAGCAGACCTGAACTCATCCAGGACAGCCGCGGCAAAAAGCGGTTTCGGGAGAAAACTGTCTACGCCGGCCTGCACTGCATCCTCAAGAACGTCATCCCAGCGATAGGCGGTCAGAATAATGATGGCGGACTCATGATCGACAATAGCTCTGATCTGACGGGTAGTCTCAATTCCGTCCATCTCCGGCATCTGCCAGTCCACCAGAATCAGGTTGTAGGGTTCACGTCGCGCGTGGCGCAGACGGACCATCTCAATCGCCTCCGCACCGGATGCGGCAATCTCCGCAGCAATGCCTACTTTTCCAAGGACAAGTTTTGCATGCTCGCAGGCAATTGGATCATCATCCACAATCAGCACAGTCATTTTGTCCGGATGGATTTCATCGAAAGAGGAATCCACATCGCTGCGGTTGGAGTTATTCAGTGTTACAGTCACCGTAAAAGTGGAACCTTTTCCCTTGGAGCTTTCCACTTCAATGTGGCCGTTCATCATTTCAACAATGTTTTTCGTGATGGCAAGCCCCAGGCCTGAGCTCCCGTATTTGTTTGTGGAGGAGGAGTCCTCCTGAGCGAAAGTGTCGAAAATATGAGGCAGGAATTCCTCGCTCATTCCGATGCCGGTATCTGAAACGATAAAGCGAAGAGTGGACAGCTTATCATAATGTGCAATCCGATCCACCGTGAAATCGATTGTTCCTCCGGGCGGTGTGAATTTCACCGCATTTCCAAGTATGTTGATGAGCACCTGACGGAGCTTCATGTTATCGCCAATGTAATAACTGTCTATATCGCTTCCGATATGGCACTGATAATCCAGACCTTTCTCCTGACACTGACCGCAGAACATGGTGTTGATGGCTTCTAATAGTTTCGGGCAGGAAAATTCCTCATTTTTCATCGTCATGCGCCCGGATTCGATCCGGGACATGTCAAGAATGTCATTGATCAGGTTCAGCAGATGCTCGGCTGAAGAGCCGATCTTCTCAAGCTGTTCTCTGGTCTTGGGGGGCAGATCAGGATCGTTGAGAGCAATGTTGTCCAGGCCGATGATCGCGTTCATTGGCGTGCGAATCTCATGGCTCATGTTGGAGAGAAACGCAGTTTTTGCTTTGTTGGCCTGCTCCGCTTCAGCCAGCGCTTCCGTTAAGGCTTCCTGCTGGGCGATGTTTTTCCGCGTCTCAAGATCTACATCCGTAAAGCAGGCTCCCACGTTGGAAACTTCAAAATTGTCATTCTCACCCAGATGCCGGACTCCGGCAAACTTTACCATCTCATAGGATTCTATTCCATGGCGGTTCACGGTGTACGTATAAGAGATCACCCGATGCTCTTTTAAGCCTTCAATGATGGAAGAAGGCTGGATAAAACGCAGAAATTCGTCCCGATATGCGTCTGTAATATACTTGTTGGCATAAGCAGTCACGGACGCCAGATAGGGAAAGCGGTCTCCGACTTTGAAACCATCGTCCAAATCAGTATGAGACTGGTAGCAGACGCCCATGTCTTTATCCAGTTCCAGATAGTAAACGCTCCAGTAGTCGGCAGCAAGCGCTGTGATCAGGTTTTCCTGTTGTTCCCGTTGGCGCTCTTCCATGAGGAGCTGCTCCTGAAGCGCGATACGCTGTTCCAGTTCCTGTTGCTTCACGCGGTTTTCTGCTTCGGAGGTCTCCTTTTCAAGCTGAAGAGATGCATTCTTCCGGTCCTGACGCAACAGGTAGGAAAAAACGGCAACAAGAACGAGCACTGTTATAACAGACTGGAGGATGCTTCTCTGGATAATACCGTTTGAAACTGAGCCGATCTTCTCGCTGATAACGCTTTCCCGGATCAGATAAGTCAGCATCCAGTCGGTGCCGGCAACCGGCACGTAGCTCAAAGTTTCGCGGATCCCGTCGTAAGTGAAGCAAACTACACCTGTGCGCTGTTCCCTGAAGTCGTCAAGCAGTGCTGCGTAGGAGTATCCGCTGTCATATTCGGCCTTCTCCATGGCGGCCAGAAGATTGTCTTCCACTGCGAGTCCGCCGAGTACAGTATTGCTGAGTGCAATACCGTCGCTGGTATAGATGTTGCAGAAAGTGGTTCCCTCTGCCTGTGACCGCAATGAAAGACCTGAGAGCAGCTCGTCCATGTCAAGCTGCATAAAGCTTGCAATCAGAGTATCCCCTTGAAAGCGGATACTGACCGGGAGAGCAATGATTACTTTTTTGTCCGTGCTCTTCGGGTTCAGGATGGAAATACTCGAACCGGAAAGAGTCTGATAGTCAAAAGGATAGTCCTCAATATCTGTCTGAATACCGGTAGATGTATAGATCAGTCCATGCGAGTTGACAAAGGCAAAGCGCTCCAGTGTAAAGAGCCGCTTCATTTTAGCCTGATAAGCCTCAAGATGCGCTTTGTCACTCAGATCCTCTTCCGTCATCAGATCCAGAGCCGTCTGCATATCCCGGATCCGGTTCTGCAAATTCTGTGAAACGACCTGCTCTCTGCGTCCTGCCAGCTCATCAAGGTAAAGCAGGCTGACCGAGCGAACAGCATCCTCGGTATCCTGCTTTGCACGATGCCCGGACCAGATCGTTCCGAACAAAAGAATCAGGATGACAACGGCGCCGCCAAGAAGCGTGATGGCTGTTGCATTCTTGTTTTTTGCTCCCATCTGAGTTCCCTCCGGAATTCTGGTATGGTATTAGGATAGTAATTTATTAATAGTATAACACAGAACCAGAAAAATTTACAGTACGATGTTTCGCATGCTTGCACACCGGCGACGCAAATCGAAGTATTGAAAAATACACCTGTTGTGATATAATACCAACATCACAGTTGGTTTTTGAGGAGATGTTTTGATATATGAAATTAGGGATTGTGGGTTTGCCGAATGTAGGAAAGACAACTCTGTTTAACGCGTTGACCGGTTCCAAAGCGGAAACCAGCAGCTATTCCAACACGGGCGCAAAACCGAATATCGGGACTGCAAAAGTCCCGGATGAACGTCTGGACTGGCTCGCAGATTACTATCACCCGAAGAAGTACTCTCCGGCGACGGTGGAATTTGTCGATGTGGTCGGCGTCAGCACCGGCGGCGGAAAGGGCAACGAGGTTTTTCAGACCATCCGTCAGGTGGATGCCCTGGTAGAGGTGGTCCGGTGCTTCGAGAATGACGATGTTTTTCTGGAAAAAGCGGATGCGCTGCGGGACGCGCAGGCCTTTGAGCTCGAGCTGATCCTTGCGGATCTCGAGATCGTGGAGCGCCGTCTGGAACGCGCGAAAAAGAACGCAAAGAGCGGAGATAAGAAATACAAGCGCGAGGTTGAAATGTGCCAGGAGTTGATCTCACACCTTGAAGAAGAGAAGCCGGCACGAGAGTTTGCGTTTACGGAAGAGGATCAGGATATCCTCGCGGATGGCGGCCTGCTGACTGTCAAACCCGTCATTTACGTCGGAAATCTGGATGAAAACGGTATGGCGAACTGGCGGGAAGATGCGAACTTCAAGGCGCTCTCCGAATATGCCGAAAAGCAGGGGGCGGCGGTTCTGCCGGTTGCGGCCAAGTTCGAAGAAGACCTCGCGGAGCTTGACGAGGATGAGGCACAGATGTTCATGGAGGATCTGGGACTTACCGAGAGAGGCCTGGACCGCCTGATCAAAACTTCTTACGATCTGCTTGGCTATATCTCCTTCCTGACGGCCGGCGAGGACGATGTCCACGCCTGGACGATTGTTAAGGGTACCAAGGCACAGAAGGCGGCCGGCAAGATCCATAAGGACATTGAGAGGGGCTTTATCCGCGCCGAGATCGTGGCGTTTGAGGACCTGAAAACCTGCGGCAGTATGGCAGCTGTGAAAGAGAAAGGGCTGTTCAGGCTCGAGGGAAAAGAGTACATTATGAAGGACGGGGACGTGACAATGTTCCGCTTTAACGTCTGAGCAGCAGGTTCAGGCGTGAAAGTCGGGTGTTCACCCGCTGATCCTCTATTTAGCGATTGACAGAAGAGAATTTGCATGTTATCATGCAACAGCAAAGGCGTTGACGGAGAACACGGTGTTTGTTGACTGACAGAGAGGGCGGCCGAGGCTGAGAACCGCCTGAGATACCTGCACCAGAGTGACCGCTCCCGAGCCGGGAGGAGGAAATGCCTCCCCGCGTGTGCGCGTTAGGCACGTAAATGAGTGAAACGGCAAGGTGGAACCGTGTATTCTTTATGCACCCTTGGCTAACAGGCCAGGGGTGTTTATCATTATGGAGGAGAAAACAATGAAGATTATTTACAAGGATGGAACAGTCGGCGAGTGCCCGAAAGACGAAGAACTGCATGTCCTGCGCCACACGGCAGCACACGTCATGGCACAGGCAATCAAGCGCCTGTATCCCCAGGCGGATTTTGCCTTTGGCCCGGCCACGCAAAATGGCTTTTACTATGACGTGGACCTCGGAGACACCAAACTGACCAACGAGGATCTGGAAGCCATTGAGAAGGAAATGAAAAAGATCTGCAAGGAGAACCTGCCGATCAAGGCCTTTGTTCTTCCGCGCGAGGAAGCGAAGAAGCTCATGGAAGAGCGCGGAGAGAAATATAAGGTTGAGCATATGGCAGATCTGGCGGATGAAACGGAGTTCAGTTTCTTCCAGCAGGGCGAATATGTAGATATGTGCCTCGGACCGCACCTTACCTACACGAAGGCGCTCAAAGCGTTTAAGATTACGCAGCAGTCCGGCGCTTACTGGAAGGATGACAGCAGCAACAAAATGCTCACCCGCATTAACGGCGTTGCATTCCGCACAACGGAAGAGCTGGATGCCTATCTGGTTCAGCTGGAAGAAGCGAAGAAGCGCGACCACAGAAAGCTGGGCAAGGAGCTTGGCCTGTTCGCATTCCGCGATGAGGCTCCGGGCTTCCCGTTCTACCTGCCGAAGGGCATGGTTCTTCGGAACACACTGATCGATTATTGGCGCCAGGTACACAAGAAGTGGGATTACGTGGAAATTTCGACTCCGCAGATCATGAGAAGGACACTCTGGGAGACCTCCGGCCACTGGGATCACTACAAGGACAACATGTATACCACGGTCATAGATGGTGAGGACTTTGCCATTAAGCCCATGAACTGCCCGGGCAGTATCCTGGTCTATGATCTGGAGCCGCACTCCTATAAAGAGCTTCCGCTGCGTTACGCGGAGCTGGGGATTGTTCACCGCCACGAACTTTCCGGCGCGCTGCACGGCATGTTCCGTGTACGCTGCTTCACACAGGATGATGCGCATATCCTTCTCAGAAAGGATCAGATCAAGGACGAAGTGATTCGCATTGCACAGCTTTTTGACGAGGTCTATTCCGTCTTCGGCCTGCCCTATAAGATCGAGCTTTCCACGATGCCCGAAGATCATATCGGTTCCGTAGAAGACTGGGATGTTGCGACAGCGGCTCTTGCAGATGCGATCACCTCAATCGGAAAAGAATACCACATCAACCCGGGCGACGGTGCTTTCTACGGCCCGAAGCTGGATTTCCATATCCAGGACAGTCTCGGCCGTACCTGGCAGTGCGGTACGATCCAGCTGGATTACCAGCTTCCCGGCCGATTTGACCTCACCTATACAGGCAGTGACGGAAAAGACTACTGCCCGGTGATGATCCATCGTGTGGTATTTGGCTCCATAGAGCGCTTCATCGGCGTCATTACCGAGCACTATGCCGGCGCCTTCCCGACCTGGCTTGCACCGGTGCAGATTAAGATCCTTCCGATTACCGACCGCGCTGCAGAGTACAGCAATGCGCTGAAAGAGAAGCTGGAAGCCGCAGGGTACCGCGTCGAAGTGGATCTGAGAAACGAGAAGATCGGCTACAAGATCCGCAGCGCGCAGATGGAAAAGATTCCATACATGCTGGTCATCGGTGATAAAGAAACCGAGGCCGGAACGGTCGCAGTCCGCACCAGAGATGGAAAAGACCTGGGTGCAATGCAGATGGAAGACTTTCTTCTGAAAATTGGAAAAGAAGTAGACGAAAAACAATAAATTAACAATCGTGCCCTTGACGGCTGCGCGCGCAGAAACTATAATCTGTATTGCGTACCGTCCAAATTGGGCGGAAATAACGTAGAAGACAGGAGGCGGCTGACTGTGGCATATTGTTTGAAATGCGGCGCATATATTCCGGACGGGCAGACAGTATGCCTTGCCTGCGGCTATAACCCCGCTGATGAAGAGAAAAAGAAGGCGGAGTCAAAGAAAAGCCGGACAGGGGGCGCAGCATACCAGTACAGCAGCAATAACGAGGAGCTGCGGCGCAGACTGGAGGAGCAGCGCAAACGCACGCAGGAAAAGAACAGGCAGTGGGCGGAACAGGAGAGAGTGCGGCGCGAGGAAGAGGCCGCAAGGGAAGAAGCAAGAAGAGAACAGCAGGAGCGGAACCGTCAGTGGGCGCAGGAGGAATACGAACGGCGCCAGACGGAGCAGCAGCGGCAAAACAGTGCAGAGAATTACGCTGTGAACAGAAGCGGGGAAGGAAACAGAGCCCTTGCCGCAATCAGCTATCTGAGCGTTCTCTTTGCAATACCCTATATCTTTGCGCCAAATGACAGCTATGCGAAGTTCCATGCCAAGCAGGGGCTCAAGCTGTTCCTGTTCGGAATTGCGGCAGACATCCTGACTGGGATCATCGGCCTTGGCTGGATTGCAACACTTGCCCGCTTTTATCTGATCTATAAAGGGATGACCAATGCCCTGAATGGAAAGAAGGAGCCGCTGCCCTATATCGGGACACTCGGAGACCAGTAAAAAAACAGAAACAAATCGGTAAAAAACCAGTTGACAAGAAAAGCCGTGCGGTGTATATTACAGATTACCGCACGGCTTTTGCTCTGAAAACTTTTTTGCAAAAATCTGAAAAAAGTTCTTGACAAACGGCTTCTCCTGTGGTATCTTAATCAAGCTGTCGCCGAGAGGGGACGGCACGAGAGAAGAACCTTGAAAATTGAACAATGTAAGAAGCTTATGCTAAATAAGCGCACCAGAACGGGTTTAAAAAACGAGAGTTTTTATAGACTCTGAAAATTCTTTTGAGAGCTGGAAAGCTTCATCAAGGATTGATTTAATCCTTCCTGAGAGGGAAGGTTTAGATACGATTTATTGAGAGTTTGATCCTGGCTCAGGATGAACGCTGGCGGCGTGCCTAACACATGCAAGTCGAACGAAGCATGGGGAACGGAGATTCGTCGAAGGG
>JAEEGL010487778.1_pt1 | contig 10450 bp, 14 predicted proteins | sample 9134231 | NCBI WGS metagenome assembly JAEEGL01 (sample SAMN16246548, study PRJNA631951) | gut metagenome | biome: gut microbiome; feature: rumen; material: fiber-attached | host: Bos | place: Iran: Karaj | collected 2018-10 | reverse complement strand
GCTTAATAAATTAAGAGAAATAACTCAAGAATATTTATCTAAGAATGATGAAAATTTTAATAAATATTCAATAATAAATGATATACTAAAAAATGATAAATGTTTTTATGAGATGGATATGGATACAGCTATTTCAATTCTGACTGATTTAGGTTATTCATATGACGATTCAATAAGAATATATTCATATTTTTTAATAAATAGTTAAGGAGGTTTACTATGGAGTATCCAAAAATCGATCGTGAAGGAATAGACTTCGCTAGTGATACAGAAGTTTGTAATATAGGTTTTAATGAAGGAGTATACAATGATAGACCTTATAGAGTAGAAGTATGGTCAAGCTATGATATTGATGTAGCTACTGTATTTATTTCTTCTAAAGACTTAAATGAAAATGATATTAGAAAATATTTAATAGATTCAAATCTAGTTAATATTATTGAAGACAATATTCAAATAACTAAGATTGAATCAGATGATAATGAATTTTATTCAATAAATATTCCACTAAAAGATAGAAATAAGATATATAATGAAATTAAAGTAGATTTAAAATCATTTGATTTCTAGGAGGGGTTATGGGATTAAACAAAGATTTTAGAGAAGTTCTTGAAAAGAATAATGAAAAGTACAAAGTATATGTAGGATATAAAGGTGATGAAGAAAAAGTAATTGATCTTCAAGATAACTCATCAATAGTTATTACTGGTGAAACTGGATCTGGTAAATCAATCTTAGTTGATGAAATCGTTTGCCAATTAATTAAAAATAATACTTCGGTTGATATGGATTTTGTATTAATTGATTCAAGTGGAGTAGAATTAAACCTTTATGCAGACTCTCGTTATTCAAAAGAATATGCTTTAAGAGATAATGATAAAGGTATTGAACTTTTATCTAAAGTTCTAAGAGAAGCTGAAAGAAGAGAAATTCTTTTAACAAAAGAAGACTGTGATACTATCGAAGATTATAATGAAAAATATCCTGAAGATAAATTAAACGATATTGTATTAGTAATTGATGATAATAATGAATTGGTTTTATCAGAAGATTTCTCTAAACAATTCACAGCATTAATTAACTTCTTAGGTAGAACTGGAGTTTATTTAATAGCAGCATTCTCAAATACCGATAATTATTTCTTTAAAAGTGATAAAAATCTATACTCATCAGTATTAATTACATTTGATATGAGTGATGCTGAACATGCAAATTTTGTAAATTTCCCAGGAGCTGAAGATTTAAAAATTGGAAGATTCTATTTAAAAGATAGAACAGAAGATAAATATAAAGAATATCACAATTATGACTTTGATGATAAAATAATAGTTGATATTTTGAATAAATAATATGCTATAATGATTATGGAGTGATGAATATGGCAAGCACTGCACAAGAAAGAATATCATTGATGGATAAAGTGTTATATAATGATCCACAAAATAGAGATTTATTAAAACAAATTATTAGATTAAAATTAGCAGATGGTGTTAAATATAAAACAGTCGAAGATTATTTAATTAATGATTATCATGATAATATTGAATACGATGCTGAAAAATTAAAACCATTACTAGTTGAAAGAGCTAATCAAACTAAAAAGAATTATTTAGCAGGATTAGACGAATTAATTACTGATAAATTTAATGATCCTCAATATAGTAAACAATTACCAAATTATATTGATGAAAATGGTAAAGTTGTTACTAGATCATTTATAGATGTATTAAAAGATAAACCAATCGGAGCAATTAATTTAGATAATGGCACATTAAAACATGGTCCAAAAACACTAACAATTGATGAATTATATATTGTATTTATGACTAACAATGTTTTAAATGTTGAATTATATGTTCAAAATATGGTTTCTGATGCTATCGAAGAATTATCTGAAAAGAATTCTTATGACGAAGAAGCAATTTATAGAAACAATCAATTAACTAATATGTTATTTGAAGATTTGGTTCATGATATTATAAATAGTGGAGCACCACTTACAAATACAGAGATTTCTTCAAGAGTTGCTGATGTTTTATCAAAGAATGTTCAAAAAACTGATAGTAAAAATGAAGTTGAAAAATTAGAAGAAAAGATTTCTTCTGGAGTTCCAGATGTTCCAGAAATTGCTGTTGATAATTTTGGAGTTACAGCTACAAATTCGGATAAAGTAAATACTGAACAAGTAACAGAAGACGAAAAAAATGCATTATTAGCTGCATTAAGTTATTCAGAACAAAAAAATGCAGAGAAAATAGTTGATTCTGCACCTAAAATTCAAGATGTAGCAGATCAAATTAGAAACTCAGGACCTGAAGATGACGATGAAGCAGAAATCGAAGCAGGCGATGGAGTTGAAGAAGAAACTGTATACTTAAATAAAGTAGACCCATCTCAAATTAATGATGGCGAATTAGAACAAGTTGTTGGTAGGGCAAGATAAAAGGAAGTATTAAACTTCCTTTTTTTTATTTGTATAATATATCTATATCAACGTAATTATCATTAATTCCATCAATTTTACCATTACCAGTTATTTGCCACATATAATATTCGCCTTGATAATTTGTAGAACTAGCATAATGAGCTAACCATACAGGTTCATTTATATAAACCCAGAACTTTTCTAGATAAAATTTTGAAGCATAAAAGTGAGCGTCAATTCCAGCTTTAGATAATCTTTCTTTAAATCCGGTATATCCTGCACATAAATCATGAAGTGAAACTTCATAATTCATTAAATATTGATAATTTTCCCAGTCGTAAGCAACACCTAATTCAAGAGATTCACCATCAAGAGTATTAATAACAAAATCTGCTGCTTTAACACCTTCACTAAAGTTAAGTGCAGTTGTATAAACGTAAACTCCAACTTTAAGCCCTGCTTTTTTAGCACCCTCTATATAAGTTTTATAATTACCATCTACGTTATAATCATAGTTTCTACCAGCTTGAACTCCAATTCTTATTATTACGAATTCACAACCTGCTTCTTTTACTTTTTCAAAATCTATATTACCTTGCCACTTTGATACATCTATACCAATCATTGTATTATCGTTTTTATATTTACTAATAACATCACTGAATTGAACTGGTGTTGGTTTACTGTTTGAACTTGATCCAGATGATTTTTGTCCAGGTTCAACTACTTTAATAGTTATATCTTTTTTAACTTCATTTCCTGCTTTATCACTAATAGTCATTGTTACTGGATAACTACCTGTTTTATCATAAGATACATCACCATCAATTACACATGTGGGTTTATTATCATAATCATCTATATATAAAGCTTTATCACAAGGATAAGCAACATTCATAAGACTTGTAGTAATATTACTTGAATAACTAAGTACTAATGGTTCGGTTACATCAATAACATTAACATCCATCTTCATGTAATACTTCTTTTTATCATATTCGATTGTTATTTTTTTACTTTTAGTTCCAGTACTTTCAGTATTAATTTTTTCGTCTACACTTAATAAATCAACATTTTTATTAGTAATTAGATTAAAGAAAGTATTTGTACTAAAAACATCTACCTTCTTATTATATTCAAATACAACTTCTTCAGGAACTGCATATTTATCATATGAATTCTCTTTATAGTATTTATATCCAAATATTGAAATACCTACTAAAACTGTCAAAACTAACATAATTGGAATAATTTTCTTCATCTTAAACACCATATATATTATATAATAAACAAAACGGAAGTGAAACCATGAGAAAAAGAATAGACTTTTATTGTCCGCATTGCAAAACTAAGAAAAGAATAACTATTAATGATGAATATAATGAATCACATATTGATAATTTATTAGATAGATCAGCTTTTAAAATTAAATGTAATAAATGTAATCAAGAAACAATCGTAGATTATAATTTTTGTTTAAAAACTAAAAGTTATTCACTAAGTTATGGAGAATTAAAAGATGTAGATAGATTTACTTTAACTTATGATGACTTTAAAGAAAAAGTTCTTATATTTGAAGATAAATTAAATGATATTTTAATTGAACTTATGAAAAAGAAACTAAATCATGATCTCAACACAGAATATGAACTACGATATGATGGAATGAATGATAAACAACTTATATTTTATTCAATAGATTCAAACGAATCATATGCTATGAATAAAGAATTATATGATTATTATCAAAACAAATATAAAACAGATAATGTAAAAGATGTTGAAATAACTTCTCTTAATTTTGACAAATACATCAAATAAGAGTCAAACTTCTTGTTTAAAATACTATATTTTGTTAATATTTAAATAGGGTGAGAGTATGGAAAAAGAAATTAAAAAAACTAATTATTTTATATTATTTGCAATGATAGTTTTAATTCTTTCTATATGTACTGCAACTTATAATATTTATTCAATTTATAGAAATAATAAAGCTAATTACTCAAGTCCATTAAACTTAACTAAAGAAGTACAATATTCTGAACTTACTGATACTACTGTTGAAATGAGTGAAGATGCTTTTCTAGTATTAAGTTATTATGGAGATGAAGATATATATCAAAATCAAAAGAATTTAAAATTAGTATTTAGAAAGTATGGTCTATTAGATAATATAATCTATGTAGATATTACTGAAGAATATGAAAAAGATGGATTCTTAGAAGAAATAAATGATGTTTTAGGTTTAAAAGATTTCAAAATAACTGAAGTACCTACAATTATATATTTTAAAGAAGGAAAAGCAAGTGCCATTGTTAAAACAACAAATGGAATAATAGATTCTTGGTCACTTGAAGAAATTATTCAAAATAATACAAATGTAGATTAAAATCTACATTTTTTATTGTATAATACTTAACTGAAAGAAGGATTACTATGTTAAATATTGTTTTATATCAACCAGAAATACCACAAAATACAGGTAATATTATGCGTACTTGTGTAGCAACTCATACACACTTACATTTAATTAAACCATTAGGATTCTCAATGGATGAAAAAGCTATTAAAAGAAGCGGAGTTAATTATATAGAAAACTGTAAATGGACTATATATGAAAATTGGGAAGATTTTGTATCTAAAAATGATGGAGTATATTATTTCTATACAAGATATGGTCATAAACCACATTCTGATCTTAATTATACTGATGAAGCTAATGATAATAAAAATATCTACTTAGTATTTGGTAAAGAATCTACAGGCATTGATCCTGAAATTTTAAAAGATAAATTAGATAACTGTGCAAGAATACCGATGACTGATAAAGTTAGAGCACTTAATGTATCTAATTCAGTAGCTATTTGTATTTATGAAGCTTTAAGACAAAGAAATTATGAAGATTTACTAAGAGATGAACCAAGTGATGAAGGTCATAAAGGACCAAGATTCTTAGAAGATTACAAATAAAAACAGTATCAAATGATACTGCTTTTTTATTCTTCAATTGAAATTGCTTCTACTGGGCATCCTTCTACTGCTGTTTGAGTAGATTCTACAGGTGTTTCATTAACAACTTCTGGAAAACCGTCTTCATTAAAATCAAAGTTTCCACCTTTATCAGCGCCACAATTAGCAACACATGCTCCGCATCCGATACATTTAGTTTTGTCTAATACTACTTTTGCCATAATTAACCTCCATTTGTTATAAAACAATTATATTATATCTATTTTAATTGCACAATAAAGAACATTCAACGAATGCCCTCACTATACACTAAATAGATATTCCTTATAGTTTAATATTATCATATATAATGTATAAATCAAGTATAATCTTCTATATGTACTTTTTAATTAATTGATGTTAATATAATAGTGATAGGATGTGTAAATATGCAATCTAGAATGGAAAAGTATAACAATCAGGGTCCTTTTACATCAAGAGTGGAAAAGAACAAAGCTTTATACGAAGAAGTAAAGAATAGTTCTATTACTGATTTTAATGTAGAAGAAAATACAACTATGCTTAACAATAATTCATCTAGAATTGATGCTGGCAACTTAAGAAACTTACTTGATAATGATTATGTAGATAACACTCCTAAAAGAAGAAGTATTGTGATTGAAAATAATCTTGATGAACCTGAGCCACTTCATGATACAAAAGAATATGATATTAATGTTATTCTTAAAAAAGCAAAAGAGGGTAAGGACATCAATTACAACAAAGAAAGACTTAAAAGTGTTAGACAAACTCAATATGAAATTCTTAATAATTTAGATTTATCAAAACCTTCAGAACCTGATGTTTATCATAAAAAGAAAAAAGCAGATGAAGATAACTTAATGGAATTAATTAATACCATTACTGCTTTAGAACTTAAAAATAAACAAAGCAAAAAAGATGATGAGGTATCACAAGCTTTAGATTTATTTGATGATCTTAATGAAGAAGCTCCTGAAGAAGAAGTTAAACCTGTAGTTATTAAAGAAAAGGTTGTTGAAAAGCAAGTTGAAGGTAAACAACAAGCAAAAGAAGAGGTTAAAGTTGAACCTAAAAAAGAAGTAGTTAAAGAAACTACTCCTGAAACACGTGATGAACATGTTACAAAAACATTATCAAAATTAAATATAGATATGGATTCATATGACGAATTCGGAGATGTTGTTAAAGGAGATAAATCAACATTTATATTAAAAGTAATGATATTCCTAGTTGTTGTTTTATTAATAATTGGTACAATATTCATAGTTAATAATATGTTGAACCTAGGATTATTTGATTAAAAAAGGAAGGATAATATGGAAGTAAGATTCACTCAAAAGTATTTTATTAACCCAGCTTTTGAATATGGAATAAGATCATATATTTCGTATAAGAATGGTGAAGGATATCAACGTCTTCATACTTTTGAGATGTATGTAATTAAAGCTTTAACTATTATATATGGTGAAAAAGCAGTTCTACTTCCATATAAAATAGATAACGAAAAAGCATTTAAATGTAATATGCTTATATATGACTTTAAAGAATCTGATTTAAATGATTTCATTAGTAATATGAATTCTTATTATGAATTCTTAAAGAATTATAAAGATGGAGTTAAAGTAACTGGTCTTATTGCTGAAATTGAAAAATCATTACTAAAAATGATTATGAAACGTAGTAAAAGAAAAGCATTTACTCCTGAAGAAATCAGAGAATTTGATAAAATCTTTACACCAAATGAAGGAGATTTAAAGAAATTTAAATCTATCGTATCTTCTGATAAAGAGCTTATCTTAAGAACATGGACTAATGATAAAATTCAAATTACTAATACTCAACTTGGTCTTATGGCTGTTAATACTGCACTATTACATCCAAGTATGTATCAAAAGTATGGATTAGACATAAGAAATGTTGCAGTCTTAGATGATGATAAAATAAATGATATTAATAGAAAAATAAAAGAAGAAGAACTTATTAAAACTTCAAAAATGAATATGCCATTCAAGAAAAAAAGAAAATATGGATATGGATTTGCAAGTGTCTTGTTAATATTAGGAGTAATTAGTACATGTGCTGCAGTAGCAATCTTCTTATTAGCAAGATAATCGGGGGATAAAATGAAAATAGAAAATAATGGTTTTGAATACGAATTAGAAAAAAATTATAGAGATGGATTTGATAAAGAAGCATTTTTAGAAAGAGTTACTGAATATTTTGATGAATATGATTATATATTTGGTGATTGGGCTTATGGAAAGTTAAGACTAAAAGGTTTCTATGATTCAAAGAATAAAAATGTTAATAAAATTAATGATATAAAACTACTTGATGATTACATCAAAAACAATTGTGCATACGATTGTAAATATTTCCTGCTTAAAAAAGTAAAATAAAGAATAAAGAAAAAAATAAAAGGGTTGGTTAATGTGAATAATAAGATTTATATTGTTGACAGAAATGGTAATCAAGTTATCGTTGAAGGGATTGCATACATCGAGTTAAAAGGCGATGGTTTTGCTAATGAGTATTTATTTTATACTTTAAATGAAATCGTAAATGGCGATTTAAATAAGATTTATGTAGCTAAAGTAAATAATGACAACCTTACAATAGATGATGCAGAGTGGGAAAATATTAAAGATGCAATGAGAGCAATTACTCATCAAGAACAAGTTGAAGGGTTAACATACCTAAACATGTTTGATGAAAAAGGTGAGGGAAAAGTTTTCAAAACAGAAATTCCTCGTAAACTAGCATTAAAATTAGATAATTTAACTGGAATCAGAGATACTTATAAAATTGCTATAAGTAATCCTGGTAATAAAAGCGATACAGCAGCAGTCGGAGGTCAATTTATTGATCCTGAATTATTAGTTGATAAAGGAAATGAAAAATCAATTGATAATACTAATACTCCAAGTGCATTTGATGGTTCGATTAAACCAAGTGTACCTGAAGCTATTCCACAAGTTCAAGAAGTTGCTTCTGTTGCACCTGTTGTGGAAACTCCTGCTGCACAAGTACAAGAAAAAGCACCTGCTGCATCAGCACCAACTCCAGCTCCAATAGCTCCTGTTCAAGAAGTTCAACCAGTTGTTGATGTACCAGCAGTAGCTCCAGTACAACCAGTAGTTGCAACTCCTCAAGTTCAAACAGTTCAAGCTCCAGTTGTTGAGTTACCAACAGTGCCTGTACAAACTGAAGAGGCAAAAGAGGAAACAAATCCTTTTGAAGAAATAAAAGCAATTGCACCAACTCCAATTCCTGAAGTATTAAAGGAAGATAGTTTTGCAATTCCTGTTAGTACACCACCGGTACAAACTACAAGTGGTACTAGCTCTATCGAAGATAATGATATCTTTAATGAAATAATTAAAGAATTATCTGAAATTAAAAATCAAAACAAAGAAATTCAAGAATCAATAAGAAAATTACAAAATAATATTGCTAATATAAATACTAATTTATCTCAACAAGAGATAACAAATTCGCAAGGCAGTTATGATGGTATGATTAATACTAATATGGCTAATACTACTGAAGATGTAGCAGCCATTGATATTACAAGTAATGGAGCAGTTGTTATTCCTTCGTTTGAACAAGCACAACAAACTGCACAACAAACTGCGAGTGTAATATCAACAAATGTATTAGAACCTAGTAACAATGTTATTGATACTTCAGTTAATACAACAATTAATACAGTTCCAACATCAGATGTTATTGAACAACCAACACAAGCTGTGATTACTCAACCAGTTGACCTTCCAGCACCTGTGATTGAACAAACGGTTAGTCCTGCACCTGTGATTGAACAACCAGTTAGTCCTGCACCTGTAAGTGTACCTGTTCCTGAAGCTCCAACTGTTCCTGTTGTAGAACCACCAGTTGCACCTGTTCAAGAACCTGTACCTGTTGCTCCAGTACAACCTGTAGCACCAGCTCCTGTTCAAGTAACTCAACCTGCAGTGATTGAACAACCAACAGCTGTAACTGAAGTTCCAGAACTTCCACAAATAATTCCTGATGTGCCAATGGCAAGTGATACACCAAATATCATTATGCCAAATGGAGATCCTTTAGCTGATCTTCCACCAGTACAAATGCCAATGGGTGTTTCTGCTGGAGATGATTCATCAGCAGTTGGATCAACAATTACAGGTATTTAGATAATAAAAAAAGAGAAGCGATTGCTTCTCTTTTTAAATTTCAGTATTAATTACACCTTTGCATTCAGGAAGTACTTCTTTGATTGAAGAATAAATTCCATCTTCAATAGTAACATCCATCATCGCGCAGTCTGCACAAGCACCATAAAATTTTATATATACATAATCATCTTCATATTTAATAAACTCAACATCTCCACCTTCCATATTAAGGTAAGGTCTGATTTGATCTAATACTTCTTTGATTTTTTTAATTTTTTCATCCATATTGTGTCACCTGTGTTGATTATAATTTAATTTATTTACAAAGTAAAGTTATTTTGTTATTATATGAAACGAGGTGCAATTATGGAAGAATTCAATGTTGGAAGTATTGTAAGCTGCACTGTAACTGGAATAAAGGAATATGGAATCTTTGTAAAATTAGAAAATGACTATAGAGGTCTAATTCATATTTCAAAGATATCAGATAAATTCGTTAGAAATGTAGAAGACTTTGCAAAAGTAGGAGAAACTATTTACGCAGAAATAGAATCAATAGATGAAAAAACAAAGCATTGTGTTTTATCTATTAAGAATATGAATTATAGAATCGAAGAAAACCCTTTAATTCACGAAACTATCTCAGGTTTTTCTACATTAAGTAAGAAATTGCCAGAATGGATTGCAGAGAAGAAAGAAGAATATAATACTGATAAATAAAAAAGTTGGCTTTGAGATTAATTTTTTGTTGACTTATTAAAAACTGCTATGCTATAATCAGTTTGTCATTTGAAAAAAATGACGTGTTTCAATGAAACAAGTCCGGAGGAATACCCAAGTCCGGTTGAAGGGACTGGTCTTGAAAACCAGCAGGTCG
>JAEEGL010276418.1_pt1 | contig 10450 bp, 7 predicted proteins | sample 9134231 | NCBI WGS metagenome assembly JAEEGL01 (sample SAMN16246548, study PRJNA631951) | gut metagenome | biome: gut microbiome; feature: rumen; material: fiber-attached | host: Bos | place: Iran: Karaj | collected 2018-10 | reverse complement strand
GTCCTCGCTTGCTGCGACGGAGGAAGAACAGGCGGACATGAGTGTCTGCGAAGACAACATCAGTACTGATGTACCAGCACTTGAGCTTGCGGCTGTACTTCTTCTCGCCCCGTTTGTTCAGCTTCTTGATAATGGAAGGAGCGGTGAGTTCCTTGCGTTCAAAGCGATACTTGGTCTTACCTTCCTCACCGACCTTTATCATTCCGATATAGTCACACTTGATATGGCGGGAGCGTATGAACTTGACGATCTTGGCACATGTGAACCAGCTGTCAGCCAGCACATAGCGGAAGCGTATCTTATGCCTGACAGCCCTACGGATCATCTCTATGGTGAGGTCAATCTTGCTCATCGAGTACTCGTCAAGGCGTGTCTGGATGGCCGAATCCTCATCCCGCTCTATGCTGTATCTTTTGGAGAGTTCCTTCTCGCTCATGCCGTAGTTCCCCTTCCTGCCCTTCTCGCCAAGGACGGCAAAGTCGAGCAGCATCTGGCTGATACCATCTGTGATGCCGAGGAAGAGGGCCTTGAAGCCGAGGATGCAGCGGTGCTCAAGATGGGAGTGGACACGCCCGATATTCTCCATGCGACGCCCTGTCTTAGGGAAGTCCGTGTCGTCAACCATCAGGCAGGTATCGTCAGACTTGTGGTCGCTGCGGATGATGACCTTCGTCCAAAGCTGGCAGACGATGTGGTACACCAGCTTGCGCCAGTCGGTACGGCCATCGTTGAGGAACTCATAGAACACATCTTTGCGACAACCAAGCTTGCTGCCTAACGGCGATCCGTAGATATTGAAAGGATTACGAATCATGAAACAGGGACATACCAACAGAAGCTGGAACACCTGCAGCAGCGAGTACTTGCTGTTGCAGCGGCTCTTGCGTCCGAACAGGGTCTGTTCATTCATTCTTATACCCTTAATCACGTCCATAATGGCAAACATTGCATGGTCAGAATCACTTTTCTTGAAAAATGTGCTTATCTCTGACAGAAATTTTGTAATTTTGTGCGCTGGCATTGGTGTAATGAGTCTTTTTGTTTCGCACCTTAAAGATACTCATTTCTTGCGACATATGCAAGAATCCAATGCCTTTTTTGCACCTATATATTCACGTTTATATTAACTTCCGAAACTTAAATTTATGACTAAAGTTGATTTAGCTAAGAAAAGAGTTGTCGACTTCAATCCTCTGATATGTGAATTGAAAGATAATCGTATCATACTGTTTTCTCCTTTGGACTTTATTGAGGGGAACAACTTTTATTTACCCGAAAAGGTAAGAATGCCAAATGGCACCATTAATGAAAATGTTGTATTTGATTGGTCGTTTTCAAGAACACTTGAAGAATGGGAAGGAGATTTCTTATCAATGTATGTTGGTAAAAACTATCTTCAAACGATAGACAATTGGGCGAAAGGTTATATCACTGATAGAGAAAAACTAATAGATTTGTATCTACCCAAAGTTGCTAATATCTTCCTATATGATAAAGAAATAGATGGATGTACATCGAAGAATGGGATTCTATATTGTGGTGATGAAGCTGTTTTTGTGCCAGATATGAATCCCTATGCAGAGAGTATGCCACTGACTCCAGTTCATGGAATGTATGAAGATGATTATAGCAGTATAGATGGAATTGATTTAGAAGGGTGTGGCAGGGATATGTTTGGCGGCATTTACAGTCTGGATGGAAAGACTTTCATTCGATGGGATGGCCATGACTTTGTGAAATCGTATCGTATACGCAATGGCGTAAGGGAAATACGTGAGAAAGCCTTTAGGTTAGGTTGCGGCAGTGGCTTATCTATAATAAAAATCTATTTGCCTGACACGCTGGAGAGAATAGGGAGAGAAGCATTTATGAGCTGTCGTCTCATACCAGAACTTTCTCTTCCAGAAAGTGTAGTCGAGATTGGAGATTTTGCTTTTCATAATTGTCAGTCATTGGAATCTGTCAAGCTTTCATCTAACTTACACATAATAGGTAAAGAAGCTTTTAGTTCTACAGGACTTAAGAGTATTCTAATACCAAACAATGTTCTGCATATAGGTGATAAATGCTTTGATAATTGTTGGCAACTATCTTCTATTAAAGTAGAAGAGGGAAATCAGAATTATTCTTCAGATGATGGAATGTTATATAATTTTGATAAAAGTGTATTATTGCGTATTCCACCATTACTCTATCCTGATTCAGAACAAAATACTAATCTCAGAAAGGAAAAACGTGAGAAAGAAATCATTTGTGGATTCGATGTAATCGTAAAATATGAAAACCTCATTGAGGGGATTACTTTTATTACTAAGAAAGATGCCAAAAATGGAATAGAATTCAAAGAGATAATTAAGAATAAAGATGTGTCTTTATTTCCGCAAGTGTTGTTTATAAATAGTGATAATATAATAATTCGTCAATGGGACTTATCTGTAGGTTGTCGTATCTATGTTGATGATGGAGAATTTGTAAAATCTGGCAAAGTAATTGGAATGGAATGGGAATATCCAACGGAAGTATATTATGGCCCATCACGAAAAGAATACACAATACAAGAGTTTGTTAAGACATTGGCTGATGGCGCTTTACAAAGAAGTTCGCTTAAAAAACTAATTATACCTAAAAATGTGGAATGCATTGGTACAGATCAATTCGACATTTGCGATATTTCAGCGATTATCGTTTCGCCAGAGAACGAGCGTTATGAATTTAGAGATAATTCATTGATAGATAAAAAAAGCAATAAACTGCTCCACTGGTTTGGTAAGGAAAAAGACATCGTTATTCCTCAAGGGGTTGAGATTATTGGAGAGGGGGCTTTCGACTTTTATGAATTTAAGTCGCTTGTCATACCAGAAGGAGTGAAATGTATTGAGGACTCTGCTTTTTACTGCAGTCTGCGAGGCTTTACCATATATTTGCCTTCAAGTTTGTGCTATGTGGCTCCTGATGCATTTAGGGAGTTGAATGGTATGAGGGACTATCCTAATTGCGAATATAATATATTTGTTCCTCATGGTCTCAGTCAAAAATATGTGAAACTGCTTGATTATTATGGTGCTAAACGCGAAATCAAAGAAATGGAATCTGATTCAATTGATGAATTCATAGAGCCTGATTATAAAGAACTTGTTACCATTACAGAAGAAGATCTAAAACAGGCTATAACAGATGACTTTGGTGCAAAGTATAGCAAGGATGGGAAACGATTACTTAAATTCGGAGACTCAAATTTTGTAAAAGATGGCACAGAGATTATTTGTGATAAAGCTAGCTCGTATACTGGTGAAGTACACCTACCAGCATCAGTAAAATATTTGGGTGTTGATAGCGTGTTTGCTGATAAACTAATCATAGAGGGCATAGACACTTACATAGCAGGGTTGTATTTATGTGAGAGCAATACAATATTCATTCCATGTGGTACATGGACGAAGTATTACTCTCAAATAGAATCCAATATGCTAAACAGTCCTGAGGTACAATGCGGAATAGAGGAGGATGGATATGATGTATTTAAAGAAAAATTTGACGAATATCGTATGGTTGAATTGTCTAAAGCCAATGTCTCTATGTATCTACGGCAACAAAGGGATATTCTCATTTCTATAATCAGTTCTATAGATGTACTCACTGAATACAGCTTCATATCAATAAATGGTGATTCATCTAAAGATTTTGTATGCTTTAGAATAGCGAACGTCGCATACATCTTATATATAGAGAACTGGAACTTTGTTTGTGATTTTGCAAATATTTTCTTTATTTTAGGTTATACTCTTCAAGATGTTTCTGATTTACTGGGAGTTAGGCTAAGAGAAATAGAAGTTAATGAAGAAAACAAAGAAACTATAATAGGTCATGAATTGGCAAGAAGAGTTTGGAGGAATTGGATGGAAGACTTTGTCGATGAAGATTCCGGAGAAATTGTGTCTATTAAAAGGAGTGAAATGATTTTCGACAGCGGGCATACTATTGAAGAAGACGATGTCCAGATTCTTCTTGATGGGGAACCCAGAAATATTGTTGTATATGATAACAATCCTTGGGCATCTTTTCCTGTTTCTTCTTTAATTTCAGCACTCCCTACTTCTTCTGAAGAATTAAGCGTAAATCCCCAAACGGTTCTTGGACTTCTTTTCCCTAGAAAGGAATGTAGCGAATTGTCTGTGGACGAGAAGTTGTTAATGGCTTATAACCTTTTGGTTGCTTTTAAGGCTGCAGATTTTTCGGGGCGTGTTGAGGATGTTCTCATGCCTTTTAAAATAAAACCTGAAGAACGTCACATCGAAATAACTTCTGAAGAAAGCGAACTCATCTATTTGATAACTGAGTTTTATAATCAAAAGATAGATGCCATCATGGATTGTAAAACAGATTTGGATGTAATGCCTCTTTTTTCTACTGATAAAGAAATTTACAGCCAGTTGATTGCATTCTTAATTGAAAAAGGAATTTCAGAATGGCTTATTAATTCTTATGTAAAACAACTATTTCAAATACTTGATTTATAAATGGAAATGACAGAAGAACAAAAAGATGCCCGGAATCGCAACCTGCTGCGATTCATTCATGCTCAGGATAGTGGTGGCATCTATGATGGTACTGGCACTTATACTGAGGCCTTGCAAGAAGTGAAGAACGGACATAAACGTGGGCACTGGATTTGGTATGTCTTCCCTCAGATGAAAGGGCTGGGGAAGTCTGAAATCTCACAGTTCTATGGCATCAATGGACGTGAAGAAGCAAAGGCTTACATCGGGCATCCTGTGCTTCGAGAACGTTTGGTAGAAATCAGCGAAGCTGTGCTGAATAACGAAAAGTCCGTATATGACATATTCGGACTGGATGCTATCAAAGTGAGATCGAGCATTCTGTTGTTCGCATCTGTCTGTGACATTCCCGTATTTAAGCAAATAAAGAGCAGATATCGTTGGTAATAAGTATACGAAATGGGTCTATATAATAATGTTATTTGCCGCGAGGACATTGATTCCCTGGTGTTTGTTCTGACGGGAAGGTGTGGCGTTGATTTCCGTATGACCTTTCAGGTGCGGATGGCCGATGTGCTGCTGCGTTACACCGACCTCAGCATGACCGACGTGTCTAAGAGTGCCGGCTTCTGCTCCGTCAACAATCTTTATCTGGCCTATAAGCGTGAGTTTTGTATCGTCCCCGGTGAGTGTCGTCAGAAGATTCGCAAGAGGGGGGGGTAGGTATGAGATATAGCAACTTTTAAGAAAGGTAATATGACTAATTTAAATGTTAAAGTAAAAGCTGAATATGATTTTTTCCTTCGAGAATATAATCCAAGTAATATTACTGATGGTATATTATCAGAGAGAGAGGTTTTTGATGCACATTTTGTGCTAGCTGATTTCTTTATTGCAACAGGGGAAATGGTTAGATTTGGTATTCTCAATTACGATATGTTGTCATCTGCTGTTGCAAGGCAATCTGTAGGCTTTGGCAATTATTCCAAATGGAATGATGCTTATTCTCAAGTTTCAACTTTGGTTTTTGGATTAGATAAAGACCATGCGTTTAATGATGGAAATAAAAGGACAGCATTACTTTGTATGCTTATAGCTCTTCATCGCTTAAAGCGTCGTTTAACTTGTCGTAAGAAAGAGTTGGAAACATTGCTTATAAGAATTGCAGCAAATGAGATGAATAATTATAAAGACTTCAAAAAGTTTGTAAAGAAACATGGCGAAGATGCTACAGTTATGTATACTGCAAATTTTCTTCGTAAAAACAGTCGGGCTCTAGATAATACATTTAGAACGCTAACTTATGAAGAATTTAATAGAAAACTAAAGTCACATGGAGTCTGGCTTGATAATCCACAAGGAGCTTTTATTGATGTCTTTCAACAAGTAACTGAGAAGAAATGGTTGGGGTTAAAGCAAGAAAACAAAAAGGTCAGAAAGTTACAAATAGGCTTTCCCGGTTGGAAACGCCAGATAAATCCTAAAGCAGTAAGATCTGTACTTAAAGAAACGGGATTGACAACAGAAAATGGTATTGACTTGAAATCTTTTTATGAGGGAACTGAACCTGAATATAAACTTATTGATGAGTATTTTGTAATACTTAAACGCTTAAAAGATAAATAAATGGAAAAAGAAATGACAATAGAATTTGGTGTTGTAATATCTTCAAAAGATGTTACAACGGCATCTTTTTCAGAGATTCGGAGAAATGAAGCTTACTACGAAATGGAGAATACGATCTTGTGGCAAAATGGTGAAACCACATCATATATAGACTATCGGGATAGTATCCGTGACTATACACCCTCTGATGGCATCTGGAGAATCAGAACCAGCGACGGGTGCTATCATGATTGTGGATTTGGCTTAGGTGATTTCCAATGTAAGAAAACAGGACGTTTGGAATATGAATTGAGTCATGAAGTAATGAAAATTGACTTACATATAGACCCAAATATAATTTGGTTTTATGATGCTTATGTTAATTTGCCATTATCAGAACTGTCCGCAACTAAAGCTTACTCGGAAAATTGTAGTTTTATACATCCACCCCTTATTGATTGTCATGCAACATGTTATTTTAAAACTCAATATAAAATAGAACTTTCAGCTATACAATCACTTATTTTGCTATATCACATTAAGAAAATGCTGTTTTATAGTGAATATGATTTGGATATATTAAAATCATTGGAAGTGATATTAGAAAAATGGAAAGACATTAGTAGTATACGTCAGTGTACAAGTAATTTATTAGAAAGAAAACGTAATATAATCAATTGTTTACATGGAATGGAATTAGTCATATTTGACTATTTCAATTTAGGAAAACATATTCGTTACCTTAAGGGTTATAGTTCTAATCAGTAATATGGTCAAAGAAGAATTATACGCGGTTTTTCAGAAGAGAGCATTAGAAAAAGAGGGAACGCACCTGCCTAAAGCTATGCAGTAGACATTGCCCGACATTGAAGTACTTAAAAAACTGATGGAGGACGAGGAAATATCAAATGATGGACGAGAAAACGATAAAAGAAACACTGCTCAAGGGAGAGCGGGTAACGCTGGAGTGTAAACGGGCTAAGGCGGAGGTGCCCAAGTCTGTTTGGGAGAGTTATTCGCCTTTCGCTTAATAAATATTAAGGAATAAACGTTATTTATATATGGAAGAGAACACAAATATGGGATTGACACAAGAGTTGAAGAACGCTGTCTGTACTATTAAGTCGGCGATTCTGCAGAGTCAAAGCCGGGCGGCACGGATGATAAGCGGCTCGCAGTTGTCGCTGTATTTTGGTGTGGGGCTTTATGTGTCGGCAGAAGATTCGTAAGGAAGGGAATGTAGGGAGGTATAAGTTGCAAAAACATAACTTAAGTTTTTTTGATTAAATTAGTGAGTCATGTATAAATATATATATCAAGCAGATTTAGATCTTGCAGAGAAATCGGAGAACAAGTATGGGTTTTCAGAAGAAGAAATAGAAGATTTTCCAATTTATTATTGGAGAACTATAGACGAGTTAACTCAATATTTGGAGAAATACAATGAATTGAAATGTGTTCATACAGAAGATCTACTTTTGTATGCAATGATGTATCGTAATGTGAGTTTGGAAAACAACAACATTTTTGATAAGAAGTATTTTGTAGAAAGTGAAAAAGATATTATAGGTTTTAAGAAGAAAGTCTATGAGTCAAAAGATTCTCCTAAGTTTGAGGTTCTAAAATTGTATTATAAGTTTGGGTTGTTTTTTGAATCATTATGTTATAGTTTGACAGGGAAAAGAATTTCTATTATTTCCCAAAAAACATTATTGATGAATGATTCAAGACACCTTGAAAACCTTATAGAAGGACGTTTGGATAACGTACATAGTATTAGTTGTTTAACAGATACTGAATGCAATCTGATATTAAATAATAAGAGTTTGCTTAATCACTCTTATTGCAATAGCGATATTATTTTTGAAGTATTTCCTCTTTATTCAACTCATCATGACTTTGTTGAAGGTATAGTAATACCATTATATTGCGGAGGAGCCAATGGATTGAAATTTCACTGTATCCAAAAATACATAATTAAAACATTTGGTTCAAAAAACAATGATGTATTCAATGACACGATGAGGCAGCAAGCAATTGAAATAGCCAAATTAGAAAATGAAATATGTTATCTATCTAATTCCCCTTGGAATAACACAGATGAACAGATTGAAAAATTAAAAAAAGAGAAAGAACAACTGAAAAACGAACTTCAATCTCTTCAAAATATTCCATTTGTAAGAGCTGCATATTTCCCTTATGATTACTCCCCCATAAGATTTTATAACGATGCCGCTTATCGGGATCGTATTGAAAAATGCGAAAAGAAAGCTGATCTAGCTTTAGCAAAAAAAGAACGGGAAGAACGATATATTGAATCCAAGATAGAAGAAATTGATAAGCAAATACAATTGAAACGTGACGAACGTATAAAACAGATATCTCAAGAACGTTACCAAATGTTGATTAATTATACAAATACACTCTTTTCAAATCACACTCTATGGAAAGAACTATTTGACAAGCAGAATGAATTACAAGCATATTGCGACCATATCTACAAGTTGCTCTACTTTAGGAATCTGATACATTCACCAGAAATATGTCAGAAACGACTTTGTGTTTATTCTTCAAACGTTGATTATCTTAACAAAATACTAAAAAAGGATAGAATTCCTTGGTGGAACAATAAGTATGTCTACAAAATCAATAAAAATAATTATCGTAATTTAATTAGAGAATGGAGATATGCAATTGAGTCAATGTGGAAGCGCGAGAGTGAAAAAGAAAGAATCCAAAGAGAGAAGGAATTAGAACTACGTCGTAAAGAAGAAGAAAAACGATTAGAGCAATATCATTTCAACATGCGAAATAAGCATTGGAGGGATAGTAACGTGTCGTTCCGTGAAGCAGATCATGTTTATATCGTAGATGGAACTCCACTTGATTCTGTAACGACATTTGTAAAGAACTGTTTTCCTGAGTTTGACTCAGAGTTTCATGCCAAACGAAAAGCTGAAGCGTTAGGCATTACCAAAGAAGCGGTTCTGGAAATGTGGGATAAGAAAGGAAGAGAAAGCAGAGAGCAAGGTACTGCTATGCACAAAAAGATTGAATCCTTCTATCTTGGTAAAGAGCCATCCACAGATGAAACCTTCGCACTATTCAAGATATTTGCTGACAAGATTACACTAAAGCCTTATCGAACAGAATGGGCTGTGTACGACTGGGAACAAAAGATTGCAGGTACAATAGATTTTGTGGACTACCAGAATGGAGAATATATTATCTATGATTGGAAGAGAAGCGACAAACTGATTGCAAAGAACGGACTGCCAATAAAGAACAGCCAATATGGTGAGAAGGCTTTGCCACCCATAGAAAATCTGGACAATAGCCCTTACTATCACTATGCTCTGCAATTAAGTTTGTACAAATACATTCTGGAAAAGAACTATGGCATCACAGTGAGTAAGTTACGCTTGGGTATTTTCCATCCGTCATATAACAAACCGTACATTTTAGAAGTGCCTTATTTGGAGGAGGAAATAAAAACCCTATTTAGTCTAAGATCTGAAGTCATCTTTTGAGTTGTATAAACATTTATTGTTGTATTTACATAGGTAGATTTAGATAATTCGATTATTTTGGATATTCCAGTAGAAACCCATGAGTATTCTTGGGAGTATTATTACAAACAATATTGGCCGCACATAATAGGTGAGGATATCATTGTAATGGAAAAATAACAGATAGAAACGATACGTTATAGAGATATGGATAAGAACGACATAAAGAGACTGTTACAAAAGGGTGAGCGGTTGACATTAGAGGCAAAATTGGCTAAAACAGATGTGCCTAAGTCGGTTTGGGAGAGCTATTCGGCTTTTGCAAACACGATGGGTGGAACCATTCTGCTGGGTGTGTTCGAGGGCATGAAGGAGAAAGACCCGGCTAAGAGATTTCGGATAGAAGGTGTTGATGACGCTGAAAAGATTCGTAAGGACTTCTGGAACACCATCAATAGCAATAAGGTGAGCGACAACATCTTGACGGATAGTGATGTGGAGGTGGTGGATGTAGATGGGCTACAAGTTGTCTGCATCCATGTGCCGATGGCTGATTGGCGGGTGAAGCCTGTCTATCTTAATGAGAATGTCTATAAGAACACGTTCAAACGCAACCATGAAGGTGACTATCACTGCACAGAGCAGCAGGTTAGGGCGATGATTCGTGACTCATACGAGGGAGGAAACGACGGTGCACTAATGGAGCATTACGACATGAATGATGTTGACCCAGACACGCTGCGTCGATACCGCACATTGTTTCAATTCAGGAACGAGGGACATGTGTGGAATGAAGTGGACGACAAGACTTTCTTGAAGAATCTTGGCGGCTATATCGTT
>JAEEGL016821641.1_pt1 | contig 10451 bp, 4 predicted proteins | sample 9134231 | NCBI WGS metagenome assembly JAEEGL01 (sample SAMN16246548, study PRJNA631951) | gut metagenome | biome: gut microbiome; feature: rumen; material: fiber-attached | host: Bos | place: Iran: Karaj | collected 2018-10 | reverse complement strand
TCTTCTGCGCCCAGGAGCGGTGGATCGCGCCGCGCGCCTTCGCCGCGTCGGCGGCAAGCGCCTTGGCCTTGGCGATGTCATGCGAGAGGTTGTCGGCGGGGCGCAGGTAGTCGCTCGTGAGCGAGATGTCGTACATTCTGAAGCACTTCGTCTTGCCGGCGAATTCGGCCGGTTCGCGCGAGCCGAAACCGGTGGCGGGAAGCCACTGCGTGTTGTTCTCGACCTGCAGCTCGCCGTCGAGGTAGAAGGCGAAGCGGCGCTGCTGGCGCGAGAAGGTGAAGGCGAAGTGGTGCCATTCGCCCTTCTTGACGGCCTTCTTCGAGCGCCACGACATGTCGCCGATGAGGTCGGCGGGGGCGGCGGGCACAGTCAGCGTCAGGTAGCCCTCCTTGTCGGCGGAGAGGCCGAAGAGGCCGGTCGGCTCGCCGCGCGAGGGCAGTTTGTCGAAGCGGACGAAGAAGCCGCACGAGGCCTCGCCGGCGTTGAGCGCGGCAAGGGCCTCGGCCGAGACCGCCTCGGTTGCGTTGGTGGCCAGCGGCACGGGAAGGGCCGCCGTCGCAGTCGCGGCGGCCAGTATTGCTGCAAGCAGCAGTGTTGGTGTTTTCATGGTGTTGTTCCTTTCAAATGGTCGGGTCAAACGGTCGGGGGTTGCACCCCCGTACCCCCGGTGGTGGGTGGGGTGCGGGGAGGTCCCTCCCCGGCCGTTTGGTCACCGCAGCTGGATGTGTGTGGCGGGGCCGTTTTGCTCTTCGTAGCAGCCGATGTCGATGGCCTTGCTCCTGATGCGGGGATTGCCGAGAAGATCGACGGCGCTCTTCGTGGGGGCGCCCCAGCCCGCGTTGCGGCAGGGCGAACGGGGCGAGAGGGTGAAGTCGCCGGCGGCGGCATTGCGGAAGCGCGGATCGCCAACGAGGGCGGCGCCGGTGGTGGAGACACCGAAGGCGGCGCTAGACCAGACATTTGTCGCCTTGGCAGGCACGGCGTTGAAGTCGGGGTTTGTCACACTGGCGCCTGTCGCCGTGTTGCCGTAGATGATGGTGTTGACGACCGAGCCATTGGAGTACTCGTTGTAGAAGGCGGGATCCCTGCCGGTGTTGGAGGTAATTGTGCAGTTGCGCATGTGGCCGGACATCCTCGCGCCGCCCGCCCCGGCGGAGCAGGTGTTGTGGGCGATGAGGCAGTTCTCCACAACGCCGGCGCCCGAGAGCCAAAGACCACCGCCGCTGCAGATGTCGGAGGTGATGGAGTTATTGGTGATGACGCAGCCCGTCATGAGGCCGCCAGACACCACGGCGCCGCCGCCGTAGCAGCGGATGGTCCCGTTGTTGCCGTTGCCGCGCACGATGCAGTTCGAGACGACGCCGCCCACGATGGAGACGCCGGCGCCGCACTCGCCGAGATTGACTTCGTGGCGGCCGTTCTGGAGGGTGAAGCCCGCGACAAAGGCCCTGGCGTGGTTGACATGGAGGACGCGGTGATGCCGGCAGCCGTCCAGGATCGTCGCCTCTGGCCCGTCGCGGGAAACGAGCGAGAAGCCCTCGTCTAGACGGATGGTTCCAGATGTCGGGTAGGTGCCGCGGGCCACGGTCACGACGGAATTGTCACGCGCCCAGTCAACGGCGTCGAGGACGTTGGTCGCGGCCGTCGCCCAGCTGGTGTAGGGGGCGGTCGGGTTGGCACACGAGGCATCGACGTAGAGAAGGGCGGGGCGTATGCGGAAGAGCGCCGTCTTGATTTCGGAATAGACCTTCGCGCCGTCGAGGTAGATGGCGCAGCCGATGGAATACTCGCCCGGCTGGAGGCTGACCGTCGCCGGGCTGCCCACGGCGTCATTTGACGAGGGGGTAGGCTCAAGGCCGGCAATGGACCAGTAGCAGTCGGCGTCGGCGATGTCGAAGCCGACGGCGGTGGCGCTTAGGGTCGCGGTGCCCGCAACCTCGTCGAGCAAGAAGCTGATCGACGCCGAGACCTGCGACTGGTCGTATTCGAAGCAGCCGATGTCCATTGCGTCGCCGCTGACGCGGGCGTTGCCGTCGAGGTCGGTGGCGACCGTCGCCACGCCCCAGGCGGCGTCGCGGCACGGCGAGGAGGGCGTGAGATGGTAGTCGCCCTTGTCGAAAGCGGCGAAGAAGGGGTCGCCGGAAAGCGTGCCGCCGGTCGTGTCGGTGCCGACGGCGACGGCGGAGAAGACGTTGGTGAGCTTCGGCATGGAGCCGGAGACGAGCCAGTTCGGCGCACCGGACGAGGCGTCGCTCAGCACGCGGTTGCCATAGACAATGGTGTCGATGCAGCGGGCCGCGCTGTTGTCGAAGCAGATGCCGCCGGCCGTTTGGGCCTCGTTCGCGACGATGGTGCAGTTGCGAACAAGGCCCGCGTTCATGTAAACACCGCCGGCGCCGCAGTTGGCGCCGCCGACGTTGTTGGTGATCAGGCAGTGCTCCAAAACGGCGTTTGCGCCGCAGAGGCCGGCACCCGCGCCGGCGTAGCCGCCGATGGTGTTGTTGGCAATGAGACAGCGCGAAACGGTGCCGTCGGCGATATGGACGCCCGCGCCGCGGCACCAGCTGCCGGCGTAGTTGTTGGAGATGATGCAGTCGCGAACGAGGCCGCCCCCCGCGACGCGGATGCCGCGCCCCGCTTCCCCGTTGTCGTTTGAGCCATTGCCGCCGCCGCGGGCAATCGTGAGGCCCTCGACCGTCGCCTCGGCCGTGATGGCGAGGACGCGGAAGGTCTTGGAGACGCCGTCGAGGACGGTCGCCTCGGCGCCGGCCGACGAGGTCAGGGTGATGGCCTTGTTGACGGTGAGCTGCGCGAGGAGCGGGTAGGTGCCGGGGGCAAAGAGAACGGTGTCGCCGGCTGTCGCGACCTGCAGCGCATGCTTGGGCTGGAAGAAGGCGTTTTCCAGCGTGGCGCCCGTAGGCGCCGTGCGCGCCTCGCCCTCGGCCAGCGGCGCGACGAACCACGTGACGGGTTCCGAGTAGGTCGCCGCGCGCTCGTAGTTCCAGGTCAGGACGAAGGGCTGCGAGTACGAGAACGAGACGGCGTTGCCGGAGCCGGTCGTCTCGGTGCCGTTTGCGTAGGCGATGGTGTAGCCGGTGCAGGTCCAGACGGCGCGGCCGCTGGCGTCGGGGACGGAGGCCGTTGTCTCGAAGGAGAGCGGGTCGCCGGCGGAGGCGGCGTGGACGCCGCAGGCAGGATCGGGGACGCCGACCTCGGCAGTGCGGTTGACGACGAATCCTTCCGTCACGACGGGGGGACCGGCGACGAGCGGCGTTGTCGTGGCGCTGGCGAAGAAGGCACCGGTCACGGTGTCGTAGAGTTGCGCCACGCCGTCCTTGGTGCAGGGCAGGAACTCGCGTTTCAGCACCACGGCGCCCTTTTCGCGCTCATAGACGCGGAAGGAGTGGAGGCGCACCTTGGCGAAGTAGTTGTTGAAGTCGTTGTAGGCGTAGCGGTGGAAGCAGAAGAGCTGGAACCTGCCGGAAGTGCCATCGGCAATCGTGATGCCCCCGGCCTTGAAGGTCGTGTGGCCGATGGCGGCCGAGCCGACCACAGTGTCGTTGGAGTGGAGGGTCGCGGAGAAGTTGCCGGCCTCCAGCGTGTAGACGACGTTGGCGGCGAGGCCGCCGAGGCCGTGGGCCGACGTGCCGTAGTCCTGGGTCGCGGCCCCCCTGGCCGCCCAGAGGAAGTTGAAGCTCGGCTCGCCGTATCGCCCGGCGCGGAAGAGGTAGCCCTGTGTCGAGACATCGGTCGGCGTGAAGACCGCCTCGACGAAGGTGTCGCCCGTGGGGCGGTAGTCGGTCAGGACGCGCTGCGCGCCCGTCGCCTCGACATATTCGAGAAAGGCATCGGGCATGTCGCGGGCGATGACGGGCACCGCCAGCAGGGCGGTGGCCAGAAGCAGTGAGGTTGGTGATTTCATGGTGGTGTTCCTTTCAAACGGTCGGGGGCGCTGCCCCCGCACCCCGCAAGCGGTCGGGGGCGCTGCCCCCGCTCGCCCGGCGGTGGCAGCCCGGCTGGGTGGGGTGCGTCACCGGCTGGGTGGGGTGCGTCACCAGCTGGGTGGGGTGCGTCACCGGCTGGGTGGGGTGCGTCACCAGCTGGGTGGGCTGCGGGGAGGTTCTCCTCCCCGACCGTTTGGTCCCCTGCGTCACCAGCTGGGAGGGGTGCGGGGAGGTCTCCTCCCCGACCGTTTGGTCCTTTTACAAAGCCCGCGCCAGGTCGCCGTGTCACGATCGCCTCTGCGGCGGCGCCGCAGAGAGAGAGAATGCGGCTGTTCATGGCCTCGCAGTTTGGGCGGAGGATGGGGTCGCGGGCGACTTCGGGCGGGAAGGAGGAGAGTATCAGCAACCGCCCGCCCGCGATGGCGCGCGAATCGTCAAGCGAAGGGTCGTAGCCGGGGGCGAGGCCATAGGGCACCGTCTTGATCCAGCGGGCGGTTGGCTCGGCGCGAAGGCGGCGCTGCAATTCGCGCTCCGCTGGCGAGAGAAAGCCGCACACAGGGATCATGCCGCGCCGCGCCCTCTCGACGGCCTCGGCGATGGCGGCCTCCTGCTCGGCCACTTCGCGCCAGCGCGTGAGGCGCACGGCGAAGCGGAAGGGCGAAGCCAGAAGGGTGAGGTCGCCGACGGCGCTCCACGGCAGGGCCGGGTCGAGGGCGGCGTGGCGCAACCGCGCATGGAGCGCAAAGCGGTCGGGATGCGCCCGCTTCCAAAGCGCCCGCGCCGGGTTGCCCCGGATGTAGTCGCGTATGGCCTTGCGCTGCTCGGAGTACCAGGCCAGCGTGATCCAGTAGCCGCGCTCCCAGGTCAAGCGGCCCAAACGGCCGGGGGCGCAGCCCCCGCACCCCTGCAAATGGTCGGGGGCGCTGCCCCCGCACCCCCGGCGGTGGTAGCCCAGCTGGGAGGGGTGCGGGGAGGTCTCCTCCCCGACCGTTTGCGCCGCTTCCCTCCAGCCGTGAATGAAGGTGATCGGGTCGAAGGCGGGGTCGCGGTCGTAGTCGGCGATGAGCAGGAAGTGAACATGGTCGGGCATGATCACATAGTCGCTTACCGTAAGGGCCGGGTTGCGGGCATGCGTGGCGAGAAGCGCCGCCTTCACGGCTTCGCCGGCCTCGGTCAGCTCGGGGCGCTTCTCGCCCTCGACCAGTCGCGACAGCACCTGCGGTCTGCCTTCAAGACAGGCCGTAAAGAAGAAAAACTGCTTTCCGTGATGTCGAAACTGGAGTTTCATCACCGTAGCTGCAGCACGGAGCCGAGGCCGCGGGGGAGTTCGTAGCAGCCGATGTCGACGGCGGGGCCGAAGAGGCGGGGGTTGCCGGCGAGGTCTGTGACGCCCGTGAAGTCGTAGGCCGCGCCCTTGCCCACGCAGGGCGACTTGCTCATCAGCGTGTAGTCGCCGCCAGCGGCGTTGCGGAAGCGGGGGTTGTCGCTGAAGCAGGCCTCGGTCGAGGTCGTGTTGGCCGTATCTTCGGCCAGGCAGTGCGAAAGGTAGAGCTTCGCGCTGCTGGCCAACGAGAATGCCTTTGCCGAGGCACTGGCATCGGTCGAATTTCCATGGAAGACGCAGTTCGTCGCGTAGACGCTGAAAGCGCTTCCCGTCAGGGGCATCGTCGTGACGGGCGCCGTGGTGGCGGAGTTGTCGGCGATGGTGCAGTTGCGGAGGAAGACCACAGAGGAGGCCGTCGAGATGTTGCACCGTAGCGCCGGCGTCGTGCCGCGAGCTCGGTTGCGGGCGATTAGGCAGTCCTCCAGAGTGACGCCGCCCCAGATTTCAATTCCGCCGATGGCGCCGTAGTTGCCGGAGGCGCCATTGCCGATGAAGTCGTTGTCTGTCACCGCGCATCGCGTGAGACGGCCCGCCTCGGCGATGACGGTGCCGACGCACCAGTAGCCGCCGGGAAGGGATTTCGTGAAGACGCAGTCCTCGGCCACGGCACGCGCGCCGCGCTGCTGGAAGGCGACGCCGCGTTTTTCCTGGCTGCACTTGCTGCCCGTGAAAAGGCAGTCGCGGAAGATGCCGTTGTCGTTGAAGGCCGCGGTTCCGACATTGGCCGCGAAGACGCAGTTCGAGACCTCCGCCTGGAAGGCGTAGAGGCAGGAGGTGTAGTCGGAAGAGACCTCGTCGTAGCCATTCGAGCAGGTCAGGTCGGAGAAGGAGCCCCCAGCCAGGAGTGCCACAAGGCGGTACTGCGTCCCATAGCCGTAGCGGCCCGGCCTGTAGAGCGACGTGCGGGCCGGGTCGCCGGAGTCGGAGCGAATGGCGACGGGGCATGCGAAGGAGGCCGTCCTTGTCACGGCGTGCTCGCCGTCGAGGAGCGTGACCTTCGTGCCGGAACCGCAATAGGCGATGACGTCGGCGAGCTCGGTGGCGGCGGTGGCGCGGGTCGTGTAGGGGGCCTCCGCGAAATGGCCGTCGAGCGAGGCCGGAGCGACGAAGACCTCGTCCGCGACGATGACGAACGACGCGCCGTCCATGTCGGTGGCGGCCTCGTCGCCGTTCCCGTTGCGGACTTCGAGCTGCAGCGTATAGATGCCGGGCGCGGGGGAGGCGGGCGTGTAGGCCGTGGCGGACGACCAGTCCGTCCACGTGCCGTTGCCGGCGCCATCGACGAGGCGCCAGCGGCATTCGAGGCCGGCGAGGTCGTCTCCCGAGGCGATGGCGGTGAAGGTGACATCGCCGCCGGCCACGTCGTTTCCGGCGACGTTGTAGGCGCAGGCCAGCGTCGAGTCGGGACAGAACTCGTAGCAGCCGATATCGACCGCGCCCCGGACGCGGCCGTTGCCGGCGAGGTCGATGGGCGGGTCTTCGCTCCAGGGCGTCACGACGCCGGCATCCCGCGCCGGTGAGGCGAGGGAGGGTGAGAAGTCGCGCGCGGCGGCATCTGCGAAGAAGGCCTTTCCGGCAAGGCAGCCGGAACCGGTGAAGCTGTCGCTTTCAATTGTCGCGGAAGCCGTGAAGAGGCAGTTCGAGAAAAGCGTCTTGTCAAAGGAGGAGACGTCCTGGGAGTCCGGCCCCACGCCCGTCGCGATGTTGTCGGCGAAGAGCGTGTTGACGATGACGGCCTTCCGCGAGGCGTTGGCGGAGTTGAGGTGAACGCCCCCCTGGTTGCCCCTGTTCCCGACGACCGTGCAGTTGACGATGCGCACATTGTCAACGCCGATTGTGATGCCGCCGCCGGCGGAAGTGGACCAGCCGTTGGTGTTTCCGAAGAAAAGGCAGTTCTCCACGAGGCAGTTCCCGCCATTGAGATGGAGGGCGCCGGCGGAGCCGCCGCCGCAGGCGACGTTGCCGATGAAGCGGCAACGCCGGACAACCGAGTCGGCATAGGCTATGACTTGCGCCTGCCCGGCGTTGGAATTGGGGTTGTTGTTGCGCAGGATGTCGCACCCCGTCATCTCGCCGCCCCGGATGAGGGTGGCGACGCCGCCACTGCCGCCCGAGCCGTAGTTGTCTTTGAAGATGCAGTCGCGGATTCGGCCGCCCGAGGTGTAGATCAGGCCGCCACCGTAGGAGTGGGGCAGCGAGTAGCATTTCGTCACCACGCAGTTGGTGACGGTGCCAGCGCGGAGACCGATTGCGCCGCCAAAGCCGACCTCCACGTAGGCATTGGAGAAGGTGAAGCCGGAGATGACGGCGTCGGGATGCTGCGACACGGCAATGCGGAAGCGCTCGCCGCCACCATACGGGCCGACACGGTGCAGGAAGGTGCGGTCGGGACCCTCGTCGGAGACAATGCGCACGGCCTTGTCGATGAGGAGCGTCTTCGAAACGGGATAGTCGCCGGGGCCGACGTGGAGCGTCGAGCCGTCGCCGCATTGGGTGAGGGCCTCGGCAAGGTCGCCGCCGGCGGTGAGGAAGACGTCCTGGCGGATGTCGGGGAGCGCGACCGACGGCTCCGCCGCCGTGCCTTCGTAGCAGCCGATGTCGATGGCGCCGCCGAAGACGCGCGCGTTGCCGGCTAGGTCGGTGGCCGCGTCGTCGCCGGGCCGCGCGTAGCCCGCGTTGCGGCAGGGCGAGTTGGCGGCGAGGCGGTAGTCGCCATGCGCGGCGTCAACGAAGACCGGATTGTTCGTGATCGAACCCTCGCCGAAGAAGAGCGTCGAGCAGACGTTGGTCGCGTAGGCGCGCGGAAGGTTGGAGATGTTGGAGTCGGCGAGGGCGGTCGAGTTGTTCGCGGCGGTGGTCGTGTCGCCGTTGATGAACTGGCAGTTGCCCCAGACGATGGAGTTCTCGAGGCGGAGATGCGTCGAGACTCCGGCGCGGACGCCGCCGAAGGAGACGCCGGAGTTGTCGACGATCGTGCAGTTCCGGATGACGCAGCCGGCGGCGTTGACATGGATGCCGGCGGCTGCCCCGCTACCAGCATTGCTCTCGAAGCTGGCCCCGTATCCGCTGGTGTTGCCCGCGACGAGGCAGTTCTCGATCAGGCAGGCGCCGTCGGTCCGTATCGCGCCGTCATGGCTGTAGGAGCCAAGGGAATTGAAGTTGTTGGTGACGACGCAGCGGCGGACGGTGCCGCCGTAGATGCGGAAGGCCGACGCGCGGGCGTCGTAGTTGCGCGAGCCGCCGTCGTTGTTGATGACCTCGCAGTCTTCGGCGAGAGCCGAGGCGCCTTCCATGTAGATGCCCATGTGCTGGCTGCCGCCCTGGGAGATGTTTGCGTCGATGCGGCAGCGAAGGAGCTTCGCGCCGTTGACGAGGTTGACGGTCGCGCATGTCCCGGCATTCGCGGTGATGCGGCAGTTCTGGATCGTCGCGGCCGCCGTTGTGTAGACGGCGCCGCCCTGCTTGTCGGCCGATGAGTAGCCGTTGGTGATGGTGATTCCGGAGAGGGTTGCCCCGGCGTCGTTGAGGCGGAAAACCGAGAATTTCGTGCTGCCCGTGCGATAGACGGTCACGTCGCGCCAGTCGCCGGACGCGCTTCGGATTGTGACAGGGGCCCCGACTACGACAGTCGCCGTGACGGGATAGTCCCCCGCCTCCATGACAATTTCGCCGCCCCCGGCGCCAAGGGCCGTGAGCGCCGCGGAGAGGGAGGGATAGTCGCCGGTGCCATCCGGGCGAAGCGTAATCGCCTGCGACACCGGCGGCAAAAGGGCCGCCATGGCGGCAAGAAAGGTGGCGAGTGTTCTTTTCACAGCTTTTCTCCTGGTGGGGTGGAAGGGGAAAACGGGATTACTTTAGCAAAAGCGCCGTGCCGAGGCCGCGGGGGAGTTCGCGGTGAAGCCGGCGGCCTCGAAGTCGCCGTTGACGACGAGGTTTGGGCCGTCGGCGGCGAACGCGCCTTCAAGCGCTGCCGCAAGAAGTAGCGCTGCGAGCGTGGGGAACATGAATGTCTTCATGGCGATCCTTTCACTTTTGTTTTGTGGCGTTGCCAGCCGAATGGGCGGTCTGGGCCTGTTCCGAACCACGCTACAATTATACGGCGCGGCAACCCGCAAGTCAAACTTGAATGACGCGAATCTGGAAATCAAACTCACGAAACTTGCAAAAACCGGATCGGTATGATAGGATGGTTCCATGGCAAGTAAAAACGGCAGTTCCGCCTGGAAGATAGCGGTCGTCCTCAATCTCTCGCGCGGTTCGCGGCGGGAGATCTTCGCCGGGTTCTCCCGCCGTCTTCACGAGCTGAAGCGGCCGTGCATGATGCGCGTCATCCAGAATCCGGCCGAACTTGACGGCGCGGCGTTCGAGACGCTGCTTCGCGAGGGGCTTGACGGCCTGGTGGTCGCCGAGGCCCTTTCCGCGGATGTCGTCCGGCGGCTGGAGTCGTTTTTGATGCCCCTCGTGGTCATCGGTATGCACGATGACTGGATCGGACGGCGCGAACGGGGGATGGCCTTCGTCCGCAACGACGACGAGGCGGTCGGCGAGGCCGGCGCCCGGCACCTTCTCGAAAACGGGCGATTCCGGTCGTTCGGCTTCGTGGGCAGCGAGACGCGGAAGTACTGGTCGGCGCTGCGGGCGAAAGGCTTCATCCGGGCGGTCAGGCGTTCCGGCAGGGTTCCCGCGACCTTCGATGTCGTGCGCAGGTCGCGTGTCGCCGGCGAAGCGCGCGACCTGGGGCGCTGGCTTGCCGGCCTCCCCAAGCCCGCCGCCCTGATGGTCGCCTCCGACGTCCGCGCGCTGGAGGTGCTCGACGCGGCGGAATCGGCGTCGATCGCCATACCCGGCGACCTCGCCATCGCCACCGTTGACAACGGGGAGCTTGTCTGCGACTTCGCGAACCCGCCGCTTACGGGCCTCGTCCCCGACCAGCACGCGAGCGGCGTCAACGCGGCGGAGGCGCTTGCCGCGCTCATCGACGCCGGGGGCGACCTCCCCACGCGAACCGTTTTGAACCGCGTGCTGGAGGTGGTGCCGCGCGAGACCACGCGCGGGCGCCCTTCCGCCGACGAACTCTCCGCGCGCCTCCTGGCCTTCGTCCGGACCCACGCGCTGGAGGACCC
>JAEEGL016196204.1_pt1 | contig 10451 bp, 10 predicted proteins | sample 9134231 | NCBI WGS metagenome assembly JAEEGL01 (sample SAMN16246548, study PRJNA631951) | gut metagenome | biome: gut microbiome; feature: rumen; material: fiber-attached | host: Bos | place: Iran: Karaj | collected 2018-10 | reverse complement strand
TCTTCACCAGCTTACGGGCTTCCTCGATGGTCATGCCCTTAGACTTGCGAATCTCAGCCAGTTTCTCGGCCATCTCCTCACTACGCTCGTAGTTCTCGGGGTCGATAAGGGTGGCCTTACCAATGTTCTGCAGACCCTTCTCCTTAGCCAGAGCGTTCACCTTAGCGGGGTTACCGATCAGAATGATGTTAGCGATGTCGTCAGCCAGAACCTTATCGGCTGCACAAAGGGTGCGCTCCTCTTCTGCCTCGGGGAGCACGATGCGCTGCTTGTTAGCCTTAGCACGCGCAACGATTTGACTCAATAAATCCATAGTTTGTTTTTTATATTAAAATTAGTTTTAAGATATACACTGTTTGCAAAGGTACGAAATAATTATGAATTACGAATTAGGAATTAGGAATTTTTTAGTGTTTACGTTTACGTCAACTCCTGCGTCAGGATGCTTTCCAGTTTCTCGGCCGTCAGACGCAGTTGGAACTCGCTGCGGATGGCGACACTGATGCCGCCCGTCTCCTCAGAGACGACGACGGCGATACTGTCGCTCTCGTGGGTGATACCTAAGGCAGCACGATGGCGCAGACCTAACTCCTTGGGAATCTGCAGATCGTGGGATACGGGCAAGATACAGCCTGCAGCCTTGATACGATCATGGGCCACGATCATCGCACCATCGTGAAGCGGTGAGTTCTTGAAGAAGATATTCTCGATCAGCCGCTGGTTGATGTCGGCATTGATCTGCTCACCTGTGGCTATGATATCGTCGAGAGGGGTGGCCCGCTGGATGACGATGAGGGCACCGACCTTCTTCTTGCTCATGCTCATACACGCCATCACGATAGGCATGATGATCTGCTTCAGATGCTCCTTGTCGACCCCCTTGCCACTACTGGTAAACAGGCGACGAATGGTCTGCATACGCTGATGGGCTCCGAGGTTATACAGAAACTTGCGGATATCTTCCTGAAAGAGGATGACCAGACCAATGGCACCGATGCTGACCACTTTGTCCATAATGCTACCCAGCAGCTTCATCTCCAACACCTGGGTGACAACCAACCAGAGCACGATAAAAATCAGAATGCCCATGAACACATTCAGCGAACGTGACTCTTTCATCAGCCGGTAGATGTAGAATAGCATGATAGCTACCAGCAGAATGTCGATGATATCTTTTATTCCAAATTCAAAAAACATACGCTTAAAGATGAGAGGTGAGTTTTACGCATTCTACTGCTTGGCGGACATCATGGACGCGCAGGATGCTGGCACCCTTCATCAGTGAAAGGGTATTCAGCACGGTGGTACCATTGAGCGCCTCATCGGGCGATGTCTGGAGCAGTTTCCATATCATAGACTTACGGGAGACGCCTACCAATAGGGGGAGCTGCAAGGTCTGCATCCGCTGCAACTGCTGCATAACGGCATAGTTCTGCTCCAGCGTCTTGCCAAAGCCGAAACCGGGATCGAGGATGATGTCCTTCTGACCCATAGAGCGCAGCGCATCGACAGCCTCAGCACAGTCGAGCAGCACTTCCTTCATCGTCGGCTTGCTAGACATATATATATAAGGTACGCGTAAGCGAGAGACCATGCGGAACATATCCCTACATCCCTCGACGTCGTTGATCATCGTAACACCGAATTCTTCGACGGACATGCGGGCGACGACGGGACGGAAGGTGTCGACAGAGATGACGGCATCGGGGGCCTCACGACGAACGATGGGCAGCGCAAAACGCAGACGCTCCATCTCTTCGGCTTCGCTGACGGGCTCGCTACCGGGACGAGTGGAGCAGGCCCCCACGTCGATGATGGTCCCCCCTTCGTCAAGTATCTGATGAGTACGACGCACTATTCCCTCCTCCGTCGTCTGCCGGCTGTCGGCATAGAACGAGTCGGGAGTCGCATTGAGGATTCCCATCACCTGTGGCGTATCCAGAGAAAGAAGCCGCCCGTTGCAATTTAGCGTATAGTCCATTGATTCGTTATTGTTCTTGTCAGCAAAGGTACAATATTTTTTTCATTTAGCTGCCTTATCATATAAAAAATTAGTAATTTTGCAGCCGAAATGGTGTTTTGACTATGAAACGACTCTGCAAACTGATTTCAGACTATATGGGCGTGCTGGTGCTGGCGGCAGCAGTGGTGGCACTCATCGTGCCCAGCGCGTTCAGCGGCATACGTCCTACCGTCATCAACCCACTCTTAGGCGTCATCATGTTCGGTATGGGTATGGCGCTGAGATTGGAGGACTTCAAGATAGTTTTTAGCCGTCCGAAGGATGTCATCATCGGATGTGCGGCGCAGTTTACCATCATGCCTTTGTTGGCTTGGGTGCTGTCGCGGGTGTTCTCACTTGACGAGGCACTGGCTGTAGGTGTGGTGCTTGTAGGCTGCTGTCCTGGCGGTACAGCCTCGAATGTAATCACCTATCTGGCTAAAGGCGACTTGGCGCTGTCGGTAGGTATGACGGCTACTTCGACAGTACTGGCACCCGTGATGACGCCGCTGCTGGTATGGCTGTTGGCGGGCAAGACCGTAGATGTCGATGTGGCGGGAATGCTGCTGAGCATCGTCTGGGTAGTCATCCTGCCCATCGTAGCAGGCTTGGTCGTCAAAGCACTCTGGCCTAAGTTCACGGAGCGAGCGACTGCCTACCTGCCCGCAGTGTCGTCGCTGTTCATCGCCTTCATCGTCCTCATCATCATTGCAGCCAATGCTCAGAAGTTGCTGGCGGGTGGTATGGTCATCATCCTTGTGGTGATACTCCATAACCTCTGCGGTCTGGGACTAGGCTGGCTCATTGGTCGGTTGTTGCGACTGCCTGATAGCAAACGCAGGGCTATCAGTATAGAGGTGGGAATGCAGAACAGCGGTCTGGCCTCCAGTCTCGCTACGCTCCACTTTGCCGCCTATCCTATGGCCACCATTCCCGGTGCAGTATTCAGCGTATGGCATAACATCAGCGGGGCCATCGTTGCCCGAATATATGCGAGAAATTTGGCGGATTAGGAAATTGTTTGTACTTTTGCAAGTTGTAAATCAATAGCATTAAAGAAGATGGACATCAAAGAGCTCTATAAGCTGTATCAACAGCACCCGTGCATCACTACCGATTCGCGCAACTGTCCGGAAGGTAGTATATTCCTGGCCCTGAAAGGTGCCTCGTTCAATGGCAACCAATTTGCCCTGCAAGCCCTCCAGCAGGGTTGCGCCTATGCGATTGTCGACGAGAAGGAATATCAGACAGACGAGCGTATCCTGCTGGTTGATGATTGTCTGCAGACCTACAAAGACCTGGCTCGCGAACACCGTCGCCAGTTCGACATTCCCATCGTTGGTATTACGGGAACCAATGGTAAGACAACGACGAAGGAACTAATACGCGCGGTGCTGTCGGAATGTTATAACGTGATGGCTACGGAGGGCAACTTCAACAACGACGTGGGTGTGCCCAAGACCCTGTTCCGGCTGAACGAGGAGCACGATATTGCCGTAGTGGAGATGGGAGCTTCGCATCCTGGCGACATCAAGACGCTAGTGGAGACAGCCGAGCCTACCTGTGGTCTGATTACCAATGTAGGACGCGCTCATCTGCAAGGCTTTGGATCGTTCGAGGGTGTCTGCAAGACGAAGGGTGAGCTCTACGACTTCTTCCGCGAACACGAATGCCCCGTATTCGTCAATCGTGACAACGAACACCTGATGAAGATGACCGATGGGCTGGCAGATATCTATTATTATGGACAGAGCGACAATGCTGATATCCTGATTCATGGCGAGGTAGTCAGCTGCGCTCCCTTCCTGAAGTTCCGCTGGCGCGAGCAGGATACTGACGCCAACTATCAGAGCGAGTGGATGGAGGTACAGACTCATCTGATTGGAGCTTACAATCTGGACAACATGCTGGCTGCGATTACCGTTGGCTATGTCAACAACGTGCCTTTTGAGCAGATCAACCACGCGCTGGAAAATTATATACCCACCAACAACCGCTCACAGCTGACGGAGACTCAGACGAACCATCTCATCGTAGATGCCTATAATGCCAACCCAACGTCCATGAAAGCGGCTATCGACAACTTCCGCCTGATGGAGGTCAGTCCCAAGATGGCCATTCTGGGTATGATGGGCGAACTGGGTGACGTGTCCCAAGAGGAACACCAGAAGATAATCGACATGCTGGCCACCGCCGGCTTCGACAAAGTGTGGCTCGTTGGCGAAGCATATAAGAATTGTCAATTATCAATTATCAATTGTCAATTATTTAACGACGTCGAAGAAGTAAAAGCCGCGATTGCCCAAGAGCAACCGCAGCACTACTATATTTTGATTAAAGGATCGAACAGCGTCAAGCTCTATCAGCTGCCCGAACTGTTGTAATCACATCAGAAGATAATCTCGACAGACTTCTTCTCGATAGTCGAGGAGGTTGGCGTACCCACTACCGTCACATGGTCGGCGGGGCTGTCGCTGTCAGTGCCATTGTCGCAGGCCCAGCTCTTGTTGACGCTGACCTTAAACAAGCCACCGCTGACGATAATACCCATATCTCCCTTCACACCCTTAGGTTTGGCGTCCTCATTACCACCTGTTGTGGTAACAGTCAGCGTGCCACCGCTGAAGACCACATCTTCGTCGCAGTTGATACCCTTACCGCCATCACCTGAGCTGACGAGCGTCACCATACCACCTGTCATCTTAAACTGATAGTCGCTCTTGATGCAGGCAGCAGAGCTGTAATCAGCAGCTTCTGCATCGTAGACACAATCGCCAGATGTCGTAATGGCCATCGTACCACCCGAAATGACGGTGATGGAGTCGTTGCTGATACCCTTACAGCCATCGCCCGTCACATCGACCGTCAGCGTACCGCTGTTCATCCAGAAACCATCGTTCACCTTGATGCCATGACCAGTAGACGATGTAGCCGTGATACTAGCCTCATCAACAACGATATAGTCGTCGCAGGCAATTGCATTCTGCGTACTGCCCACTACGTTGAGCGTACCACTGCCGCTAAAATAGATCTGCCCCTCGCTAAAGAGGGCACCCTTCTGCTGATAGGTCTGCTCCGTATAGGAGGTGCCATCCGTCAGGGTGTTCGTCGTACCGCTGACCACTTCAACATAGAGCGACTTGCCGCACTGGTTGTTGATGGCGGGACCGTCGTTATTATGGATGGAGACCCCTGCCAACTTAATGCCGAATTTCCTCTCACGATAGATCAACAGAGAGCCGTCGCTGGTTGAACCGCTGAGCACGAGCAACAGCGAATCGGAGGCTGCTCCAGTATTGACGGTGACGTCAGCCCCGTTGACGGTCACATAGTTATTTTCATCACCAGAGACTGTCGCTGTAGTACCATTATAGAATATGTATATGACATTAGCCGTCGACATCGTGCCACCAGTATAGGCGCTGAAGTCGGTATCGTCGTTCTGGCAAGCTGCAAGCCCTAATGCCAGCATACAGATGGTTATGATATTCTTTTTCATATCTTCAATTCGTTTAATTCGCATAATTCGTAGTCTTAGAATTTAAACTTATACCCTACTCCGATATAGTGCATGTCGGGATCGTAATCGTCATGATCGACATTCTGCATATTCTGGAAACGGTAGAAGAGATTGAGGGTGTGCTGTTTGGACAGATTCAACTCAGTACCAATGGTGTAGCGTATCTTCTCGATAGCCCACGAGTGATACAGCTCGGCATTGGCATAAGGCGTCAGTAGCGCGCCTTTCTTGTCGTACTCCAACTGCAGACGAGAACGCAACTGGTTCTTACCCATACCTGAGCGCACCCTGTCTTCCCACCAGGAATTGTCGAAGTCCCAACGACTGACGGTCTTCTCAGGACGATAGGTGTACTGCCAGCGTTCGCGCAGTGAGATACGCAGATTGTTCTGAAACTTATAAGTCCCAGTTACTGAGGCATGCAGACGATGACGCATACCCCAATAGGACGGTGTCCAGTTGTTGTAGCTGCCATTGGCATTGTAACTGATGTCCTCGCGGAAATTATTGTTCAGCAGCGTATAGCCCGCATCGAACTTCAGATACTTCAGCGGCCTATAGGCAGCACTGATGCCCAGACTCCAGCGATCCATCGTCTTCAGGTTGTTACGGGTGCGCAGGTCGGCCTCCAGTCCTACGCTGAACTTCTTGGAGAGCTTCTTCTCAGCGCCGACCTCCATCAGCAGGCCAGCCTCGCTCTGTGCCATGAGTGGCAGACTCAGCACCGTCAGTGCCAGAGTCGTCAGGGTGATTCTAAATTTTTGCATAGTCTGAGTTCTTAATTTTCATCATATTGTCTATTTCCTTATCACGCTTATGGGCTCCCGATTCGTAATAGACGCGCAGCATCGCCATATCTCGCAGGAAATCGATGGCACCAATCTCAACGTTAAGCACCTTCAGTCCCGTACGCTGTGTCAAGTCGTCAATCAGCTCCTGTCGGCGCTCAGGTTTGATCAATTCGATGCGGTCATACTGCATCAGCTTCGACGCATCGACCTTGACCATCCGTTCAAACAAGAAGATCACGGCAAGCACAATCACGTCGATGACGACCAGCTCGGGCAGTGGAGTTCCTATCATGACGCCTTGATAATCTACACCTAAGGAGTCAGCCATTGCGTGAACAACAGAAAGGCAGATCACGACAAAGAGGTAGGTCATCTCGCGTACCGGCATCGAGTCCGTACGGTAACGCATGATGCTGAAAATGCCAAACAGTCCGAGTCCGACGCCCATCGTAGCCTTTCCTCGATCCATACCCATCATCAGATAAACCAAGAAAAAAATGGCTACGGAAATGATCATAAATGTGAAGTAGAAGTCGCGACGCTTGCCCTTCTTGAAATACAGGAAGTGAACGATCAGCCAATTGACGAACAGACAGACGAAGAACCGCAGCAGCGTTTCGCCAAAATCATTAGAAAACATGGTTTGAATACTCATAATCTACTTATTATTTATCGTTACTATTTTGTTGATTTCGATGAGTTTGCGCTTGAAACGGTTTACAGAGAGCTGAGGATTGGTCAGAGCTGAGCCCATGCAATACTTGGAGAAGCCATGCGGATGGATACGCAATTGGCGCAGCATCTCGAGTACGGGCGAATAGACCAGTCCGTCGCGTTTCAGTTCGATGATGACCAACTGACCCATATCCTTCTGCTGTCCACTCACCAGATTCTTGAAACGCAAGGCGCTGTCGATGGTCAGCCGCTCAGTCTTGGCCCGATTGACCAATGTGATGCGTGAGAAGTGATTATTCAGGGCTGGCTGTAATGTGTCTACCCCATAGCGCAGGTGTTTTTCCAGGAAGTCGCTTTTTGCCTGGTCGGTGACATTCATATCGCTCACCTCCATACGCTTTTTCTTCGTGCGTCCGTGGTTGTTCTTTGTCTTTACCTCCATGAACTGCAGACCACTGATGCAATAGGTGCGGAAGCGAATCTTCTGCCGGTTGGTATGGTTCCACTGGTGCTGGTTATACATATCGAAAGCAGCGGTGTCGAAGTACGTGGTATCGTACTCCAGGTTACGCTGTCCGTCAATCTCCTGTACGAAGTAATCACCCTGTGCCATCTTCAGGAGCATACGCAGGTGGTTCTGGTCGGTGACGAACTTCGTATCCGTACGGTTCATCAGTTTCACGCCAGACATCGCATCCAAAGAGATGGGGGCAAATGTTTTCAGCAGTTCAGTCATCGCAGTTTAGTTTTGATTTCTGATGCAAAGTTAACACTTGCCCCCATCACCCACAAAAGTTTTCAGCCAACTGGCTGTTTCGTTCAACGAACCTTACCAGCGTCCGCCAGGACCTCCTCCGCCGCCATTGTTTGAATAGTTAGATAGGCTTACTGACGAGCCACCACTGAAACTACTATAGCCATTATCGTTCCAGAAACTGGTACCGCTGCGAGTGACACCTTGACTCAGCGCAGGAGTGCCTGTGGTGTAAACAGCCATTGTCGAACCCATAGAACTATTGGAAGGAACCTTGAAGGCAAAGGCCTGTGTGCTACCGTTGGAAAGTCCATACCAAGCACCTTTTGTGTAGCTGGCCGACTTCGCCGTTCCGCCTGTAATGCTAGCACCATTCTCGAAGCCTCCGATGGCTACCACATTACCGCCACTGATATAAAGCTTATAGCCACCTTCAGTATTAGCGTCGATGCCAACCTCTGGCTGCGACGTAGCTATGGCAAAGACATTACCTCCTGTAATATACATGTTGCCATTGGCATCCAGTCCGTCGTTGCCACTCGAATTGGCCATCACATAACCACCGGAAATCGTCATATGGCTGCTGGAGTTGATGGCATCATCGCTCGATTCGGCATAGACATAACCTCCTGAAATATCGAGCGTGCTCTTCGTCTCAATAGCCTCATGGTATTTGGCACTGACAACCGTCGTTCCACCGCTGATCTTCATCGCTCCATCGACCTTAATACCCTTGGGTGAAGTCTTGAGCGCATCGGCCAACCGCTCGGTAGTAGACGATGATGTCGTGGTCCTAATGGTCGTATTGCTGGTGCTTGAGCAGTAGGCAATCTGTCCTGTAGTGGTCACAGTGATATTGGCATTATCAGAGATGGTCAATGCACCGTCCACCTTGATACCCTTTCCACCAGAACCCGAGTTCGTCAGCGTCAGCGTACCACCGCTGATCTTCATGTCACCATCGGCACTGAGACACTTAGTGCCCTTCACCTCACTGTCTTCGCTGTCCCAAGTAGCATTGCCCGCCACACTGATGTTCAGCGTACCACCTTCGATATAGATATTACCAGAGTCTTCATCCTCATGATCTGTGGTCTCACCCGTCGACGTCGTGCCGTCCAGGTCGCACTGGATACCGTCATCGCCTACCCCGCTGATAGTTACCGTGCCACTCTTCATCTGGAAGTATTCGTTACACGAGATGCCATCGCCTACTGCCGATGTGATGTTCAGCGTCAGGTTCTTCACGGTGATGTAGTCGCCACTCTTAACCGCATGTTTGGTGTTACCGACTACGTTCAGCGTACCTTTACCCTGCAACTGGATCTGTCCTTTCGAGTAGATGCAGCCTTTCTGTGAACCGCCAGCACCGTCGGTCAGCGTATTCACTGTGCCATTCTTAGCACTGATCTGGATGCGCTTGCCGTTAGTGATGTTGATTGCAGCACCACTGGGGTTGGTCAGCGTCAGACCGGCCAATGATACCGTACACTTATACGAACCGGAAAGTGCGAACTCTCCGTCCGTTGTCGTACCCGACAGCACGTAGGTTATCTCGTCGCCGTCAACCGCATCAGTATTCGACTGGGTAATGCTAACATGTGCTCCGCTGACGGATGCTGTGACATAGCTAGTCACGTTGGTAGCCATCACTACTGTAGCCGATGAGCCGTCATATATGATATGTACCTCATTGGCATCCACGTCGGCGGCTCCGGCATTCGTAATCTCACTGATCGTATAGATATCGCTGCCGACGGTCATGGTTGAACCGTTAGCGAACGTAATGGGTGAAGTCGAGGTGAGGTCGGCCGCACTGTACGATTTCGTACCATTGCTGGTGGTGATACTGAGTGTCTGTGCCCCAGCTGCTATCGTCAGCATGAGGGCTGCAAGGAGAGTATATAGTTTCTTCATTTCACATTCACTTTAAAGGTCCCTTTATTCGTCTTAATCACATAGATACCCCTACGCATCTGATCCTTACTCACCTTACGGCCCTGAAGGTCGTAGATGTCAGTCACCTCGTCCAGGTCAGCAGTAGTGATCTCGCTGATGCCCGTCGTTTCGTTCGAAGTAGAGAAGTACATCTTACTCAAGTCGGTAAGCGTGAAAGTCTTGTCACCCACCTTCAGCGTAGTACCGCTAAAAGTCAGCGGTACAGCTGCTGATGACACATCAATGGCAGTCGTTGTTCCCGCCGTTGTCTCAACTATCAGATAGGGATACGTCGCGTTGTCGGCCTGTGCGGTCAACGTCCCCATCATCGTCAAGAGCATAAATAATGTTTTTTTCATATCATTTGGAGTTAAATAACATTGTTTTGTTCGGCAAATGTAGCCAAAAAGAGCCAAATGAGAAAAAAAATTCAGCCAACGGCATCTTTTCTTCAGCGAAACGCTCACACCTAATTAATAATAGCGCGTAGACTACCATAGCTCCTGCAAAACACTGAGACTCTTCAGTTCAGGAAACTGCGGAATATGCAGCCGATAGTATTGTAGCAGTACCTCAACGATGCGGTTGCGGTCCATGCGGTTCAAGCGATAGAGATGCATCGTAGGAAAGTCCATACGCATGAGCAGATGGATACGACGCGCATCATCCGGTCCGAGGAAATCGCGATGTGTGGGGGCTAAAGTACAGAACTGACCTTCACGTAAGTCGAAGAACACATCACGCCCCTCGCCATTCGGAGAGGGGACGGGG